>P_2C_Liq_1_UnCtyDRAFT_1000651_pt1 | contig 14546 bp, 15 predicted proteins | sample Pon2CUnioCityCA_2_FD_10234 | JGI IMG/M metagenome (IMG submission 10234)
AACTCGTAGGTGGAGGTTTGGTAAATGGGTTGCTTCATACTGCCGTGGTAATCGGCAGCATGGTAGCCATGACCAAGCATGGCGGTTTGTGGTTCTTTTTTCATGTTCTGCGGTTTTAAGCCACAAGCAGGGGTTCACGCTACTTGCGGTCCGTATTTCTTAATGCATCCAGCTCTTGTGGTAATCGCCTGCATCTAATGCCAATGCCTGTTCAGTGAGCTTCAACGGCCTGAAAGTATCTACCATCACGGCATATTCTTCGGTGCCTTTTTTGCCTATGGACCCTTCATAGGTTCCCGGGTGCGGTCCGTGCGGGATACCTGCCGGATGAAGGGTGATTTGTCCGCGCCCGATGTTGTTGCGACTCATAAAATCGCCGTCCACATAGTAGAGCACTTCATCAGAATCGATGTTGCTGTGGTTGTATGGCGCGGGTATAGATTCTGGGTGGTAATCGTACAATCTGGGTACGAAGGAGCACACTACAAAAGCGCTGGCCTCAAAGGTTTGATGCACTGGTGGCGGTTGGTGTACACGCCCGGTTATAGGTTCAAAATCTTTGATGTTGAATGCATAAGGGTAGTTGTAGCCGTCCCAGCCAACCACATCGAAGGGGTGTGAACCGTAAATGTAGTGGTGAAGCATGTCTTGTTTTTTCACCCGGATGTCAAAATCCCCTAAGGCATTTGTAGGCGCTACCGCCTCAGGTGTGCGCAGGTCGCGCTCGCAATAGGGACTGTGTTCGAGCAGTTGGCCGAACCAGTTGCGGTAGCGCTTCGGGGTATAAATGGGTGAAGCACTTTCAACAATAAACAATCGGTTTTCAGTACTGTCGAAATGAAACTGCTGAATCATTCCGCGGGGGATGAGCAGGTAGTCGCCGGGCCCAAAATCGAGCTTTCCCATTTGCGTATGCAGTGAACCGGAGCCCTCGTGTACGAAGACCAATTCATCGTTTTGTGCATTTTTATAATAGTACGACACCATCGAAGCGGAAGGTGCGGCCAGTGAAATGGTCAGATCTGCATTCGTCAATACCGGTACGCGGGAGGTTAAATAATCTTCGTTTGGAGCAACCTTGAAGCCTTCTAAACGATAGGCTTTCATGTTTTTATCTACGGCAATCTTGGGGGCAACATCCGTGCTTTGGAGTACTTCCTTAACCATGGTTGGTGGATGTTCGTGGTAAAGCAAGGTCGACATTCCGTCGAATCCTATGGTTCCGAAGAGTTCTTCGTGGTACAAGCTACCGTCCGATTTTCTGAAGGTAGTATGGCGTTTGTGCGGAATACGCCCCGATTTTTGGTAAAACGGCATGGTCTTCTGTTTGCGGGTTCACTACAAATATAGTGTAACTTGTGGGGGTAATTTCTCAGTTATGTCTGCTATTGATCAACATGCCCAGGACTTGTTTGAAGCATTGCGCAACGGCCGCACTATTGCGCCATTGCGCGATTCCATCAACAACGATATTCCGACCGCATATGCCATACAGGATAAAGTTGTGGCGTTGCGATTGGCCGAAGGTGAACAAATTGTGGGTAAGAAGATTGGATTAACGAGTCCTGCTGTTCAAGCCCAGCTCGGCGTCGATCAACCCGATTACGGAGTGCTCTTTAATACCATGGACATGACCGGTAAAGGTCCTGTTCCCGTGGAATTGTTGATGCAACCGAAAGTTGAAGGAGAATTGGCTTTCGTATTGGGCGCAGACTTGCGTGATCCGGATGTGGATATGGAAACATTGAAATCTGCCATAATTGCCGTTCGACCGGCCATTGAAATTGTAGGTTCGCGAGTAGAAAAATGGGACATTAAGATTTCAGATACCATAGCCGACAATGCCTCGGGATCGCATTATGTACTAAGCGCACAAGCAAAGCCGTTGGCAGAGGTACCCACCGCTACGATCGAAATGACGCTGCTTAAAAACGGCGCTGTAGCGAGCGAAGGCAATGGGAAGGCGTGTATGGGCGATCCCCTGAATGCCGCTTTATGGCTGGCGCAAACGATGGCAAGAATGGGCCGACCGCTATTGAAAGGTGAGGTGCTACTCTCTGGGGCCTTAGGACCCATGGTCCCTGTGGAACGTGGTGATGCGTTTGAATTGCGTGTAGAAGGATTTTTAAGCACCATGGTCTCTTTCGAATAACGAAATCTAAAGTTCAGTCGATCAGATAATTAGAATAGACTTTGTTCCTTCCATTTTTCTATTACATTTGCGCACTTTTTTACTGAAATGAAAAACAAATACATCGACCTCGTTGAACAGACCTTTGATTGGCCTGCAGAGGAATTTGAGCTGACGGAAAACGGTACGCTAGCGTGGAACGACCTTGACCTCATGCCTATTGTGAAGCAATACGGTACGCCTTTGCGCATGACCTATTTGCCCAAGATTGATGAGAACATTCAACGGGCCAGACGCATGTTCCATGTGGCTATGGCAAAGGTGGATTACGAGGCAAATTACCACTACTGCTACTGCACGAAGAGCAATCATTTCAGCTTTGTGATGGAGCGGGTTCTAGAGAACGAGGTACACTTGGAGACCTCCAGTGCTTTCGATATCAATATCATTAANAANATGAAGGAAGCTGGCCGATTAAAAGACCAGCAGTACGTCGTTTGTAACGGCTACAAAACCAAAGCATACCTCGATAACATTGCCNNNCTTATCAATAGCGGACATTCCAATACCATCAATGTGATTGACCACGTGGAGGAGTTGGAAGAATTGACCTCAAGATTGACCGCGAAAGCAAAGGTGGGCATCCGTATTGCCTCAGAGGAGGAGCCTAAATTCGAATTTTACACCTCGCGTTTGGGCATCGGATACCGGGATATCGTAGACTTTTACAAAACGAAAATTGCCGAGAATGAGATGGCGGAGCTCAAAATGCTGCACTTCTTCATCAATACCGGCATCAAGGATACCGCATATTATTGGAATGAATTGCGCAAATGTGTCAACGTATATATCGACTTGAAGCGTTTGTGCCCAACGCTCGATAGCCTGAATATTGGGGGCGGATTCCCAATCCAGACGAGTCTAGGCATGGATTACGACTACGAATACATGGCGGAGGAAATCATCTCTCAGATCAAAACCATGTGTGATTTTGCCGATGTGCCTGAGCCTAATATTTTCAGTGAATTTGGTTCTTTTACAGTGGGTGAAAGTGGTGCGAATTTCTACAGCATCCTCGGCGCAAAACAACAAAACGACCGTGAGCTATGGTACATGATCGACAGCTCGTTCATGACTACGCTACCGGACAGTTGGGCCATCAACAAGCGCTTCATTATGTTCCCTTTGAACAAATGGAACCGTCCGTACGACCGCGTTTTACTAGGTGGATTGACGTGCGATTCGGACGATTATTACAACTCTGAACAGCACGTGAACGCGATCTTCCTACCACGAATGAGTCCTCAAGACGAGGAACCCCTTATGATTGGGTTCTTCAATACAGGCGCCTACCAGGAGTCGTTGTCCGGCTACGGCGGAACGAAGCACTGTTTGCTGCCAGCACCGAGGCACGTTGTCGTCGATCGTGATGAAGAGGGAAATGTTACTTCGAAGCTTTTTGCTGATGAGCAAAGTTCAGCTAATATGTTAAATACTTTGGGTTATGAATAAGGGACCAATTTCACAGTTTATGGCGCAGCACTACCGCCATTTTAATTCAGCAGCTATGGTGGATGCCGCCAAAGGATACGAGGCGCATTTAACTGCTGGCGGTAAAATGATGGTGACCCTTGCCGGCGCCATGTCTACGGCGGAATTGGGCATCTCTCTAGCGGAGATGATTCGCGAAGGTAAAGTGGACATCATCTCCTGTACCGGGGCGAACCTGGAGGAAGATTTAATGAATCTCGTCGCACATACGCATTACGAGCGTGTTCCGGAATACCGTGACCTAACTGCGCTGCAGGAACGTGCACTTTTAGACCGCGGTTTGAATCGCGTGACGGATACGTGCATCCCGGAAGAAGAGGCTTTTCGCAGATTACAGAGTCACATTGAGGACATTTGGAAAAAAGCAGAGGCTGCAGGTGAGCGTTATTTTCCGCACGAATACATGTACAAGATGATTTTATCTGGAGTCTTGGAACAATACTATGAAATTCCGCCAGAGCACAGTTGGATGATTGCTGCCGCAGAACGCAACCTTCCTATCGTAGTGCCAGGCTGGGAAGACAGTACAATGGGGAATATTTTCGCTTCGTACTGCATCAAAGGAGAACTTCAGGCAAGCACGGTAAAGAACGGGATTGAATACATGATGTGGCTCGCAGGTTGGTATACCCAAACCTCGAAGGAGGCGTCTATCGGATTTTTCCAAATCGGTGGTGGTATTGCAGGCGATTTCCCGATCTGTGTGGTGCCCATGTTGTACCAGGATATGGAATTAGAGGATACGCCGTTCTGGGGGTACTTCTGTCAAATTTCAGATTCGACGACAAGCTACGGTTCGTATTCAGGCGCCGTTCCTAACGAAAAAATCACCTGGGGAAAGCTGGATGCGGACACACCAAAATTTATTGTGGAAAGTGATGCAACTATTGTTGCACCATTGATTTTTTCTTGGATATTGGGCAAGTAAAATGAAGGCACCTTCAGTGAGGGTATGCGCTCCTGAGCGTTTTCATTTTCAATGGATTAGTTTATAGTTGTGTTTTTTGCGTGGGCCAGGTGCTCACTTAATCATCAAAAGAGATGGCAAAGAAAAACGTGATCAAGGATTATAAGTCCATGACACCAGACCTAATGGCGCTATTGGTCGAAGCGTACCCGGATGGTTTCGAATACGATACCATATACTTTACAAACGCGAAAGGCGAAAAAGTTGAAGCCGTTCCTTTGGAAACGGAGGACACAAAGTACCTCATTAAAGTGAGTAGCACTTTGACTAAAAACTTCGAAGCATTCGACCTTGAGGAATTTGAAGAAAGCGATTCTTCAGAAGGCGAAGATTTCGAATCGGACGACTTAGACGACTAAGTAAATTGTATTTTGGTGTATGAAAAAAACGTACCACCTACTGTTTGCTTTATTGGCGTTGGGCCTTTTAGGACATGGCCAATCGAAAACTGCCTTCTTGCCTGAACCGGGAGAGGGCTTTTCGTTTAATACAGGTTTGTTGTCTGTGCTCGATGCGCCAGCATCTTTTCAGTCGAACGTTCGTTCGAACAGCCAATCGTTTCAATTCATGCGCGATAATGTCATTGGTTTGAGTCATTTCTCTATTGCTTATGGGGTAGGCTACAGTGCACAGTTTTATCATGGAAACGTACGTATCGATGTTGCGGAAGACGGTACACAAACACTCGTCGATCTTAGTGGGCGCGATTTCATTTCCAACCGTTTCGCGACGGAATATTTGGACGCGACTGTTGCCTTCCGTTACAGAGGTAAAGCCAATAGAAAGGGCAGGTACAACAGATTGTATGTAGGAGGTACGTTCGGGTACCGCACGGATGCTTATTCCTACTATAAAGACGACGCATACCAGGTCAAATATTACCAAATATCCGGTTTTAACCCGATACGATATGGTGTACATGTAAAAGCGGGAAGGGGTCCGGTGAATGCGTATGTGTATTATGGATTGAGCGCGATTGTCGTAGAAGGCGCCATGTTGCCAGAGTGGGCACAGACACGTCCGTTAACTGTAGGATTGAGCTTTACGCTCTAGATTACTTTAGAGGAACGGCTGAACACGCTTCTCCGTAGCTGATTTTTTTCGCAACGGGTTTTAAGTACTGGGTGGCCAGTACGTAGGCATCTTTAGGAATGCGTTTATCTCCGCATCCTTTGATGATAACTGGTTTTCCTGTGTATTCCTTCCAATCATGCATCGTCATGCGCTCGCGATAGAATGCACTATAGAATCCTTCTTCGTTTTCCGACCAGATGCAGGTAAGTCCAGCCTCAGTGCATTTACTGGCAACTAAGAGGGGCGCCCAGGCCGGTAGTATGGCTTCTGTACTGCAATAAAGATGAATTACGGAGCCTTCATACTGCGAAAAATCAGTGCTTTTAAGCGCATTCCTGAATTCCGTTTCGCGCAGAATAAAGCCTTGCTCAAGCCATTGGCTCAGGTCCATTGCATGCATCTTCTTTGGAAGGAAATCTTCCAAATTAAAGGTGATCAGCGGACTTGCCGCTACTTTGTTTACAATGGTACCGTCACTCATGAGTTAAGCCGTAAAGGTATAGTCTCTAAAGAATTCTTGGTTCTCTTCCGTACGTAATCCGGTAAACGTAAATCCGGACTTCTCTGGAGAAAGCGGAGCGGTGAGGCGCTCATTATGCCAAAGCTCATAGGTTTTGAAGTCCACAGGCGAGCGGTTTTCAAGGGCGTTAAACAGATCTAATCGGCCCACTTTTATCCAGCCTGCTTCCACGGTGCCTTGAAACACTTTCGCCTTAGAGCCAGATCCGTAACCCATAAAGCCAATAGTGTTGCCTTCGATCGCTTCGCCTTTGTCGGCTGCGTCGCAAAGCGTGCTCAAGAGCCCCATAAAAATAGAGGCGGTATACATATTGCCTATTAAGCTTGATGCACGCTCGGCGGGTGCGAGCGCTTTCGCCACATAAGCACGGTAATAGTCAGATTTACTGAATGCGCGCACCCATTCTTTTGCTTCGGCCTTATCCGAAGGTTGATCACTGCCCATGACAGCAACTACATCTTGCCACTTTCCGTTGGCTTTCATCCAGTCCAGGTAAAAATTTACTAGCATGCGTCGGCCTTGGAATGCATAGGGCAGGTGCATGACTACTTTATCCCAATCTAGAGCTGGATTGATCGCTACTTTCGTTCCAAAGTGTGCCAATGCTTCACTAATTCGGCTTACGTAAGCAAAGTTGCTGTACTGACCGTCAAACACGGGCTCTTCAACATAACTGCGGAGCATTCTGTTGCCACCCCAAAAGCCATTCGCTTCTGCAACCTTTGCTTCCGCGTCTTCCATAGAAAGCTGCTGACCTAAGAGTGCGGCTGCCTCTACGAGCAACGCTGCTTTGGTATGCGTTCTGCGCGGCTTGAAAAAATCGCGTTCGCCTTTTGTCGCCACGCCAATGTCATCTCCTAACGAGATGATGGACGGATCCACGGAAACGACTATGGCCACCGCGCCTGCACCTTGGGTATATTCTCCCGTAGAACCTAAGTTGTATTTCGCTAAATCTGAAGCAACAATAATTGCTTTTTTCTCTGGGTGTTGACGAACATAAAGACACGCATTTTCTAAGGCATCCACTGCTCCGATGCAAGCAAAGGTCATGTCCACGGCATCGACATTGCGTAAGCAATTGGCGCCGTGCGAACTGGCGAGTTGTTGTTCGACTAAATCTAAGATATAGGTTGCCGTAGGTTTGGCGCTATCCAGAGCACTTTCCGTGCCGAGGTAAAGACGCCCTACAGTGCTGGGGTCTAAAGGCTCATCGGTAAAAAGATTGAGCACGGCATTGGCCCCCATTGTTGCTGCATCCTCATCGGTATCAGGGAAAGACATTGAGGTCAAACCTAGCCCCTTATTGAGTTTAGCGTATTCTATATTGCGCGCCTCAGCGAGCGTTTCTATGGGCAAGTACTGTTGCGGTACGTAGTAGGCGAGGGCGTCGATTCCAATCTTCATTATGGCGGGTATTTTCAAATCACAAAAAATCACTCGATTCTTTGAGGAACGAGCAGCTAATTAACGAAGACATTAACGATTTTGTGAAGGTTTGGTTCGTCTTTTAAGAAAATCTTAAGAAGTGGGCGAATGGGATTAAAGAATGCCCAATTCGAGCTTCGCCTCTTCACTCATCATGCTTTTATCCCAAGGCGGATCAAAGGTGATTTCTACTTCTACCTCACGCACGCTATCTAATGCGCGAGATTTCTCTTTGACTTCTTGCGGCATACTTTCCGCGACCGGACAGTTAGGTGAGGTGAGTGTCATTAGAATGTGGACATCACGATCCGTACTTACCTTTACGTCATAGATCAAACCGAGCTGGTAAATATCCACTGGAATCTCTGGATCGAAAATGTTGCATAATACACCAACGACTTCTTCGCCAATGGCTTGCATTTCTTGATGGCTTAATTCTTCGCTCATACCTTTAGTTTGCGCTGGAATAGGCCAACGCGTAGAATTTCATTTGTTTAATCATACTCATCAATCCATTCGCGCGGGTTGGACTTAGATGATCCTTCAGTCCAATTTTTTCCAGGAAAACGAGATCCGCTGCTGCAATTTCTACTGCCGGTTGATTGTCAAAAACATCGATCAACATAGCGACGATGCCTTTTGCGATAATGGCGTCGGCATCTGCAAAGAATCGTACGTGAGTTCCCTGCTGCTCTGCTTTGAGCCAAACCTTACTCTGGCAGCCTTGTACTAGTAAATCTTCGTTTTTATCCCCCGCTTCAAAGGCAGGCAATGCTTTGCCCATCTCAATGATGTGGTTGTATTTATCCATCCATTCATCAAAGAATTCAAATTCTTCGACGAGTAGGGCTTGTTTTTCAGCAATGGTAGACATAGTGATTTAACGTAGCATGGTTACGGCGCGTTCGAGCGCAGCCTTGAATAGATCGATTTCTTCGAAGGTGTTGTACATCGCAAAACTTGCGCGAGCGGTTCCCGCGATGCAGAATTGGTCCATAATGGGTTGGGTACAATGCTGTCCAGTACGAACGGCGATACCTTGTTGATCAAGCAGCACTCCTAAATCATAGGGATGCGTGCCTTCGACAAGAAAACTGAGGACACTGGCTTTGTTTGCCGCAGTTCCAATGATCCGAAAACCGTCAATAGAGGACAGGGTTTTCGTTGCATAGTCAAGCAGCGCAGTTTCATGTGCTGCAATAGCGTCGATACCCACGGAATTCATAAAGTTCAAGGCAGCACCGAATCCGATGATGCCTTCTATGTGAGGGGTACCCGCTTCAAATTTATGAGGGATAGCAGCGTAGGTACTTTCTTCCATGGTCACTGTGGCAATCATTTCACCGCCACCTTGATAAGGAGGAAGTACCTCTAAACGTTCGCGTTTTCCGTAGAGTACACCCAAGCCTGTAGGGCCGTACATTTTGTGCGAGGATAAAGTGAAGAAATCAACGTCCCAATCTTGCACATCCACTTTTGCATGCGGTCCACTTTGTGCACCGTCGACCAGGGTCCATGCGTCGACCGCTTTTGCGCGACTTAAAATAGTTTTAACCGGATTAATAGTCCCGAGCGCGTTTGAAATGTGATTGAATGCTACGATGGCTGTGTTTTCATCCACTAATGCATCCAGTGTGGAGAGGTCCAATTCGCCTTTATCATTCATCGGTATGTAGCGCAAAGTAGCTCCTGTGCGTTGGCAAAGCATTTGCCAGGGTACAATATTGCTGTGGTGCTCTAAAGCAGTAATGACTACATTTTGGTGCGGTTGTATGATCGCTCCCATTCCAAAGGCAACGGTATTAATGCTGTCGGTGATGCCTCGCGTGAAAATAATTTCGGCGACTTCTCTCGCATTAATGTGGGCACATACATCGGCACGAACGGCTTCCATGGCATCCGTTGAGCGTTGACTTAGGGTATGCACACCGCGGTGTACATTGGCATTATCCTTCGTGTAATAGTGGGTAATGGCTTCTATTACGGCAAGCGGCTTCTGTGCCGTCGCGGCATTGTCCAAATACACCAGCGGTCGCCCATGAACCTGCTGGTGCAGTATGGGAAATTGCTCGCGTATCGCTTGGACGTTGTAGCTCATTACAGGGTGAATTCTAGATTAATGCCCAATTTTTCAGCGATGACGCGATTCAATCGCTTTTCAAGCTGTGGTATTTTCACATATTCCAATGCGTCCGCGGCAAAAGCATAGGTCATTAAACCTTCGGCTTCGCGTTTTGGAATACCTCTTGAGCGCAGGTAAAAAAGAGCGTTGTGGTCCAATTGGCCCACGGTACAACCGTGCGAACAACGCACATCGTCTGCGAAAATCTCCAATTGAGGCTTCGTATCTACTTTCGCTTTATCGCTCAACAAGATGTTATCATTTTGCTGGAATGCGTTCGTTTTTTGCGCTTTCTGACGCACCATCACTTTGCCGTTGAAAATACCGTGGCTCTTGCCCAAGTAAATTCCTTTATACAGCTCGCGACTGTAACAGTTTGGCTCTTGATGATCCACGAGCGTGTGGTGGTCAACCGTCTGGCCGTCACCGATAATGGTAATACCGTCCATATGGCTTTCCGCATGCGTTCCAGCGGAATAAAAGTGCAGGTTATTGCGGACCAATTTTCCACCAAACGTATACGTTCCGACATGCACGTTGCTGGTTTCTTTCTGCACCACGTGGGTATTGTCCACCAACGTTGCTTCATCAGCATCGTTCTGTACTTTGTAATAGCTCACGCGTGCATCACGAGCGGCGAAGACTTCACTTACAAAATTTGTAAAGCTCGGCTGGTCGCCAATGTTTTGATGACGCTCCACAATTTGAACTTCCGCATTCTGTTCTACGATGATTAGATTACGGACTTGTGAAAAGGAGGGGCCGTTTTCATTTGTCGTGAGATAGAGAATTTCAATGGGCTTATCCACCGTTTGGCTCGCCTTCACTCGAATAAACGCACCATCATCTGCAAAGGCAGTGTTTAAGTCCACAAAAGTTTCCCCCTTCGGAGCGGCTTTGCCCAAATATTCTGCAATAATGTCTGGGTATTTATTCAATGCAGCAGCAAACGTACAAACGTCGAATTCCTGATGCGTTGAATCGCTCAGCCAAGAACTGTATTTTCCGTTGATGAAAACCAGTTTGTAGGTATCTAAATCACTTAGCAAATACGATTTGATATCTGCAAACGACACGGCATCATCTCCTTTTAGAAGGATGCGGTAGTTGTGTTTTAGAACCGGCTTAAGGTTGGTATATTTCCACTCTTCGTCTCGTGTCGTAGGAAAACCCAATGTTTCGAAACGGTCGAGGGCCTCTTTGCGTAAATGTACTACGCCTAGATTTCTACTACCGTTGAGCTGGGGTTCAGCTACAACAAAAGAGGAGAGTAAATCTTGTGCTAAATCTGTCATGCGTTTTCTGCCTTGATCCAGTCGTATCCTTTCTCTTCCAATTCATGGGCCAATTCTGGACCGCCACTTTTCACTATTCGACCGTTGTATAAAACGTGAACGAAATCTGGTTTGATGTAGTCCAACAGACGCTGGTAGTGTGTAATGACCATAACGGCATTATCCGCTGTACGAAGTTTGTTTACGCCACCCGCAACGATGCGCAGGGCATCTATATCTAAACCGGAATCGGTCTCGTCGAGAATCGCCAATTTTGGCTCCAACATCGCCATTTGGAAGATTTCGTTGCGCTTTTTCTCACCACCAGAAAAACCTTCGTTCAAACTGCGGCTGAGGTAGCTTTTGTCCATCTCCAAAAGTGCCGTTTTCTCGCGCATTTTAGCGAGCATTTCACGCGCCTCCATGGGCTCTTCACCACGGCCTTTGCGGCTTTCATTGATGGCAGTTTTAATGAAGTTGCTTACACTTACCCCGGGGATTTCTACCGGATACTGAAAACTCAAGAAAATACCTTTGTGTGCACGCTCTTCGGGATCTAAATCCAGAAGGTCTTCACCCTCAAAGTCAATACTCCCGCCGGTTACCTCGTAATCTTCGCGACCCGCGATAACGCTGGAGAGCGTTGATTTACCTGAGCCGTTGGGACCCATAATGGCATGGATCTCACCAGGGTTAATTTCTAAGTTGATGCCCTTGAGAATTTCTTTGTCTTCTACGCGGGCTTGGAGGTTGTTAATTTTAATCATGTTTTATCCTACGGAGCCTTCAAGTGAGATTTCCAATAGTTTTTGTGCTTCCACGGCAAATTCCATAGGAAGCTGGTTCAATACATCTTTACAATAGCCATTCACGATGAGCGCAATAGCCTCTTCAGTGCCAATTCCACGCTGGTTGCAATAGAATATCTGGTCTTCACCAATCTTCGAAGTGGTCGCCTCATGCTCAATTTGAGCCGTTGGATGTTGTGCTTCGATATAAGGGAAGGTATGCGCGCCACATTGATCGCCCATCAAGAGGGAATCACATTGGCTGAAATTTCTGGCGTTTTCGGCACGAGCGCCAACGCGAACAAGTCCACGGTAGCTGTTGTGGCTTTTACCTGCGCTAATACCCTTAGAGATGATCGTGCTTTTGGTGTTTTTACCCAAATGGATCATTTTCGTTCCAGTATCCGCTTGCTGGTATTTATTCGTAACCGCAACACTGTAGAATTCGCCGATACTGTTATCTCCTTTCAAAATACACGAAGGGTACTTCCAGGTCACTGCAGAACCCGTTTCTACCTGCGTCCAGCTGATCTTCGCATTGCGCTCGCAAATGCCTCGCTTCGTCACGAAGTTGAAGACACCGCCTTTTCCGTCTGCGTCGCCCGGGTACCAGTTTTGAACCGTACTGTATTTAATTTCAGCATCGTCCATCGCAACGAGCTCGACTACTGCGGCGTGCAATTGGTTCTCGTCGCGCGAAGGTGCAGTACAGCCCTCAAGGTAACTTACATACGAGCCCTGGTCAGCAATGACGAGGGTACGCTCGAATTGGCCCGTATTGGCCTCGTTAATACGGAAATAGGTGCTCAGCTCCATAGGGCAACGCACCCCTTTAGGGATATAACAGAACGAACCGTCGGTAAAGACTGCACTGTTCAATGCGGCATAAAAGTTATCGCGCTTCGGTACCACAGTACCCAAATGCTTTCGAACCAGTTCCGAATGTTCTTGAATGGCCTCGCTCATGGAACAGAAAATGATGCCTTTTTCAGCAAGCGTTTTCTTAAATGTGGTAGCCACAGATACAGAATCGACAACAACATCCATAGCGACACCTGATAAGCGCTTTTGCTCGTCAAGGCTAATGCCCAAACGTTCAAACGTGCGCAACAATTCTGGATCTACTTCATCGAGGCTGCCTAATTCTTTCTTCTGCTTGGGCGCACTGTAGTAGGAGACCGCTTGGAAGTCGGGTTTGGTATAGGTGACGTTCGGCCATTCCGGCTCTTCCATCTCCAGCCATGTTTTATAGGCGTCTAATCGCCAATCCAACATCCATTGGGGTTCGTTTTTCTTTTCGCTGATCAGTCGAATCACATCTTCGTTCAGTCCAGGAGGCACCGTATCGCTTTCGATAGCTGTGGTGAACCCGTACTTATAGTCGGATGCGGTGATTTCATCTAGGATTTCGTCGCTCATAATAGGGGGTTAAACGGCGAAGCTTTCTCCACACCCGCAGGTGCGTGTCGCATTAGGGTTATTAAAACTGAATCCTTTTCCATTGAGTCCACCACTGTATTCCAAAGTGGTCCCGATCAGGTAAAGGAGTGATTTTTTCTCTACAACAACTTTAACGCCGTTATCTTCATAGAGTTCGGCATTTTCGGGCATTTCCGGGGTAAAATCCATTTTATAAGACAGTCCGGAACACCCGCCACTTTCTACGCCTACACTGATGTAGGTCTTATCCAATTGCTTGCCTTCTTCCTGCATAAGTGCAGCAAGTTTTGACTTCGCAGTATCTGATACTTTTACCATATTATTTAGAAACATTCTAAAGATGCGCGACAAAGTTACATAATACGCGGCTTTTTTCTTGTGTTCTGACCAATGAACACAATAACTTTGCTACATGTTCGATGCAAAAAACCCACAGCGCACGCCCATCAGTGATTTGGGCGAGTTTGGCCTCATAGGTCATTTAACGCAAGCCACTAAATTGAAACACGCCCATACCGCATTAGGAGTGGGAGATGATGCCGCACTTATAGACGTAGGCACGCACTACCAGGCGGTTTCCACGGATCTTCTCGTGGAAGGCGTGCACTTTGATTTGAGCTATATGCCTTTGAAGCATTTGGGCTATAAAAGTGTGATTGTCAATCTTAGCGACATTTATGCGATGAATGGAACGCCGGAACACATTACAGTTGGTTTGGCCGTTTCAAACCGATTTCCTGTTGAAGCCTTAGAAGAAATTTACGAGGGTATTCATTTGGCTTGTGAACGGTACAATGTGGATTTAGTCGGTGGTGATACCACAGCCTCGCGCTCGGGTTTGATGATTTCGATAACTGCTATCGGTCGTGTTGCAAAGGACCGTGTTGCAAAACGAAGCGGTGCGAAANACAACGATCTTATTGTCGTTAGCGGTGATTTAGGCGGCGCCTACATGGGGCTTCAAATCTTAGAGCGTGAAAAACAGGTGTATTTGGAAAATCCAGACATGCAGCCGGAATTGGGCGGACACGAATACATCTTAGAACGCCAGTTAAAGCCAGAGGCACGCAAGGACGTCGTCGAAATTCTAAAAGCACTAGATATTCAGCCGACCTCGATGATAGATATCTCTGACGGCTTGAGCTCAGAGACGTTGCACCTTGCGAATACCGGACAGATGCAATACAATCTGTACGAGAGTAAAATTCCAATTGATCCATCCATATACACGTTGTGCGAGGAGTTTAACTT
>P_2C_Liq_1_UnCtyDRAFT_1000652_pt1 | contig 14529 bp, 10 predicted proteins | sample Pon2CUnioCityCA_2_FD_10234 | JGI IMG/M metagenome (IMG submission 10234)
AAGAAAGTTATCACCCAAAGAAAAAGTTACTTTACCAGTTTCAGTTTTTTCGATGGATAAAAAGGTGAAAAATGTTAGTATTCTAGTAAGAACTTCTAATGGAATTAAAGTGGTTGGTAAAAACACTCAAACCATTAATTTTACGAAACCAGATGAAAAAATGCTCTGCTTTGAGCTAGATGTTCTTAAAGCAAATGGCATCAATACAGTAGAGGTGATCGCTACTGGAGGAGGTGAAAAATCAACTTACAAAGTAGAGTTGGATGTGGTAAATCCTAACCCAATAACTTCAAAAATTATTGATGTAACAATTCAAGGAAATCAAACAAAAAACATCAATTTTAATACGTTTGGTGTAAGTGGATCAAACAACGCAATTTTAGAATTATCTACAATACCAACTATTAATTTTACAGGAAGATTGGCGTATTTAATTCAATATCCTCATGGTTGTGTAGAGCAAACCACTTCAAGTGTGTTTCCTCAATTATTTTTAACAGATTTATTTGATTTGTCATCACAAAAGAAAGCACAAATTCAAAGAAATATTGAAAAAGGTATTGCACGTTTAGGTAATTTTCAAAAAGTAAATGGAGGTCTTAGTTATTGGATGGGAGAAAACGATATAAGCGATTGGGGTACAAGTTATGCAGGTCATTTTCTATTAGAAGCAGAAAGAAAAGGATTTGTATTGCCACTAACATTTAAGAGCAATTTTATCAAATATCAAAAACAAGCTGCAAGAAATTGGAGACCAAGATACAATAGTTATTCAAGAGATTTATCTCAAGCTTACAGGTTATATACCTTGGCTTTAGCAGGAAGTCCAGATTTGTCTGCGATGAACAGATTAAGAGAGTTCAAGCGAATTTCTAATGAAGCCAAATGGAGATTGGCAGCAACTTACGCCTTAGTTGGACAAAAAGAAGCTGCTGATGAAATTATGCAAAAAGCTGATTTAAATTTTACAGGATACAATCATTACAATTACGGATCATCAACTAGAAATAAAGCAATGGCGTTAGAAACAATGATTATAACCAATAATAAAGAGGTGAAAAACGTTGCTAAAAGTATTGCAAAAGATTTATATAGTAAACGTTGGATGAGTACCCAAACCACAGCATATAGTTTATTAGCTATCGGAAAAATGGTAGTAAAAAATGGTGGAAAAGCATTGAATATAAATTATACTTCAAATGCTAAAACAGCACAAATTACATCTAACAATTCCTTAGTTCAAAGAACAATATCAGTTCAAAAAGGTGGCAATAAAATCGTTATTGAAAACAATGAAAATAATGTGGTTTTTGCAAGAGTTATCAATTTTGGGAAATTGCCATTGGGTGAAGAAACTTTAGAAAGAAGAGGGTTAAGTGTAAATGTAAATTATGTTGATTTAAAAGGAAAAATCATCAACATTAGTAAACTAAAACAGGGGCAAGATTTTGTGGCAAAAATAACGGTAAGCAATCCTAAAAATGAAACCGTTAAAGATATTGCATTGACACAAATTTTCCCTTCAGGATGGGAGATTGTGAACACACGTTTTACCAATTTTGGTTCAACTGCAAAAAGTGAAGCACGTTATACAGATATTAGAGACGATCGTGTAAATTTCTATTTTGATTTGAATGAAGGTAGAAAAAAATCAGAAACCAAAACCTTTACAGTGTTGTTAAATGCAGCCTATTTAGGAAAATATTATTTACCAGGAATTCAAGTAGAGGCAATGTATGACAATGATTATTTGGTGAGAACAAAAGGAAATTGGGTTGAGGTTGTGAAGTGAATAAAGTCGAAATGACATTGTGAATGAAATTATCAATTTTTGTATTAATATGAATAGTAATAAACCTTTAAAATATTCTCTAATTTCTATAAGCAGTATTGGTATGTTTCTGTTAAGTTTTACAGTGATTTATAAATTACTGATTCCTGATGTTTGTTATTATCACATGAATGAAATGAATTCTTTTATGAATCTTTTTTATAGTGCTGGAGGAGGAAGTAATGGTCATCCTGAACCAAATTTTCTAAATTTTGTTTTATCATTATTTATTGGTGGTTTTATTGGGTATAGAATTTATCTGTTGATAAGAAAAGTTAAAAAATAAAAATTGAGAATAACAAACTACATAAAACGTCATAAAAAGTTGACAATATTACTTGTTGTGTTGTTGATTTTCTATGCATTTTGTTTACCAAAAGAAATATTTACTAAGCCAACATCAACTGTAATTACAAGTCATAAAGGTGAATTATTAGGTGCATTGATAGCCAAAGATGGACAATGGCGTTTTCCACATAATGATAGTATTCCTCAGAAATTTAAAACCTGTTTAATTCAGTTTGAAGACGAGCATTTTTATAAACATTTTGGTTTTAATCCTGTTTCTATTGTAAAAGCAATGAAACAAAATATTAAAGCTGGTAGAGTAGTTAGAGGAGGAAGTACCATTACACAACAAGTAATGCGTTTGAGTAGAAATGATAGACCTAGAACCTATTTTGAAAAGTTAAAAGAACTTGTTTTAGCCACAAGATTAGAGTTTCGTTTTAGCAAAGAAGAAATTCTTGCTTTTTGGGGCTCTAATGCTCCTTTTGGTGGCAATGTTGTGGGTTTAGATGCTGCTTCGTGGCGATTTTTTAACAGAAAAGCATCCGATTTATCTTGGGCAGAAGCTGCAACGTTAGCAGTTTTACCAAATGCACCAAAATTGATTTATCCTGGAAAAAATCAACAAAAATTATTGGTTAAAAGAAATCGATTGTTAAAAAAACTTTTGCGTAAAAAAATTATTGACTCTTTAACTTATGATTTGTCGATTTTAGAAGAAATTCCACAAAAACCATACAGATTACCACAAATATCTACACATCTATTACAGAGAATTCATAAAGAAAAACAAGGGCAATTTGTAAAAACCTCAATTGATAAAACGCTACAAAATCAGACAAATTTCATTGTAAAAAATCATTATCATCAATTGTCCAAAAACGGAATTAATAACATTGCAGTTTTGGTGTTGGATGTAAAAACAAGAAAAGTGTTAAGCTATGTTGGTAATGCTCCAACATCAAAACAACACCAAAGAGATGTAGATATTATTGATAAACCCAGAAGCACAGGTAGTATTTTAAAACCATTTTTATATGCAGCAATGCTAGATCAAGGAGAATTGTTACCCAATACTTTGGTGGCAGATGTTCCTACTAATTTTGGGAGCTATCACCCTGAGAATTTTGATAAAAAATATGCAGGAGCTATATCCGCAAAATTGGCATTATCAAAATCGTTAAATGTGCCAACAGTGAGAATGTTGCATGAATTTGGCTTGGAAAAATTTCATCATTATTTAAAAAAATTAAAATTAAGAGACATTAAGAAAAGTCCAGATTATTATGGATTGACATTGGCTCTAGGTGGTGCAGAAAGTAATTTATGGGATTTATGTAAAAACTATGCTTCTTTGGCATCAACAGTAAATCATTATACTCAAAATTCAAGCAGATATTTTAGAAATGAATTTGTTGAACCTTCTTTTTATGCTGATGAAATTGTAGATTTTGGTTCAAAATCAGCAGAGAAAATTATTTTTGATGCAGCTTCTATTTATTTAACTTTTGAGAGCTTAAAAGATGTAAACAGACCTAATGCAGAACAGAATTGGGAATTTTTTGACTCTTCAAAACAAATTGCTTGGAAAACAGGAACTAGTTTTGGTTTTAGAGATGCTTGGGCAATTGGTACAACCAAAGATTTTGTGGTTGGTGTTTGGGTTGGAAACGCAGATGGAGAAGGAAGACCAGGTTTGGTAGGCGTACAAACAGCAGCTCCAATTTTATTTGACGTGTTTGATAAATTACCAAATTCAGATTGGTTTTCAACACCTTTTGATGAAATGACTGAAATAGAAATCTGTAGAAAAAGCGGTTATAGAGCTACTAAAATCTGTGAAGAAACCAAGCTAGAGTTTGTGCAAAATGCAGGACTAAAAACCAAACCTTGCCCATATCATATTCTAGTAAATGTAGATCTTTTAGAAAACTATCAAGTTAATACATCTTGTGAAAGTTTAGAGAATATCAAACAGAAATCTTGGTTTGTTTTGCCTCCGTTAATGGAATATTATTATAAGAATCAGAATCCGTTTTACAATTCATTACCAAAATACAAAACAAGTTGTTTGGGTGATATCGAAAATGCAATGAAATTTATCTATCCTACAGAAAAAAGCACGGTATTTTTACCCAAAGATTTTGATGGTAAACAAAAAGAACTCATTATAAAAGTTGCACATTCTAATCCAGAAGCTACGTTATTTTGGTATGCAAATCATCAATTTTTAGCCACAACTAAAGAGATGCATCAAATAGCAATGAATTCAAAAACAGGAGATTATATTATTTCTGTTACAGATAATTTTGGTAACGAAATTCAGCAAAAAATTACCATTAAAGAATAAATAGCTAAAAGATAATAACTTGCAAATCAACGACTCTAAAAGGCATTTAGTCGAAAACTTTTAAAATAATTGTACTTCGTGGATACCTTTGTAGAACAATTTAAAATATTAGAAATTATGTTTTTACAAATATTACCAGCAGATCAAGAAACAATTGCAGAATCAATCTTCGAAAATCAATTAGTATTTGTTATTTTAGGTTTAACTTTAGGGGTAATTGCAATCATTAGAGTTGCTAAATTCTTAAGCAAAATTAAAATTAACAGTAATTCAAAAAAACCAAGCTATACTATCCAATAGCTATGCATTCTATTGCGTTTTTTTAAAGTAATCTTTAGACTTTTCTTAACAAAAACTCGCATTATTTTCAACATCTTTGCATTCTGTACACTCAAAATTGAGTTTTTAAAGCAATTAAAATCATTATTTTTTAATAATTTTAATGTTCTTAATTTTTCAGAATGAAGATATATCCCATAGAAACCGGTAATTTTAAACTAGATGGAGGTGCAATGTTTGGTGTTGTGCCCAAAAGCATTTGGCAAAAAACCAATCCAGCAGATCATAACAATATGATTGATATGAGCATGAGATCAATGCTTATCGAAGATGGAAATCGTTTAATATTGATAGATACAGGTTTAGGAGATAAACAATCTGATAAATTTTTTAGTTACTATTACCTTTTTGGAGATTTTTCTTTAGATACTTCATTGGCAAAATACGGTTTTCATAGAGATGATATTACTGATGTTTTCTTAACACATTTGCATTTTGATCATTGTGGTGGAGCTATCGAATGGAATTCTGGTCATACTTTTTTGCAACCTGCATTTAAGAATGCAAAGTTTTGGTCTAATGACAAACATTGGAAATGGGCAACAGAACCAAACCCAAGAGAAAAAGCATCCTTTTTAAAAGAAAATATTCAACCTATTAAAGAAAGTGGTCAATTAGAATTTATTCACAGAAATTATAATGATCAAATAGGATTTGATGTACTTTTTGTAGATGGTCATACAGAAAAGCAAATGCTTCCAAAATTAACCTATCAAGGAAAAACTATTGTTTTTATGGCAGATTTATTGCCCACTGTTGGGCATATACCTTTGCCTTATGTTATGGGGTATGATACCAGACCATTATTAACTATGAAAGAAAAAGCTGCATTTTTAAATTTAGCTGCTGATAAGAATTTTTATCTCTTTTTAGAGCATGATGCACACAATGAACTTTGCACAGTAAAGCACACAGAAAAAGGAGTACGATTGAATGAGAGTTTTAAATTTTTTGATGTATTTGATGAGTAAATTAGCAGATAGAAATTATTTTTTTATAAAAATTTCGATATTATTTTTTGTTTTTACAAGTTGTAAATCTTCTATAAATACAATTTCAGTACCTAAAGGTTCTAATGAAATTATTAATCTTCCACCTAAAAAAGCTCAACTTTCTGAGGATGAAATGTTGGTATGGGGTCATGCCGATTTAAAGACGGATACCATTCCTGGTATGAGTATTGCCAAAGCCCATGATTTTTTAAAAGGTAAAAAAGGAGTTAAAGTTATTGTTGCCATTGCAGATTCTGGTGTAGATATAGAGCATGAAGATTTAAAAGATGTCGTTTGGATAAACCCAAAAGAAATCCCAAATAATGGTAAAGATGATGATAGTAATGGTTATGTAGATGATGTTTACGGATGGAATTTTTTAGGAAACTCATCAGGTAAAATAGTTAATGCAGATCAATTAGAAATTACAAGAATTGTAAAAAAAGGAATTAAAAAATTTGGTGATAAAAAGGCATCAGAAATTATCAAAGAAGATAAAAAAGAATTCGAGCAATTTTTAAAATTAAAAGAAGAATATCAAAAAAGTGTAGCAAAGAATAAAGATGAAATTGCTAATGTAGAAGAAACTTTAGAAAGACTTAATCAAATAAAAGAGCATTTTAATGCTGTTCGAAATTTTTTAGGTAAAAAAGAATTCACAGCTAGAGATTTAAAAGGTTTACGACCTAAAAGTATCAAAGTAGCAATGCAAATTGCTGATGTTTCTAGTTTGTTAGAAAGAGGTGTTGCAGAAAGTGAATTGGATGAATTTAGAGCAGATGCAAACGAAGTAAAGAAAAACCTTTATAAGATAAAAAAAGGGTACGATTTAAATTTCAACAGTCGTCAATCTATGGGAGATGATTTGTATGATATTAACGACAAGTATTATGGAAACAATAACGTAATTGGTTCTAAAGATTTAGAAATGCACGGAACACATGTTGCAGGAATTACAGCTGCAACAAGAAATAATAATTTGGGTATTAATGGAGTTGCAAACAATGTAAAAATAATGACGATAAGGATTGTTCCTGATGGGGATGAACACGATAAAGATGTTGCCTTAGGAATACGTTATGCTGTAGATAATGGCGCTAAAATTATCAATACAAGTTTTGGTAAACGTTTTTCGCCTAACAAAAAATGGGTTTTTGATGCCATACAATATGCTGCTGATAAAGATGTTTTAATCGTTAACGCAGCTGGGAACGATTCTAAAAATTTAGATAAAAGGCATACTTATCCTTCAGATTCAAAAGATTTATTATCAGAATTTGTAGATAACGTAATTACCATTGGTGCTACAAGTGCATTTTACAGTAAAAAGCTTGTGGCAAGCTTTTCAAATTATGGAAAATTAAATGTAGATGTTTTTGCGCCAGGTGATGAAATTTATTCTACAGTTCCAAAAAATGATTACGAAGCCGTAAGTGGCACATCAATGGCAGCACCAGCTGTTTCTGGCGTGGCTGCTTTAATACGATCTTATTATCCGCAGTTGTCTGCGAGTCAAGTAAAACGAATTTTAATGAATTCTGGAACAAAGATTGACATGAATGTTCTAAAACCAGGATCACCCATGGACACTGTCCCCTTTTCAGAATTGTCGGTTTCAGGAAGAATAGTAAATGCCTATAACGCTCTAAAAATGGCGGATAGAATGGTAAGAGGAAAAACGAATTAAATACCAAAAAATGAAAAAAATAGTACTTTTTGTATGTACAGCAATGTTATTTATTGCTTGTGGACCAACAAATGATGTCATTTCCAGTCAGGTTCAAAATCAAAATACATATTGGCAACAACATGTAGATTATAAAATGGATATTGATATGAATGTAAATAACTATCAATATAAAGGAAAACAAACTTTAATCTATACAAATAATTCTCCAGATGATTTAAATAAAGTGTTTTATCACTTGTATTTTAATGCATTTCAACCAGGATCTCAAATGGATGTTCGTTCGTTAAATATTAAAGATCCTGATAGAAGAGTTCGTGATAGAATTAGCAAATTAAAGCCTGAAGAAATAGGTTATATTAAAGTAAATGCGTTAAAACAAAATGGAGTTGCAGTATTGCATAAAACAGTTGGTACTATCTTAGAAGTAACCTTAAATCAACCTATAAAATCTGGTGAGAGTGTTACTTTAGAAATGGATTTTGATGCACAAGTTCCAATTCAAATTCGTCGTTCAGGAAGAAATAGTAAAGAAGGTGTTGCACTATCAATGTCTCAATGGTATCCAAAATTAGCAGAGTATGATTTTGAAGGTTGGCACACTCCACCATATATTGCTAGAGAATTTCATGGAGTATGGGGAGATTTTGATGTAACCATTCATATTGATAAAAATTACACAGTAGGTGGTACAGGATATTTACAAAATCCACAAGAAATAGGTCACGGTTATCAAGACAAAACAAAACCATTAAATGTACCTAATACCGAAAAATTATCTTGGCACTTTAAAGCACCAAATGTGCACGATTTTATGTGGGCTGCTGACCCAGAATACAATCATGATGTTTTAAAAATGGAAAATGGAATTGATTTACACTTCTTATACAAAAAGACTTTAGATGTCAATTACTTAAAAAATTGGAAAGATTTACAGCCGAAAACTGCTGAATTAATGACCTATTTTAGTGATAATGTTGGTCAATATCCATACAAACAATACTCAGTAATTCAAGGTGGTGATGGTGGAATGGAATATGCAATGTCAACCTTAATTACCGGTAAACGTAAATTTGGGAGCTTATTTGGTGTTACAGCGCACGAAATGGCACACACTTGGTTTCAGTTTTTATTAGCTTCTAACGAAAGTTTACACCCTTGGATGGATGAAGGATTTACAACCTATATTTCTGGGAAAGCATCTAATAAAATTCTAAAAAAAGGATTAGCAAATCCAAGTTCAGGTTCTTATAAAGGTTATAGAAAGTTAGTAAAGGCAGGTAACGAAGAATCACTATCTACTCATGCAGACAGGTATCATACAAATAGAGCATATAGTACAGGAAGTTATTCTAAAGGAAATATTTTCTTATCTCAATTAGAGTATGTAATTGGTTCTGACAATGTAGCTAAAGGGTTAAAAAAATATTTTACAGACTTTAGTTTTAAGCATCCAACACCAAATGATATTAAACGATCTATGGAAAAAGTTTCAGGAATCCATTTAGATTGGTATTTGAATGAATGGACACAAACTACACATACAATTGATTATGGTGTAAAATCTGTGGATGGAAAAAACATTACTCTAGAAAGAATTGGACAAATGCCAATGCCCTTAGATATTGAAGTTACTTACACTGATGGAAGCAAAGAAAGTTTTAATATTGCCTTAGAAATGATGAGAGGTAACAAACCAACTTCTGCCACTATTTTAAAAGATTGGGGTTGGGCATATCCTACCTATTCTTTTAAAGTTATGAAACCTGTAAAATCAGTAATTATTGATAAAAGTGGATTAATGGCAGATGTAAACTTAGAGAATAATTCTTTTAAAACGAATTAAGTTTGTGTAATAAAAAAAAGCTAACTTAAAATTGATTTAACATCGTTTTAAGTTAGCTTTTTTTTGGGTTAAAGATTAACAAGGTTTTATAAAACCCTTTAAAGCTTTAATTAATTCCTCTGTATTTTCAATATGACTCATATGCCCATTGTCAAAGACCATCATTTCAGAAGCTGTTTTTTTGGCCTCAGCTAAAGAAGTATCGTAATCTAAAACTGGATCTTTTTTACCAATAATTATTAGTTTTCTAAAATTATGTTCAGCCAAAACATGATTTCTATTTGGGCGGTTTCGCATACCTTCATTTGCAGCAATATATCCCTGAATTGGTGTTTGTAAAGCTTCTTGTAAAGCCAAATCCAATTCTTCTTTGTAGAGTTCTTTACTTTTTGGTCCAAATAAATTCGCAAAAGAGAGTCGTACCATATTTGTAAAATTATGCTGAATCATTTTATTGGCTCTTGCTCTTAAAGTTTTGCGCTCATCATCATCTTTATTAGAGGTTGAATTCATCAAACACAATCCTTTTATTTTCTGAGGATATTTCTCTGCAAACGCCAAAGCCACATATCCTCCTAAAGAGTGCCCAACCAAAATACATTTTCGAATGCGCAAGTGTTTTAAAACAGCAGTTACAGTTTCTGCAAACAACTCCATGGTATGCACATACCCCAAACAGTCTGATTTTCCATGACCTAATAAATCAATGGTAATCACTCTGTTTCTTTTGGAAAGATGAGGTATGATTTTATCCCACATCTTAGCGTTTTCCAAGAATCCATGAATAAGAACTACAGCAGTTCCTTTACCTTGATCAGTAAAAAAAATGTTTGCGTTTTTGTATTGTAAAGTCATAAAAACAAAGATACATTTTGCATCCTTTTTAAAACTATAATCATCATAAAGTATTTATTATATTTGATGAGAATTCTGATCCAATTATACTATGTTTTTAAAAAAATTATCATTCTTATACATCCTATTTGTTTCATTAGTAGCTATTGCTCAAGTTGATGAAAAAAAGTTAGACAACTTAATCAAAGAAACTTTAAAAACCTTTGAAGTACCTGGTATTTCAGTAGGTATTTTAAAAGACGGAAAAATTATCTATGCCAAAGGTCATGGAGTTCGTTCTTTGACTAATACAAAAGAAATGAACGAAAATACGTTGGTTGGTGTTGCCTCTAATAGTAAAGGGTTTACCTGTTTTGCTTTGGCGATGATGGTAGATGAAGGCAAACTAAATTGGGATGATAAAGTACGCAAATACATTCCTGAGTTTCAAATGTATGATGCTTGGGTAACTCAAGAATTTACAATTAGAGATTTGGTAACGCACAGAAGCGGATTGGGTTTAGGAGCTGGAGATTTGATGTTTTTTCCAGAAGGAAATGATTTTACAGTCAAAGACATTATCAATAATGTAAAATATTTAAAACCAGTTAGTTCTTTTAGAAGTGAGTTTAAGTACAACAACAATATGTTTATTATTGCAGGTGAGGTTTTAAGAAGAGTAAGTGGCCTTTCTTGGGAAGAATTTATAGAAACCAAAATTATGAAACCTGTTGGAATGACCAACAGTAAGGCATCTTATAATCGTGTAACAAATAAATCGAATATTATTGATGCGCATACCAGAGCAGATGGTAAAGTGATACAAATTCCACACGACTGGAGTGAAACTGCCAATGCTGCAGGAGGCATTGTAAGCAACGTAAAAGACATGTTAACTTGGGCAAATTTTTTAATGAATGATGCTGTAACCAAAGATGGAAAACGATTGTTGAGTGAGAAACAATTTCACGAATTATGGCAGTTACAAACACCTTTAAAAGTAGGCAAAGGAGATTGGTACAATTCCAATTTTAGAGGATATGGTTTAGGATGGTTTTTAACGGATATAAAAGGAGGTTACAAACAAGTATATCACACAGGTGGCTTAATTGGTACAGTAACACAATTTACCATGATTCCAGATTTAGATTTGGCAATTGTTGTTTTAACCAACCAAATGAATGGAAACGCTTTTAACACCATAACAAATACGATTAAAGATAGTTATTTAGGCTATGATGATAGAAATTGGCTAAAAACATATGGAGATAGAAATACGAGATATTTAAAATATAATGATAGCATAAAAGCAAGTGTTTATGCCAAAGTTGATGAATCAAAAGCTAATAAAAGTTTGCCAAAACCTTCTCAAATTGTAGGCACTTATCATGACAATTGGTTTGGAGATGTTGTGATTAATCATGATGGAACTTCATATAAAATTAAATGTAAACGTTCTTCTTATCTATTTGGAGATTTATTGCCATACAATCAAACAACCTATGTTGCTAAATGGAACAATAGAAGTTATGATGCTGATGTTTTTGTACAATTTACGTTTGATAAAAAAGGAAAAGCACAGTCAGCAACCATGAAATATATTGCATCCATTACAGATTTTAGTTTCGATTTTCATGATTTGAACCTTAAAAAAGTAGATTAATTTTGAGCAAAACAAAAGAAATTTGGATTGGAGGTTTTGCGCTCTTTTCACTCTTTTTTGGGGCAGGAAATTTAATTCTACCACCAACTTTAGGAGCAAAAGCTGGTTTAGATTGGTGGATTGTAGTTCTGGGTTTTGTAACCACAGCAGTGACTATCCCTATTTTGGCAATTTTTGCACATGCTAGATTACAAGGTACTTTATACGATTTTGGTAAAAAAGTATCACCTCTTTTTAGTACAGTATATTGTTTTCTCATCTATATCATTGCCATTGCAATTCCATCACCTAGAACAGCAGCAGTTACACATGAAATGACTGTGCAGCCTTTTTTAGATGGTAATGCACTGTATACAAGTATTGTTTACTTTGTATTGGTGTTTATTTTTGCCATCAATCGTTCTAAAATTATTGGTTTAATTGGGCAGTTTCTTACTCCTATTATCGTATTAATTTTATTTGTCATTATTGGTATTGCTGTTTTTTCATCACCTGAAACTTTAACATCATCAACGTTTAAAATACCATTTGTAGACGGACTTTTAGAGGGCTATCAAACTTTTGATGCTATTGGAGGTGTTGTAGTAGGTGCTGTTATTATCATCTCTTTAAATTATAGTAGTCACACTACTTTTGAAGCCAGAAGAAACTTAATCAAAAAAGCAGGTTTAATTGCAGGTTCAGGTTTGCTGTTAATTTACGGAGGACTGATTTTAAGTGGAGCATTGTTGTCGTCAACTTTTGCTGAAAATGCCTCTAGAACTGAAGTTTTATCTGGCTTAAGTACACAAACTTTAGGTGATTTAGGAACTACATTTTTAAGTGTTTTGGTAGCTCTGGCATGTTTTACCACAGCTGTAGGAATTGTAACAGGAACTGCAGATTACATAAAAGGAGTTTGTAAGGATTCTCAAAAAGCGTACCTCATTACTGCTGCTATTGCATCTATAATTGGGATAATTGTTGGAAGTTATCAAGTAGATTTTATCATCACACTAGCAGTACCAGCACTCATGTTTTTGTATCCAATAACTATTGTTTTAATTTTATTAAATATTGTTCCAGAAAAGTATGCTTCAAAATTAGTGTTTAGAAGCGTAGTTTTGGTAACCTTTCTTTTTAGTATACCAGATTTTTTAGGGTTTGTAATTCCAAAAGAAAACTTAATAGGAGTTAAAAACTTTATTCCGTTTGCAAATTATAGTTTGGGGTGGGTTATTCCTGCTTGTTTGGTTTTTGTAGTGGTAAATCTAATCTCAAAAAACACCAAGTAGTTTACTTTTGCATTTGATTTATTAAAGTTTTTTAAACCAAAATCATATTTCATGAAAAAGTTACTAACCTTACTTTTTTTCGTGCCCTTTTTTTTATTAGCTCAAATAAACGAAAGCGATACTTTAAAAGTAAAAGCAAAATTATCTGTAACCGGTTTTTGGCAAGCGGGAAATGTTGAGACTTTTATTTTTAGAGCAAAAACTGATGTAAGTGTTGTACCCATTAAAAATTGGGTTTTTAAAACACAGAACTCTTATGTTTATCAAGCTTTTGGAGGAGCTAAAGCAGATGAAGATATTTTAAGTTTAAATTTTTTGTATTTAAATCCCGAGAAAAAGTTATATCCATTATTGTTGGGTTTTGTGAGTACTAATTTTAGAAGAGAGGTTGATGTTCGATATCTTTTTGGTGCAGGATTTACTTATCAAGTTATCAATACAGAAAAGAGTTGGCTAAAGCTCTCTCTAACAAGTGAGTATGAGCATACTAATTTTACTCAGACCAATTTTAATATTGCAGAATACAATGGACAAGAAACCATTAACACTATGCGTGGAACTATTTGGTTAAATGGGAAATATCATTTATTTAAGAAAAAAATTATTATTACTCACGAAAGTTATATACAACCTTCTTTAAGCAAGCGTAACAATTATAGATGGCAAGCTGATATTGGTTTAGAACTTCCTGTTTGGAAATACTTAAATTTTAAAGTGAACTATCTCCATACTTTTGAGAGTATCGTGATAAAAAATCAAAAACAACAAGATAAATTTTTAACTTTTGGGTTTACTTTAAAAAGTTTTTAGGTTTACTGTGTTTTTTTAAAGAAAAAATTACCAGTTAAAGAAGTAGATTCCCATGGAGTTTGTTTCCCTTTTGATGCTTTTATTACTTGTGCTCTAACATTCTGAAACATTTCTAAAATGGTAATATTTTCTTTATCCATTTCTTTTAATAAAGCACCTGTATAGGTTCCGTTTTTTCCTAAACCATCAGAAGCAGTATTTCCTGGTGCAGTTGCATAGGCTATTAAAGAACCTCTTGGAGCATTCATAAAAGCCAAACCATTTCCGCTTGCGCTTCTACTCCAGCTTCTTTCAAAAGGATTATTTCTACAAGCATCTAAAACCACAAGATTTGTTTTTGTACCTGCACTTTTCATTTTAGATAATACACGATCTGCTTTTACACAATCGTACTCTACTTCATCCTCACTTTCTATTTTTGCATCTGTGGGCACTAAATAATTGCTTCCATTTACTTGCACACCATGGCCAGCATAAAAGAACAAACCTATATCATAATTTTTTAATTGTTTACCAAACTCATCAATGGCTCTTTTAATAGTGTTTTGGTCACCATTTACATACTTTAAAACGGTAAAACCAAGACCTTCAAGTTTTGTTTTCATAGCATTAGCA
>P_2C_Liq_1_UnCtyDRAFT_1000653_pt1 | contig 14524 bp, 18 predicted proteins | sample Pon2CUnioCityCA_2_FD_10234 | JGI IMG/M metagenome (IMG submission 10234)
GGTCAGCTCTCAATCAACTCTTCTAAGAGGCGTGTTGTGTCCGTCACAGCTAACTCAGATAACACAGCTACACTGTCTGAGGCATACAATACGGCAGACTTCAGTAATAACCAAAATAGGGTAGCATAATGGCATTTAGAATTAAACAGAATGACACATCTCCTTCCCTTGAGGCTACACTGTCAGACGTTAATCTTGTCCCGGTGAACATCACTGCTGCTGTAGTAATGCTGCACATGAAAGCTATCAGTGGGGCTGTCGTCTTAACCAGACAGATGACTATCACGGATGCTGAGAATGGTGTAGTTCAATATGATTGGCAGGCAGGGGATACAGCTACAGTAGGTACGTACTACGTAGAGTTTGAAGTTACCTACTCAGATGGTAATGTTGAGACCTTCCCTAACACTGGTAGCTTACCTTTGGTCATCACACGAGAGTTAAACTAATGCCTAGCTGGGCGAGACAGAAGTTTGAGAACCACGGGTTTTCTATCGCTAAGAACGAAGTCCCCGGTTACTCTGTGGTGTTCAAAAATGGACTCAACAACGATATTGACCAAAACTCTAGTGCTACAGTTTGGACTGCTGGTGGTCTTTACCCTTGGTCAGCCTTAGACACTCCTCAGACTATCTATGTAGTTTCTACTTCAGCCTCTGACACTGGCAGTGTTACTATAGACGGGCTGGACGAGAACTGGAATAGATTACAAGAAGAAGTAGACTTCAATGGTCTTACAGCAGGCTCTTCCGTCAACACATTTCGTAGGGTCAATGAGATTACCTATGACAATGGCGTAGAAGGGAACGCAGGTATCATCACTGCTAGAACAGGGTCATCAACTGGAACAGTAGTGGGTCACATTGAAATTGGGTTCTCCCAGTCACTTCAGTTGGTTTACACAGTCCCATTAGGTTACACAGGCTTTATCCTTCATCAAGACCACGGTGTACAAAAGGGTGAGGACGCACAGTTTAGGTCTTTTGTGAGAGAGGGTGGTGTAGGTAGGTTTAGGATTGGTCATATCGCAGAAGTATACCAAAACAACTACTCTATACACTTTCCGATATATCCGTCTTTCCCAGAGAAAACTGACCTAGACTTTCGAGTATCACTTGTAGAGACCAACAACACCAGAGCCTTCAGTAATCTTTGCTTGGCCCTCGTAGAAACCAATAGACTGAGACGCTAGTATGACCAAAGTTCTTAAGGCTAAATACGCTAATGACATCTTTACCACTGAGATGGAAGCCCGCGCTCGTAGTATGGACCTTGGACTAGAAGGTGACATCCATGTGCATGAGTATGATGGTCAGGCAGTGTATATGCCCGGAGAGAGCCACAGTGCCTACCTAGAGCACTATAGTGACATGGCGGGTGGTGAGTATGCCGAAGAGGAAGAAGACGAGCGTATGGACAGTACAGAGGCTCTTAGGGCTGTAGTGGCTGAGATCATGTGTAAAGCTGACTACCAAGGCGAGGAGGTTACTCTCAACAAGCCTTTCCGTCTGCCTAGTGGCTCTAGCAAAAAGTTTGGGGTCTACGTCAAGGATGGTGATAAGACCAAGAAGGTGACTTTCGGTTCCCCTGATATGGAGATTAGACGTGATGACCCTGATGCCCGTAGCAATTTTCGCGCTCGTCACAACTGCGACACTGCAACAGACAAAACGTCAGCCCGTTACTGGTCCTGCCGGATGTGGGAAGAAGACATGACCGTCAGTGAGATGACAAAATCAGACATTACCGGCCAGATTCTTAAGGTCGATGAAGAACAACAAATCATTTATGGCTGGGCCTCTGTCATTACCGAAAAGGGTGAGACAGTAGTAGACCGCCAAGGTGACGTTATTGAGGCTGAGACTTTGGTCAAGGCTGTCAATGAGTTTATGGAGCATGTACGGATTGGTAAAACTATGCACGAGGGAGAAGCGACAGGGCAAGTCATCCACTCTCTGCCAGTTACCAAAGAAATCTGTGATGCTCTCGGAATCCAGTGTGACCGTGAAGGATGGGTTGTGGCTTATAAAGTCTACGATGATGCCGTCTGGAAGCGTGTCAAGTCTGGTGAACTAAGGGCCTTCTCTATTGGGGGCCGTGCCGTAAAGGAGGACTACATTGCCTAACCTTCTTAAACAACTCCAACTTGAGGAGCTATCGCTGGTAGATCGCCCTGCGAACCCGTTGGCAATGGCCCCTCTGTATAAGCGAGATACCTCCCAAGGAGATACTATGACAGAAACTACTGAAAAGATGTCTGACGACATGAAAGCTAAGCTGAAGCCTTATATGGACAAAGGGATGTCTGAGGAAGAAGCTATGAAGGCTTATGAGAATGACATGAAGAAATCGGCTGACGAGGTTGAAACCCTCAAAGCACAAGCCGAAGAACTCAAAGCTGAAAATGAACGCCTGCGTAAAGGCCTTCTGGATGAAGGCTACGTGATTAAGGCAGATGCTATTGAGAAAAAAGCACCTGAAGAGTTCATCGAATATGGCGGTGAGCAAATCAACAAGGCAGACGTTCCTGCACCTATCCTGAAAGCACTTGAGGAAGCAGAGATTGAAAAGGCTGATGCCGCTCTGACGAAACGTGCTGAAGCTGAACTGCCCCACTTCAAGACTGAGGTTGCTAAAAGCCTCTTGGTTGCTGTCGAAAAGATGGACGAAGTGGACATGCTGATGGAAGCCCTTCACGCTGCTGATAAAGCCTTTGAGGACAAAATGGAAGAACTTGGTAAGTCGGATGTTAATGGTGAGTTCACCTCGGCAAACGACAAGATGGAAGCTATGGTTAAAGCCCACATGGAAACCAAGGAAATGAAAAAATCGGACTATCCGCAAGCCTATGCTGAGGTCTCTAAGACTGATGAAGGTCGGGAAGTCCTTAAAGCCATTCGTAAAGGAGAATAACAATGGCCGTATTCCAAAGTCGCGATACGCGCACATTCGAAGCTGGCGGTGATCTGTCAGCTGGTCAATTCAAATTCGTTGCACTTGCTGCTGATGGTCAGGTCGATCTTGCTGGTGATGGCGCACAAGCAATCGGTGTCCTCTACAACGAGCCTGATGCTGCTGGCAAAGCCGCTACTGTCGTTATGACAGGCAAGACTATCGTTGAAGCTGGTGCTTCTGTCACTGCTGGTGACTCTGTTGCATCTGATGCTGACGGCAACTGTGTGACTGCTGCCACTGACGATGTTATCATGGGTTATGCTCTTGAGGATGCCGTTGATGGTCAAGTTTTTGCCATTGAACTCATTCAGGGCGGCAACGCTGCGGCCTAACTAGAAACAAAGGATAAATATTATGCCTCTTTTGACTCCAAGTCAGGTGCATATTGACCAGCCGCTCACAAACCTGACGCTGGCTTATGTACAATCTCAAGAAAACTTTATCGCGGACAAGGTGTTCCCGTTGGTTGGCGTTGAGCGTCAGTCGGACAAGTACTACATCTACGACCGCGACAACATGAACCGCAAGGGTGACGTTAAGAAACTCGCCCCGCGCACTGAAGTCAACCGCATCGGCATGAGCATCTCGAATGACTCGTATTTTGCTGATGTGTACGGCCTTGGTATGGACTTTGACGAGCAGACGCTTGCCAATGAAGATGCCGCTTTGGACATCCGCTCGGCAGGTTCGACCACTCTGGTTAACCGTCTGTTGATCCACCGTGAAAACGAGTTCGCCTCCACCTTCTTCGCTGATGGTGTCTGGGGTACTAACTGGGATGGTGTTGCTAACGGTGATAACGACACCGCTGCTGAAGTCACTAACTGGGACGACTACACCAACTCGACCCCGATTCAGGACGTTACTCGCCTGCGTCGTACCATTCAACTTAAGTCGGGTGGCTTTAAGCCTAACACTATGGTTGTCGGTAAAGAAGTTCGTGACGCTCTGATTAACAACCCTGATATTCTGGATCGCCTCAACGGTGGTGCTACTATCACTAACACTGCTCTGGTGGCTAACTCGAAGCTGGCAGAAATCTTTGAAGTCGAGAACTTCTATGTGATGGAAGCAATCGAGAATGATTCGGTTGAGGGTGTCGCTGAAAGCAACAGCTTTATTGGTGGCAACCACGTTCTGCTGGTTCACACCCCTGCTTCGGGGGGCCTGATGACCCCTGCCGCTGGTATGACCTTTGCTTGGAACAACATTCCGGGTGCAAACAACTTGGGTGTTTCGGTTGAGTCCTTCTCGGATGATGCACTGAAGCGTCAACAAGTTGCAGAGCATATTCAGGTTAAGATGGCTTATCAGATGAAAGTTACTGGCTCTGATCTTGGTGGTTTCATCAACTCGGCTATCAGCTAATTTATACTACTGGGGTGTCCTTGGTCCTCGGACTAGGGGCACTCCCCAATAATAAAACATCCTAAACAGTTTAGACTTTCTATGGAGAACGACTATGGCTATTAACCGTGAGGGTATGCACCCCCGTTATCTGGGCTTTCAAGTAGATTGGCCAGTGTTTGTCAAAATCCCGTTTACTGCTGATGGTAAACAGTGGAAAAAGTCAGAGCATTTCAACTGGGCAGAACGTAACATTGATACTAAAGATGCTGCTTCTTTGTATGCCCAAGGTTTTATCTACCACAATACAGAACTTAACAAAGCTAATAAGGTTGGGGACCGCCTCAGTGAAATGAACGCTGAAGACCTCAGGAGCGTTGTGACCCAGCTTAATGCTATTGTCAAGGACCGCACAAGCTCTAACCAAGAGTTCAACAACAAAAAATGTAAGCAATCCAAGATCGAAGATAAGCAACGTGGTCTTATCCGTAGGTTCCTTAACCACAACCCTTGGATCGCGGAGCAATTTTACGAGATTCGTGACACCATTCTTGGTGAATAACAACAGGAGACGCCCTTTTGTCTTTTAGCTATGATGAAACAAACCTCGGAACTGATACAGCATCAGGGCGTCTTAATGCCACTCGTCTTCTGTTGGGTGATACTAACACCAATGACCAACAAGTGCAGGACGAAGAAGTTACTTTCGCACTGAGCGAGACTAATGACAACGTGTATTATGCAGCCGCTTGGTTGGCTCGTACTGTTGCAAGTAAATATTCCCGACAGGTCACTACAGAACTAGATGGTCAACTGTCTGTAGAGTATAGCGACCTTGCCAAGCAGTATTACCAACTGGCAGACCAACTAGAGTATCAAGGTACTAAAGCAGGTGCTCGTATTGGTGTCAAGGCTGGTGGTATCACTAAGACTGAGATTGAGATTGCACGACAGCAGACTAATCGTGTTAAACCTTCTTTCCGTAGGGACCGCTTTTGGAACCCGCCTACCTATGATGGTATGGACTATGGTTATGAGGATACCTAATGGCTTCTCTTACCGCTATGGCTATGCAGACTATGGTGAACCAGTTTGGTCAGGAGGTGACTCTTAGGAAGCCTGCTTATGGCTCCTATGATCCTACGACTGGTACTGTAGGTTCGACTACAAATACGGACTATACTGCTAAGTGTTACATGGCTGAATACCAACTGTCTGAAGTGAATAACGACAGTATTCTCATGGGGGACCGTAAAGCCCTTTTGCCTGCTAGTGATACCTCTGGTACTAACCTACCTGAGCCTGACTCTGAAGACTTCATTATAGGCTTTGGCGACACTGTTAAGGTAGTTTCTGTGCAGAAGATTTACCATGCTGATACCCTAACTTGTTATATTTGTCAGGTGAGAGAATAATGAGTTCTATCAGAATAAACCAAGCGTCTTTAGATAAAAAACAGAAGAAACTAGAGTCCTTTATAGAAGAGAAACTAGAAGACACTCTGGTGAATATAGGTACTTACGCTGTCCAAATCTCCCCTGTTTACTCTGGTGCTTTTGTTGAGTCTTGGTCAATTCGTCCTATAGGCTCTGGCAGTGGTCGCTCAAGACAGTCCCGATCCGAGAGGGTTCCTGATGCGCAAGCTAAAAAAGAAGAGGCTAAGGGTAACATTCGAAGTGATGCAGCCACCTACTCAGAGCAGATTCTAGAGCAGGGTGGAGCAGAGCTTAACAACAGAGCACCCCATGCCAAAGACGTTGACGCTAAATACGCCACCATAGCTACTGTAAGGGATAAGTTCAGGTAATGGCTAGTATCTATGATGACATCCGCGCTGCTCTTGAGGTGAAGCTGTCTGGTATTTCTGGGCTTCCTGAAGTGGCTTGGGAGAACCTTACCTATAGTCCCACTACAGGAACCTCATTCGTCAAGCCTCGTCTAGTTCCTACGGTAAGAGAGCCTGCTGTCAGAGGGCTTAATCCACAGATGTATTATCAAGGTCTTTTTAGGGTAGATTGTTTTGTACCTGAAGGTCTTGGTCCTGCTGCTGCTGATGATCTGGCAGACAAGATTATTGATGCTTTTGAGGCTACGACAGACGTATCCAACAATGGCACTATCGTATCCATCCGTTACGCTGAGAGAGAACAAGGGATGCCTGACGGGGCTTTCTTTATGGTCCCTGTTAACATCTCTTGGTACATATACTCTTAATCAAGGAGAACCTAAATGAGCTTCGCCCAAGGAAGTCGTAGTGGTCTGTCGTATATCGTAGAATCCACTTTCGGCACAACCCCCGCTGGTAACTTTACAGCATTCGCACCAAACACACACACGCTTAATCCCACTAAAGAACGAGTTACTGGTAATGAAATCCAACCGGATCGTATGCTTCGAGTGGATCGCCACGGGAACCGTCAAGCTGCTGGTGATATTGTAGTTGACCTTCGTGATGGTAACTTTGATCCGTTTCTTGAGTCAGCCCTTCAGAGTGTTTGGGACGCAAGTCCTTCTTCGGCACCTGATGAACTGAAGGTTGGAACTACCCCCAAGTATTTCTCTATTGAGGATGCTGCTAACGACATCTCTCAATATCGCCTCTTTACAGGTATGTCTGTGTCCAGCATGTCTGTTTCCATTGCCCCTAACCAGATGGTGACTACAACCTTTGGTATGGTTGGCAAGGACATGACTATTAGTGGAACAGGTAAAACTGTTGATGCTGCTACTATCGCACAACCTTTCGATAGTTATTCCGGTGACGTTGCTATCGGTGATGTTGCAAACTCTAGTACTATTGCTATCGTGACCAGCCTTGAGTTTTCTATTGACAACGCTCAAACAGCTACTTTTGTTGTTGGTGATGATACAACCCCTCAACTAGAAACTGGCATGGCTACTGTTGAAGGTACACTGACTGCTTACTTTGAGGACGCGAGTCTTATCAACCGCTTTATTGATGAAGACGAAAGTGAACTTGTCGTGTCAGTGAATGACCCCACTGGCGCTAATGAATACACCTTCACTTTCCCTAAGATTAAGATCAATGGCGCTGATGTTCCTCTTGAGGGCCAAACCAGCCGCATTATTACTCTGCCGTTTGTGGCTCTGTATGATGCGACTACCGAGACCAACCTGATGATCCAGCGCCCTGACACGACCTAAGTAATTCCTGCGCGGGATAGGCTGGAGGCTTCTGTCGGGTGAGGTCTCCAGCCGCTAATTCAAAAGTAACCCGACAACCCAACTGAAGGATATACCCGATGAAACCTTTCGAGCTAGAAGTCCACTGGAAACACGACCCTCATACTGGGAAGTTTACATACCCCGATGAACTCCAGATGAAATGTGGGCAGAAAGTTCTTGCATCTATCAGTATGTTTGAACTTAAAGAAGCTCTTGATAGGCTTCAAGTCTTAGAACGCACACAGAAACTCTAAAGGATACCCGATATGGACCTCTCAAGTCTTACCCCACAAAAAGACACTGTAGTTACTAAACTGATTGACCCTCGTGATGGTAGCCCACTGAAGCATGACAAGAAAGAGATGTGGATTGAACGTTACCTGCCTCACACTGCTGAGTACAAACAGGCACAATATAAACGCACACAGAAGTATCTCAAAGCTGCACAGAAAGCCAAAAACACTGATGTAGATATTGACCTGTATGAAGCTGAACAAGACCGTGTAGAAGTTATGGCTGAGACTACAGTTGCTTGGCAGATTTATTACGGCGGGGAGTGGGTCGAGTTTACCCCTGAGACTGCTAAAGATATCTATACTAAAGCGTTCTGGATTGTTGAGCAACTTCAGGAAGAGGAGAACTCAGCAGACGTTTTTACGAAGGTCTAGTGTCTAAACTTCTGTCTTGGGCTGAACACGAGTTTACCCTTAATCAGACAGATGAACAAGGCATTAGCAAGAGAGAACATTTACAACAAGTTGAAAGGTCAGCCGGATATACACCTAAAGAATTGGACAACCCGACACAATTCCCAAGGTTACTTATATATCTCTGGCTGGCCTTTATTGATTTGAACTCTGCTAGAACTGCTGGCTTCTCAGGCCCCAACCCGATTACCTATACTGAATTACACCACTGGAAGGAACTCACTGAAACACCCATTAGTGCTTGGGATATAAAGGTACTAAAGAGGTTGGATCAAGTGTATATGAGGACTGTTACTGCTAATGGCTGAAGCTGACATTAAAATCATTATGGAAGTTCTTGGCAACGAGAGTGTTGTTAAGGCTGGACGTGTCACTGAGAGACTGACCAATGACATTAAAGCCCTTGGCCGTCAACTTCAAAAGGGGACTATTACCAACAGGGATTATCAGCGTGGTGTTCAGCAACTAATCAAGAAGAACTCTCAACATGCCGGGGGTTATACAACCCTTCAGAAAGAAGTTCAGCGTTACTCGGGGGCACTCCAGAGGCAGGTGAACAATACTAAAAGGGCTGCTGCTGCTCAGAATATCGTTCAGAAAGAGCTGAATCAGACGACTGTCGCCACAACTAATGCTGCTGCTGAAGCACAACGGTTGGCTAATGCTCAAAGGATGTCTGGGAAATCTACTAACAAGTTTGGTATGGTGGCTCAGCAGGTGGGTTATCAGGTTGGTGACTTCTTTGTTCAGGTTCAGAGTGGTACTAATGCAATGATGGCCTTTGGTCAGCAAGGTACTCAGTTAGCGGGCCTTATGCCGGGGCTTGCTGGTGCTGTTGTTGGTATCGGACTCTCGGCATTTACCATGCTAGCCGGTGGTATGATGAGGGCAAGCGATGCAGCCAAACAGTTTAACAATGTGCTATCAGAAACAGAGCAAGCGTTATCTACCGTAGAGTCCGTTGTAGATATTTATGAACAAGGTCTTGTTGGATTAAGGGATAGGTATGGGGAAGTCAACGCTGAACTTCTTGAACACATACAACTTCTAAAAGAGGTAAGGTTACAGGAAGCATTAAACGCGCAAGCTGCTAGCATTGAGGAGTTGTTTAATTCTCTCGATTCATTGTTGGGTAATGTACAAAGCAGCTTAAAATCGGCTTTTGACACTACCAATGACTCGGCTAGAAATCTGGAGTATATGCTGGGGCAGATCGGCAAGCAAACTACCTTTGAGGATCAAAAAAGGGCAGTAATAGCTGCTCGTGAAGAGGTCCAAAGGCTCATTTCAGGTATGGAAGAGGTTTCTCCTACAGCCGAAGTCATCCTTAAAAATCTTGTCGAGATGGAAGACCAGCTTCGAGTAATGGTCAAGGAAGCTCCTGAATCCTCTTGGATGAATAATGCTATTACAGGTGTGAATGGTCTTATTAACAGGATTATTGAAGGTATCAACAAAATCAGGACACTTAAAGGTGAGTCTGAAGACCGCAGTTTTGCAGAGAGGTATGAAGCAGGTGAGTTTCCGGGAACACCTAATGTTTCTGGGTTTAGAAGTGCAGAGTATTTCAACCTTCTTGACAGACAATCTATGGCGGCAGGAACCTCTGGAGGCTCTTCAGGTGGTGGTGGTGGTATGTCTGCTACTGAGAAACAAGAGCAAGAACTCCGAAAGGCTAAAGACGCTGTAGACGCACTTCGTGCAAGTTACGATGAGGCTTATGCAACAGAACTTAAGGTGGCTGAAGCTAAAGAAAAAGTCAACAAACTTATTGAACTTAACCCTAAACTAACAGATGAAGCTAACCAAGTTCTTCAGGATTACATAGCGTCCCTTAACGAAGCAGAAAACCCAATGCAGAAGATCGCTGACACTATGAGGGATTCTCTTGGAGATGCCTTCATGTCTATTGTAGATGGTAGTAAGTCTGCTGGTGAAGCCTTCAAGGACATGGCACGTTTGGTCCTCAAGCAAGCCTTTGAGCTTCTAGTCATTAAACCTATCCTTGATGGTCTGTTCGGTGAGAAAGGTAGTTCAGGTGGTGGGCTTTTGGGTAAAGCTGCGAGTGCTTTGTTCTCGGCCAATGGTAATGCTTTTGAGCAAGGTGGAAAACTAACGGCCTACGCCAATGGTGGTGTTGTTACTGCTCCAACCGGGTTTGCACACTCTGGTGGTCTGGGTGTCATGGGTGAAGCTGGTCCTGAAGCTATTATGCCTCTTAAGCGTGGTAAGAACGGTAAGTTGGGTGTGGAATCTAGTGGCGGACAACAGCCTGTAGTTATCAACCAGAGCTTTAACTTCCAAGCCAATGGTGATGACTCTGTTAAACGTATCATTGCTCAAGAAGCACCTAAGATTGCTCAACTGACACAAAAGCAAGTCTTGGATCAACGCGCCCGTGGTGGTGCCTTTAGAACAACCTTTGGAGGGTAACCTTTGGCTATATCATATCCTCTAAGTACCCCCACTACCATCGGGATTGAGTCTGTTGAGATACGTGCAGTGAACGCTGTAGCTACCTCTCAGTCTCCCTTTACCTACAAGCAACAAGTGGTAGCACACCCCGGTCAACGGTGGGAGGCTTCTGTTAATATTCCTACGGTGCGTAGAGACCTTGCTGCTGAGTGGAAAGCCTTTCTGACTGCACTTAAAGGCAAACAAGGGACTTTCCTACTAGGCGACCCTGACTATGCTACTCCTCGTGGTGATGTCTCTAGTGCTACTCTTAGTGGTAGTGCAGGTGATGAGACAGCCACAGTAACCATGACAGGAACACTTAAGGCTGGTGATTACATTCAGTTGGGTAGCGGTTCTGCTGCGAAGTTGCACCAAGTGCTTCTCGACCAGACTGGTGATGGTAGCTTAGAGATTTGGCCTGCCCTTCGTAGTGACTACACTGATGAGACTGTGGTGTACAACAACCCAAAAGGTGTCTTTAGGCTCGCTACCAATGTGTCGTCTTGGTCAATCAATAACGCTAGTGCATACGGTATTAGTTTCGAAGCTGTAGAGGATTTGATTTAATGGCTACGAGAGATATTACTACTGTTGTTGAGAACGCTCTTGATGATGCCGTAGTCTACCCTTTCTTTGCTATTGAACTTATTTTCGACAGTGGACCTCTTAGGCTTTGGACTGGTGTGGGCGAGGCTACGATTGACGGAGACACTTATGTTGGTACAGGGAATCTTCTAAATATCAGTTCTATTGAGGAGACCACAGAATTAGCTGTGAGGGGGGCTACAATCACTTTGAGTGGTGTCCCTAGCGAAGTTATCTCACTGGCCCTCCAGAGTGCTTATCAAGGCCGTGTGTGCAATATCTACTTTGGTATGGTAGACGGAAACACTTACAGCAACCTCACTCAAATCTTCTCTGGCTACATGGATGAGATGAACATTGAGGAGGCACCTGAGACTAGCGCTATTGAACTCAAGGTAGAGAACAAGCTGATTGACTTGGAAAGGGCCAGAACTCGTAGATACACAAGTGCCTATCAGAAGTCTGTATATCCCGGTGACTTGGGGTTGGACTTTGTTGAGAGTCTGCAAGATAAGAAAGTGGTGTGGGGCCGTAATGGTTAAGTATCAACAAGAGTTTCTTTACAGTGTCCGTGGGGATGTAGAGAATCTTATCCAAGACCACTACAACGAAGTTTACCCTGTTCGTAGCGTGTTTGATTGGGACATGGACTGGGACGCATATGAGAAACTTGAAGAAGCTGGAATGCTTAAGATATTCACTGCTAGAGATGGTGATACTCTTGTTGGCTACCTTTGGGTTCTTCTTACCCCCAACTTACATTCTAAAGGTTCTGTGCTGGCTTGTGATGATGGTTTGTTTGTTGCTAGGTCACATAGGGGCAAAGCGGTTGCTAAAAAACTGTTAGAGTTCACCGAAGACTGCCTTCGGGAAGATGGCCTTAAAGTATTTCATATTGTGGGTACTACAGAAAAACCTATCAACAGCTTTATGAACCGTATGGGTTATGTTGAGATAGAAACTAAATTCCAGAAGGTGTTATAATGGCTGTTACTGCCGCTGTCGCTGCTTTATCTACCGCCTTTGCCGTAAGTGCTGCTGGAAGTGTCTCAGCTTTTGCAATCACTGCCTTCGGGACGACCATTGCTAGTGGATGGGCTGCTGTAGCCTTTAGTTTTTTAGCTCGTACAGCTATTGGCCTTGCCCTTAATGCCCTTACACCTAAACCTAAGACAGCAGGTTCTAATCGTGGTTATCAAGTTACCACTAGAGGGTCTGCGCTAGACCACCAGATCATCTATGGCCGTGTACGTACAGGTGGCGTCATTGTCTTTGATGAGACCACAGGGACTAACAACAAGTTCCTACATAGGGTCATTGCTTTTGCAGGGCATGAAGTAGAGTCCTTCGATGAGGTCTACGTCAACGATGAGGTTGTCACTTTAGATGGTAGTGGTGAGGTAACTGCTCCTGATAAGTACGTAGGTAAGATTCGAGTAAACACTCACTTAGGGTCTCCTGACCAATCTGCTGATAGTGATCTTGTAGCTGCGTCTGATAAGTGGACCAACCAACACAGACTTCGTGGTATTGCGTACCTGTATGTTAGACTTCAGTTTGACCAAAACGCATTTCCTAACGGTGTACCTGACATCACAGCTACAGTCAAGGGCAAAAAAATATATGACCCAAGGTCTGATACTATAGCTTGGTCTGATAACCCTGCTCTTTGCTTGAGAGATTACATCACTGAGGGTTATGGTCTTAATGAGGCAACTACAAACATAGATGACACCCTTGTGGCTTCTGCTGCTGATGTCTGTGATGAGACTGACACTTTAGATAGCAGCACTAGGTACACCTGCAATGGTGCTTTTGTTACTCAGGTAGCTCCTGTAGACATTCTAAATGACATCCTTACCTCTATGGGTGGGTTGCTGTGGTATGCTCAAGGTGAGTGGCGTATGAAGCCTGCTTACTATGTGGCACCCACTGTTAGTTTCACTGAGGATGACCTTCGCAGTAGTATCTCTGTCAAGACACGTCACTCTCGCAGGGATAACTTCAACACTGTCAAAGGAACCTTCCGTGGTGAAGAATCTAATTGGCAAGTGACTGACTACCCTGAAGTAACTAACAGTGCCTTCCTTGAGGCTGACAACAACCAAGAGAGTGTCCTAGACCTTGAGCTACCCTTTACAGATAATGCTTCTGAGGCTCGTAGGATTGCTAGGATTGCTCTTGAGCGTAACCGTCAGCAACTTACTGTAAGTGCTTCCTTTGGACTTAAAGCCTTTCAGGTACAAACTGGTGACATCATTAACCTGACTGTTGACCGCTTTGGTTGGGAATCCAAAGAGTTTGAGGTTACTAGTTGGACTTTCGGGCTTGTTGATAAGTACGACCTTCAAGTTCAGATGACTCTCCGTGAGATCAGTGAGAGTGTTTTTGATGAGGTTGATGATGGGGTTGTCTATGAGCGTGATAATACCACCCTGCTGTCTGCCTTTGAAGTCCCCTCTGTTGGTCTTAGCGCTTCAGCGACTACACAAATCCTTCGTGAAAAACTGACCAATGTTATTGATGTTACTGTAAGCTCTGGGCGACCTGAAGGTATTGACAGGGTTGAGGTAGAGTTCAAGGAATCCTCTGAGAGTGAGTACACAAGTGTTGGCAGTGGTGAACTTGGGTTGTACCGTGTTGTTGACCTAGAGACAGGTGACTATGACTTCAGGGCTAGAGCTATCAACACTTTTGGCGTCAAGGGGGAGTGGGAGTTCTTATTCGGTATCTCTGCTGATGGTCTCCTTGGCCCCCCTGCTGATGTGTCTGGGCTTACTGCTGAAGTTAATGGTGCTAGTATCCACCTTGAATGGGAACCTGTAGCTGATCTGGACCTTAGCTACTACCGCATCAGGCACTCTGTTGAGGAAGCTGGTGCTACTTGGGCTAATGCTACAACTGCTGTAGATAAAGTACCTCGCCCTGCGTCTGCTGTGACTGTTCCTACTAGACCGGGTACATATCACATTAAAGCTATAGACAAATCAAGTATTGCCTCTGAGGGCTACACTTCTGTGGTTGTCCCTGAAGCTAACATAGAGAACTTTACAACCACAGACACTCAAGTAGAAGACCCTACCTTTAGCGGCACCAAGACTGATTGTAGTGTTGTCAGCAGTGCGCTTGAGATTACTGACCCGTCTACAGCACCCTCGGAAGCTACATATGACTTCAGTACATACATTGATACTGGCGCTGTCCGTAGGGTTCGTAGTCGTGTCGAGGCTAATGTAGAACGTAAAGATAACTCAAGTGGCTTGTGGGATGACTTGCCGGGGTTGTTC
>P_2C_Liq_1_UnCtyDRAFT_1000654_pt1 | contig 14479 bp, 11 predicted proteins | sample Pon2CUnioCityCA_2_FD_10234 | JGI IMG/M metagenome (IMG submission 10234)
CTCAATTTAACGCCCGTTATCATATTTATTATCGCGGGTTCCCGGTTCGTCGGCTTCACAGGTTAAAACTTTCTTGTAAATTTGCGGCGGTTTAACTCATTTACACAAATAATAATAAACGGGCAATTCACTCACAAACCATTTCACCGCAGCTTGCAATCATCAATTCCCATACTTGTGACGAAGAAGTAAGTTAAATTGAAGTCGCAACCCGTTAACGGTTCTGACCAAAAAAAATCTTGAAATTTGAGAGTTTTTAAATCAAAAAGCAGTTTGAATGAGGCCTTACGCGACTTTCGTGAGCGTGGGGAAACGGTAGGGTTAGTACCCACCATGGGCATGCTGCACAAAGGGCATATTTCATTGGTCAAGCGTGCCGTGAAAGAAAATGATGCAGCTGTTTGCTCCATTTTTGTGAATCCCACGCAGTTCAACAACAAGGAAGATTTTAATAAGTATCCCAAAAATATTGATGCCGATTTAGAACTGCTTAACGGTGCCGGTTGCCAATTTGTGTTTATTCCGGATGAAGATCAAATGTATCCTCAAGGAGCAGTAGGGGAAAGTTTTAATTTTGGTACGCTTACCAAAAATATGGAAGGCGAGTTCAGGCCCGGTCATTTCCAAGGAGTGGCCACCATTGTTAAACGACTTACTACCTTGGTGAAGCCCGATCGTTCGTACTACGGCCAAAAAGATTACCAACAGCTTTTGGTAGTAAAATCCCTATTCAAACAAGCGGGTTTCCGAGGTGAAGTCATTGGGTGCGATATTTTGCGCGAAGACTGCGGATTAGCCATGAGTTCGCGAAATGAACGCCTATCAGAAACCGATAAACGCAAGGCATGTTTTATTTACGAGTGCTTAACAGATGCACGCAAAATGCTGTACCAGTCAGAACCGCGAATAGTTGAAGCAGAAATCAAACGCCGTTTTGAGCAAAAAACCGATTTTGATTTGGAGTATTTTGTAGTTGCGGATGAGCAAACGATGGAGCCTTTAAACCATCAAGATTACAGCCGAGCGCGTATTTTCACTGCTGCCAATCTCGCGGGTGTTCGTTTAATTGACAACTTGAAGGTTGAAGAATAGGAAAACTTCTTTTTCATCGTTTTAAGCTACTCAACTTTACTTAACCTCAACATGTTGGACATTCCTTTATCTGCAATAGGCATACTGGCGATATTGATAATTAAATCATTTTTGTTTAAATGTCCTTTTTCCTTAAGCTCAAGCTTAATATCATCAATGGTTTGATCGGTACTCACAAATTTATCGTAGTAAAAAGCTCTTGTTCCCCAAACTAAACTCATCTTATTCAGCAGCTTAACATTTCCGGTAAAAACAAAAACATCAGACTTTGGCCTGAATGAAGAAATTTTATAAGCTGTGTATCCCGAAAAGGTCATTGTGGCAATTCCTTTTGCACCGGCTCTTTTTGATACCCGAACGGCAGAAAAACAAATATTATCTGAAATAAACCGACTTTGTTCAAACTCGGGCTCAAATTCCTTGTAATAAATATCGTCGTGACCCTCTACCTCTAAAATAATTTTATAAATATTTTTAATCACTTCAACGGGAAATTTACCCACTGAGGTCTCCCCACTCAGCATCACCGCATCGGCTCCGTCCAGAACAGCGTTTGCCACATCGTTTACCTCAGCACGAGTGGGCGCAATATTTTCAATCATTGACTCCATCATTTGCGTGGCTATAATAACGGGTTTTGCAGCACGTTGGCACTTACGCACAATCTTTTTTTGAATCAAGGGAACCTCTTGCATGGGTATTTCAACACCTAAATCTCCCCGTGCCACCATAACACCATCTGTTTCTTCAATTATGCCATCTAAATTCTGAACTGCTTGCGGCTTTTCTATTTTAGCGATAATTTTAACGTCTTTCCCGGTTTTCTTGATCAGGCCGCTCAACTCTTTAATATCATCAGGTTCCCGAACAAAGGAAAGCGCAAGCCAATCAACATCTTGAGTGAGAATAAACTCCAAATCAGTCAAGTCCTTCGCTGTGAGGCATGGAAGTGATATCCGTGTGTTCGGTAAATTAACACCTTTTCGTGAGGAAAGCATTCCGCCGTGCACAACACGCGTGAGCACTTCACTTTTTCTATCGGTATCGATAATTTCGAGCACTAATTTGCCATCGTCAATTACAATTTGTTCACCGGGGTGCACATCGTTGGGGAATTCACCATAATTGAGGTAAACCTTTTCTTTATTACCCACTTGCTCATTAGTAGTGATCTTGAGTTCTTGGCCGTTCTCAATCATCACACCGCCCCCTTCCACTTCGCCAATTCGAATTTTGGGTCCTTGCAAATCTGCCAGCACGGCGGTAAAGGTGTTCATTTCGTGATCTAACTCACGAATCAACTTAATTTGCTCGGCAACATCATCATGTTTTCCGTGTGAAAAATTGAGCCTGAATACATTTACTCCATTCTCAATCAATTCACGCATCACCTCTTTAGAAGAAGTGGCAGGCCCTAAAGTGGCCACAATTTTTGTTTTATTTCTTAATAATTTCATTCTAATATCAGGTTTTGTGCAGATTCGGTTTTTTCGGCATCAACCTCATAAGCCAGCACCACATCGTTTATTTGCTTAATTCTTTTCAACAGGTCAGGGGCGTTTACATGAGCATGGATACCGGCAACGGCAAACAAAAAGTCCATTTTAGCATGCTCAGGAATCAATGGGCCAAAGTTACTCTTGTTTTGAAGCAATACATATGAAAATCGGTCATCCACTTCTCGCCATTCAAACATTCGATAAGCTGCTGTTTGCCCTTTTTTGGTAATCACTTCGTAATCTTCAACACGTTCAAAAGAGCAATCCAATGCATTGTTCAGTTCCCAAGCAAACCGGTGACACTTTTGGTGGCAACTTATTGCAGCCAAATAATAATCAACCGCAGGCGTAAATTCCAAAAACTCTTTATTCTTCTTCATTTCAGAACTCGAAAATACGAGGTTCAAATGAAACGGTTCGTAAAACTCACGTTATGTTACTGAAAAAACTTTTGAGTGCTCGAGCTCCCGCCGATTTTTCTGCCTCCTTTTTAGAGTTCCCCGTTCCGTAAGCTACTTTTTCATCATCAATTAATAAGAGCGATTTAAAATTGGCTTTTTCACCCTCTTCAGTTATAAACTCAACGGTTACCCCCCGTTTTTGAGCCAACTCAAAAACCTTACTTTTCGGGTCAAACAACACTTCGGTATGCGCATTTAGTCGAGCATACGGCTCTAAAATAGAACGCACTACAGCAGCTCGCACAAATTCAAACCCACGCTCAACATAAATGGCGGCAACAATAGCTTCCAGTGCATTTCCACCAATTGAGGTACCCGTTTTTTTTCCTTGTATTTGGGCTTCCACCAAAGGCGTAATTCCCGTTTGCTCAGCCACAGCATTCAAAAACTTTCGACTTACCAAGTAAGACTTTAAGCGCGTTAGTTCGCCCTCATTTCCCTCCGGCATCAAATCGTATAAATATTCTGCAACAATTAAATCATAAACTGCATCTCCCAAAAATTCGGGGCGTTCATTATTATCTTGAATTCGGGGATATCTTGACTTATGCCTAAAAGCTCTTCTGAAAAGTGCAGTTTGTTTGGGATAAAAACCAAAAAGCTCTTGAATTTTCTTCTCTTGGTCAGAGCCGAGACTACCCCCGTTAAAACGAGCGAAAAGCTTACGCCATTTCACACTTAATCAGGTTTGCGAAAAACTACTGAAGCGTTGTGCCCTCCGAACCCGAAGGTATTTGATAACGCGGCACGCACAGTGCGTTTTTCAGCTTTATTAAATGTGAGGTTGAGTTTGGAATCTATTTCCTCATCGTCTGTAAAGTGATTGATTGTTGGCGGAACAGTATCGTACTTGATAGCCAAGATGGCCGCAATAGCTTCAACTGCGCCGGCGGCACCTAACAAGTGGCCCGTCATTGATTTAGTAGAAGAGATGTTCAAATGGTAGGCGTGCTCACCAAACACGGCTCTAATGGCTTTTACCTCAGCCACATCACCTAAAGGTGTAGATGTACCGTGAACGTTTACATAATCGATATCCTCGGGTTTCATTCCTGAATGATCATCGATTGCTTCCTTCATAACGCGAATGGCGCCTAAACCCTCAGGATGAGGTGCCGTAATGTGATGGGCATCAGCACTCATGCCTCCACCTGTCATTTCTGCATAAATGGTTGCGCCACGCGCTTTAGCATGCTCATACTCTTCCAAAATCACAGCTCCGGCACCTTCACCCAAAACAAAACCATCTCGATCCTTATCAAAGGGGCGAGAAGCCGTTTCAGGATCATCATTACGTGTAGAAAGGGCTTGAAGAGCGTTAAAACCACCAATTCCGCTTTCGTTTACAGCAGCTTCAGAGCCGCCTGCAATCATAGCATTGGCTTTACCCAGGCGAATCAAATTAAAAGCATCAATAATGGAATTTGTAGAGGAGGCACAGGCGGAAATAGTAGAATAATTAGGGCCGCGAAAGCCGTATTTTATCGAAATATTACCCGAAGCAATATCCGCAATCATTTTGGGGATGAAAAACGGATTGAATCGAGGTTTCATATTGTTTTTGGCAAATCCCAAAACCTCTTGTTGAAAAGTGTCGATGCCACCAATGCCGGAGCCCCAAATGACTCCGACACGGCTAACATCTAATTTGTCATTTAACAATCCCGAATCTTGAACAGCCTGTTCAGCTACCACAAGAGCATACTGAGAAAAAGTATCCATGCGTCTAGCTTCACGGCGATCAAAGTGATCGACGGGATTAAATCCTTTTACCTCACATGCAAATTGAGTTTTGAACGACGAAGCGTCAAACTTCGTTATGGGCGCACAACCACTTTCACTGTTAAACAAACCATTTCGATATTCGTCAACGGTATTTCCCAAAGGAGTTAGCGCGCCAAGACCCGTAACAACCACTCTTTTAAGCTGCATGCAATAAAAATTTAAAAATGATCTAACTTACTTACTTTTCAACGTTTTCTTCGATGAATTTTACCGCTTCACCTACAGTAGCAATATTTTCGGCTTGATCGTCGGGAATAGCAATGTTGAATTCTTTCTCGAATTCCATGATGAGTTCAACTGTATCCAGTGAATCGGCGCCCAGGTCGTTAGTGAATGAAGATTCAGTAGTTACTTCACTTTCTTCAACACCTAGTTTATCAACAATGATTGATACTACTTTAGATTGAATGTCTGACATTTTATTTTTGTTTTAAAGTTTTGAAACGCTGCAAAGAAAAAGAAATCATTCATTTGCGACAAATTTTAATTAATCACTCACTTACAGTTGTTTAACTTAAAAAACAGGGTGACTGAACAATAGCTTACATGGGTAAAGAGGCTTATTTCGGACTAATTGCCCCGGCAATTGAATTTGCATCTTCCATATTTTCCTAATCGTTTCGTTCAAAGATACAGTTTTCACATGTAACTCAATAGAAGGATGATTCATTTTTTAATTACAACCGTTTCATCCTACCCCAAAAATGGTTTTACCTCGAGACACTCAAGAAAGCTGCCTCCCAACATTACGAAAAACGACAAACGGGTTTTCACAAAGAATCACCAAGGGTACATGCTAAAAACACTGCTCACATCACCTCAGCAATGGCCAATTGACAGTAAAAACAGTTCCTTGAGGAGCATTTGAACCTACGGTGATTTTACCGCCGGCAGCTTCAATAAAGAACTTCACCAAGAACAATCCCAGTCCCGTTCCTCTGGTTTTTCGCGTATTTTCATCACCGGTTCTGAAAAACTTTTCAAATATTTTATCACGATGCTCCTGTTCAATTCCGGCTCCGAGGTCTGCAACTTGAAACACGGCAAAATCGGGACTTCGTTTTACAATTACACAAACCTTTGTGCCCGCCTCACTGTATTTTAAGGCGTTTTCAAATAGGTTAATGATTACTGAGTCCAACGCCCCGTGATCGGCTAAAACAGAAACTTCATCTTCTATTTCAAGCGAAACCTCATGCGTTTGTTGCGGATGAGATTCGATCAATTCCCTCACACGAGCAGATAAATCTGTTTTTTGCGGGTAAAACGCGTAGGAGCTATCTTCCAGTTTGGCAGCTGCCAAAATGTTGTTGATGAGGTTCGATTGGCGCTCCACATCCTTGAGCGCCCGATTGATGAGTTGTTTTTGTTTATCCGTAGTGAGTTGTCGCTTGGCCAGCGTTTGCAAATACAACTTGATGGAGGCTAAAGGCGAATTGAGTTCGTGTGTAACACTCAGTAAAAAGTTTTTTTGCTGTTTTGCGGCCGCAAACTCTCTCAAAAAAGATTTTTTTACTTGCCTAAACCCTATAAATAAAAGCAACAAAAACACGGCTCCTTCACCGGTTATCATCAACAGCTTATTGCGTAATAACGTATCAAAATCAAGGGTTGCATCCACATTTTTTATTTGCTGCAACTCTTTTTGAAGATCAACTATTTCTACATTTAGATTGAAAATCAAATAAGCCCACCAAGAAAACTGCAAAAATATATACAGCACCAACACATAAAACACAATCAAACTCGCGGGCTGCTTTTTCATTATTTCATTCTTGTTTACCGGGCAAAAACACCACCGGCTTTTTCAGAGCTCGGGTCGTGGTTCTGACCGAAAAAAAATAAACTCTACTATTCCAAAACCATTCGAACTCGAGCGTCATCAACTTCTTGTTTGAGGGTTTCAATCACCTCATTTACCTCGTTGAGTTTGGCCTCCACCTCAGCAATCAACTCACTGTGAGCCTCAGTCATTTTTTCTCCTTCACCGTATTGACTATTTACAGCCTCCGCCTCCTCTTCATAAGTGCTTCGAATTTGGGTAATGCCTTGTGCGGCATAAAGCTTAATAAACCAAATAACCTCTTTGCGCGCCTCGGTGTTTAACATTTTTACCACGGCTGATCTAAACTCATAATCAATGTTTTGCGCGGCGTATTTACTCAAAATATCGAAATAACTCACCCGTTCAAAGCCTTTAACAGTTTTGTTTAAAGAGAGAAAAAACTCATTTTTATCGGTTCGTTCACCCTCCAAATAAAGTGCGGCAACAGTTAATGCCAATTGGGTGTTTGTGGTGTTTTCAAAATCCTCGGCTTTTTGGAGCGCTGCTTCGGCGTTACTTTGATGCAAGGCCTCCAACGCAGCCACATTTACAAAGTAACTACTGTCTTGCAGGGCTTTTTCATAAAGCAACTCATATTCGTTTTCTGTTTGAAAGTTGGGCAATCGAGAAATGGCAGTAGCTCTAACTGTTGAGCTTTTGGCAGTTGCCGCTTTCACTAATGCTTCAGCAATTTGCGGACTGAGCGAATCGGGTAGTCTTTTGGTGAGTGAAACAGCTTTTTCACGAATTCCGGAAACAGGATCATTGATGGCTTTTATAACCGTTTCTGCAGCCTTGGGATTTTTACGTGCGTGTTTGGCTACCGCTTCCAGTGCCTGTAATCGATCTTCAAACAACGGCGTATTGTGGTATTGATACAAAAATCGATCAACGGTTTTGAGGTCTTTAATTTCGGCTAAAAGCATTTTTTCTGCATCAAAATTTACCAATCGTGGCTCTTCCCTGAATTCAAAGGCAAAAGTTTGTTCTACGCTGTCAATCACAATGCTTTTGCGCACTTTACTGCCTTTCAAAAAGTAAAAATCAACTTCCACAGGAAGCTTGTAAACCGGTGATTTTCCAAAATCTTGAGTTTGTTCAACGTGTAGGTATTGTATGTTTAAAGAGTCATTATAATCGTAACTTAATTTGAGTTTAGGGTGTGATTTACCTAAAAACCACTGGTTGAAAAACCAGTTTAAATCTTCGCCCGTTACGGCTTCAAAAGCCAAGCGCAAGTTGTGTATTTCCACAGCAGTATACGCATTATCTTTTAGGTATTTGTGCAGTGACGTAAAAAAAGCGTCATCACCAACATATTTGCGCAACATGTGCAAAACACGTGATCCTTTATCGTAGCTGTGGCGGTCAAACATATCGCCGGGATCGGCATAGTTAAAGCGTATTAAGTTTTCTACTTTGCCGCGTTTAAATTCGCTTAAATAATTGTTGAGTTTATCGTGTAAGTGCATATCAGCGTTCTCACGGCCGTGCTTGTATTCGCGCCATAAATACTCCGCATAAGAGGCAAAACTCTCATTGAGCGGTAAATTGGCCCAAGATTCACACGTCACAATATTTCCAAACCAGTGGTGAGCCAGTTCGTGAGCAATCACATCCTCGGGGTTTTGATCGAGGATTTCACGATCGGTAACCTGGGCAAACTCACCAAAAATAACGGCGCCCGTATTTTCCATGGCTCCCGAAACATAATCGCGCACCACTACTTGAGCATATTTATCCCACGGGTAATCATAATCTAAGCGATTGGAGAAAAACTCAATCATTTCAGGCGTATCGCCAAAAATCAAATCGGCATACGGCGCGTATTCCTCTTCAACGTAGTAATACAAATCCAAACTATCGCGCCATTGATCTTTAGTTACTGAGAACTCTCCCACGGCCATCATCACCAAATAGGGTGGGTGTTCCAGCTTTTGCACCCAATGATCCGTGCGCGTACCATCTCCGTTGAGCTCAGAGTATTCCAGCACGCCGTTTGAGAGGGTTTTGTACTTTTCCTCTACAGTAATGGAGAGTTCTTGAGATATTTTTTCATTGGGTTTATCAATAGTGGGGAACCATGCCGAGTTTGACTCAGGCTCACCTTGTGTCCATATTTGCATGGGTTTGGTTGTATCCTTTCCCAACGGATTAATAAAATACAAGCCCTTGGCATCTGTTATGGCGCTGCTTCCCTCAATTTCAAGCTCATTTGGCTTGGCGGTGTATTCTATAAAAAGCTCAAAAGAATCGTTTCGAGTGTATGTTTGGGGCAGTTGCACGTTAATTTGCATGCCGTCATATTCAAAAGGCAATTCAGTATTTTGGTCAGAACCCACAAGCGAAACCTCATTCACGTCAAAACCTTTGGCGTCAATTTGGAAAGTCTTTACATCGTAAAAATGAGGCTTAAAAAATAAATTTGCTTTTCCGTACAGATATTGCTTTTCCCAGTCGAATTTCACCTCTAATTTGGTATGGTACAAATCTACTACTCTTTTAGCTGAGGGTTTGTACGGTTGGCGGGGCGAAACATCTTCCACCTCGATTGTGTCGAGTGTCACCACTTCAACTGCGCTTTCATCAGCCGTTTTTTGAAAAAGTGAACATCCTGCAAGTGTGAGTGCAGCGAGGAAAAACAAGGAAAACTTATACATGAACAGCGTTGTTTTATTTTATTCGAATGAAAAGGCAAAAATAGGGGTTTCAAACGAATTTAAATGCAGGGGCATTTGCTTTAGACTCACCTTTTCGATTCCCTTTTTGTGTTACATTCACTTTCGATTGAAATTTAATATTTGAACGAGTTGCCATTGCTTCGTGCCGTTCAAGTTCAATATGTTACATCACAAAATATCTCGACGTCAAAAGTTAATCACTTTCGTGAGTACGTCATGGAAGTAAAGAAAAAATGCGAATAACGTTTTAGCGCAAATTTTAAAAGGAACAAGTAGCAATTATTGAAAAACACCGGTACTTTCAGGTAGAAAAGAACTTTACCACCGTGCCTGCCCGGCAGTCAAGTAACCCCTTTGTTTGAGATCTTTATGAATATCTGCAATGTTTTCAGGAATGTCAGATTCTAATAACCGGTTTTCATCAAAACCGTGATAGATAGCTAATCTCATTAAGTGATCGTTTCGTAAAATCAATGCACCTCATTGTTTGAGCTCATCTTCAAATTCAATAAAGTGATCTTCATGTAGTTTATGAATAAGCACTAAGATTTTAAAAGCTCGCACAATAATGGCAACGCCTAATTTTTTGATTTTACCGGGTCACTCCATTTACTCAGCTTTCGTCTTTTTCCTGTTTTTGCGAGAGAACGGTTTTTGATTTTTCCCGTCCTATGCTGATTGAAACTCAACGCGTCAAAACTATCGCAATAACCACAAGCACCGGCTGCAGAACTAAAGCACCTTCGGCGTAAACGGCAAATTGCACATCCGTGGCGTGGCGGTGTAATTTTTTAATGGCTGCAGAGGCGAGAATTTCTCCCAACCACAGCGCTAAAAAAACAGAAAGCGGGAAGTAATCTAAAAAGTAAAATGCCGTAAAGTTTCCAACCGTGTAAATCACGTTGGAGAACAGTGCTGCACTTCTCGTTTTCGCCTCACCCAAAACAATGGGCCACGTCCTTAAATTCTCAAAAGCATCGGTTTGTATATCCCGAATATCAAACGGTAGTGTGAGGGCAGTAATCAAGAAAAAACGCACCGCCGTTAAATAGATGAGTGTAATCGGCTCTGACCAAGAAAGACCGATTAAAAATACGGTGGCATAGCTCACTACAGCAGCTATAATTAAGGGCTTTATTAACGGCAACTCTCTCAAGGGCGGTATTTTGGCGAATTTCAATACCGGGAAACTATACAAAACACCAACTGCAACAACGGGAGCTAAATAGATTTGCTCATCAATGTTGAGCCGAAAAAAAAAGTACAAACTCACAATTAGTCCTGCAAGTGCAATTATTACCATTTCAGTTTTCATTGTTGACGCTCGCCGGATACGTTTCAACGCACTTTCCGGATGACGGTAAACGGCATAGAGACGGTGTGCCGGATATAAAAACAATGTGCCGCCCAGTATTGCACCGCGCATTGCATCAAAATATAACGTTTGATCTAGCAGCAAATCGGTTAAAGCCATGAGGGCATATACCACAATAAATGTGTATAAATTGGAGTACAATAAAAATTCAGCCGCTTTTTTCATTTATCGTGGTGCAAAATTAAGAGAACGGGGTTGCGATAAACGTATTTAAGAAATACAATCATGACGATTTACAGCCCAAAACTCTCCTGTATTTATGACAAATCTCCATCAAAATTCAATACTCCACAGCAGGATGAAAAGGAGTTTCTACTTGGTGAGTTTAAAAGAAACACCGCCCCGAATCCACCTGCCGGGCATTTGAACATTCCCTACATCCACAAATTTTTTGTCGAACAAATTTGAGGCTTCAACAAATACATTGGCAAATTTAATTTTTTGTTGCAAACGCAAATTGAGCAGCCACACATCGGGAAATTCAATCTCCTTACCGCCGGGGGTTACATAACTTCCCAAACGCTTTTGAAATGAGCTGCTCACCGCAACGAAAAAGCCTTTAAAAGGCGAGGCGGCGAGGGATAAATTGGCATTGTGTTGCAAAAAATCGAGCACGTAATTGGACTCAAAACCCTCGCTTGCACTATCGGCATACATGTAAGAATAACTCATTCTCAATTGAGTCAGCGGGAATTTTTCACCCAAGTAGGTTTTCAAATTAATTCGCGCATCAACCTCTGCACCGTTGAAATTAATTTGAGTAATGTTAGAGGCAAAAGCAGTATCTGACCCCGAGAATCGGACCCAATCAATCATGTTTTGGCCTTCACGCCTAAAAAGCGATACCCTGCCCGATATGCCTTTTCCGTAAAAGTAGGTGCCCGCTTCGTAATTCATGCTGTTTTCGGGCATCAAGTTTTCACTGCCTTGCGCGTTTCCCAAGGAATAATACAAATCGGTAAACGTAGGGAACCGCATAGAACGATTCGCGGATACATAGGGCTTGAAATAATTGTTGAGCATATAGCTCACATCTAAACCGGGAAAAATATTGTTGCCAAAATCTGAGTTGATGTTCATCATTGCGCCACCCGAAATAAACCACTTTTTAAGTTGAACGGAGTGCTCGATGAACGCACTCACATTTTCCCGGCGATCTTGCTTATCGTAAAAAGCATAATCGGGCTCTCCTTTTACACTGCGGCGCTCATTCATTTGAGTTCCCAAATTGTTACTGTAAATGCGCTCATCACGGTATTCAACGCCCACATTCGTTTTTCCGGCCTTCCAATCGTAAGTATAATTAAGTTCAGAACCAAAGACGCGGTTATCGTGATAATTGTGGCCGGTGTACCAAGGAGCCAAGGTGTCGCCGTTGCGCACAAATCGGTTTTCGCCGGTGCGCCGGTAATAGTCTTCACCTTCACGAAATAACTCAAACCTACTTTGATTTCGCCTCAAGTAAGTTCGTGCGGTAATCAAGCCTTTTGACCCGGTTTGGTAATGTGCCTGCAGTGAGCCAAAACCCACGTTTACAGAGCTAAATTGATCAGGGAAAGCAGCCGAGTAAAAATTTTGCGATCCAAATTCTTTAGTGGTGTAACCGGCATTGAAAATCATGTCAAAATTACCCTTATGTACCTCGCTTTGCCAAAATAAATTGGTGTTGGAAAAATCGGTATTTTCTATGTAGCCGTCGCTGTCGCGATTGATTACACTGAGGCGGTGACTGTGGTTTTTATAAGCTAAGGTGCCGCTGCCGCGGTATTCGTGCAATCCGTTTTGCCCCATTGAAACACCTCCGGATAAAGAATTAGACTCCTCATTTTTTGTGATAATATTGATGGCACCGGCAAATGCGTTTACCCCGTAAACTCTGGAAGCGCCGCCATATAATATTTCAATGTGATCAATATCCTCTATTGTCACCGGTAAATCAAAGTTGTGATGTCCCGTTTGCGGATCGTTCATCTTAATGCCGTTAATCAATATCAAAACCTGATCAAATGACGAGCCGCGCATGGAGATATCGGTTTGTTGATTAAAGTAGCCCCTGCTGCGCATATCTAAATTCACTGAGTAACTCAACAATTCATCAACTGTCATCACAGGCGCATTTTCAATGTCTTCACCGGTAATTAGGGTTACCGCCCGTGCATTTTTCTCAAAAGTACTGCCGCTGCGAGACGATGAAACCTCTACTTCACGAAGTTCTTTCAGGTTCTGACCAAAAGTATATGCTGAAAAACAACACAGTACAAATAGCAGTGCAAACGCTTTTTTCACGATTTCAATTTTCAAAATTTGCGGCAATAATACAACTGCAATTTTATTGCACACATTTTATTTACTTCAAAAATTCTAATTATTTTCGCACACAAATTAACGGTAAATAAAACTTAACAATATGAATGCAAATCTTTCACTTTTAACTCTTTGTTTGGCTGTTTTCTTGTGGTCATGCAACGGTGATGATGACAGTAACCAAGTAAATGTACCCACTCAAACCGAAATTCCCGATACTGAGGGTAATGGGGTTGTATCATTTGACGCCGGTGATATAACTTGGTATCCTACTGATTTTAACGGCTCACTGGTTGGTGAAACGATGAAGTTGACGGCTGAAAACGGCGATGAATATTTCAAACTTTCGGTAGATGTAGCGGGTACGGGGTACTTTCCCGTTTCCGGTTCCGACATAAATACCAGTGCTCAATTCAAACTCAAAGATACGCCCGAATACAATACCGTTTTTGGCGGTTCGGGAACGGTAGTTATTGAGGAGTTCAGCGCTCAAAAAATAAGCGGATCATTTATTATTAATGATATGCAAAATATTGCGGGAGATAAAAAATCGCTTACAAACGGCTCTTTTGAATTTGAGCGCAAGGCCGCGGCTACCATAAATTTTGATGAAACAGGACCCTACGAAGTTTTTAAATCTTCACCTTATGACTTGCCTTTTACCGTGACTGTAGAACCCGAGGACGGAACAACAGTAAATTTAAGTGCTAAATTTGATGTTGAGGGGGTTGACGTTACCGTAAGCCCCAACAGCGGCAACGGCACGATTACCGGTACGATGCGGATCAATGCCGCTAATGCTACTGTTGATGAGTTTACGGTGAACTTAAACGCAAACGTCGATGGCGAAACTGTGGGCACGGGATCAGCACAATTTACTGTAAATGATCATCCGCTGGCCTATTTAGCCGGTAATTTTGTGGGTTTAAACCAGGAACAAAATGATTTGCCGCGCAGTTACCCCGAGGTTATTGTTCCGGATCCGGATAATGACAACGTCGTGTTTTTTAGAGATTTTGGAGGTGAAGAAAACTCAAACCTGCGCGCCGTTTGGACGGGTCGAGAGTTTGAAATTCCGGCCGGGCAAGACATTGCCGGCTTGGGCAATAACAATCAACCGGGAACGATTACTGTTACGGGCTCTGACCAATTTACGGTATTGGAATTAGATGTAAGAGTCGGCGGTATATTTGGATTTGGCGGCACTCAAGTAAGTTACCGATATGAACGGCGTTGATTGAGTCTTTTACGATGAGGAAGATTCAAAAATATTTTACTGAAAAAGCGGTTTTCACCGCTTTTTTGTTTTTGGGGTTGTTGCCGCTTTTCGGCGGGAAATTCTTCATTACCCTCGACGGGCCGGCGCACATGTATAATGCGCTCATGATAAAGGAATTACTCACCTCACCAAATTCATTTGCAGCCAACTTCCTGCAATTCACCGGCCATCCGGTTCC
>P_2C_Liq_1_UnCtyDRAFT_1000655_pt1 | contig 14467 bp, 14 predicted proteins | sample Pon2CUnioCityCA_2_FD_10234 | JGI IMG/M metagenome (IMG submission 10234)
TGTCCACGGGTATTTCAAGCCGGAAGACGGAGTCCTGCCAGGGTTGGGTGACTGCCACGGTGCCGCCAATCACCGGCCCGCCGATGACATGGGGATGGCCGAGAGCGGCCAGCGGCCCCTCGGTGCCCAGGATGATCCGCAGATGCGAGGCCGTCGGATCAACCGCGTAACGCCGACCCTCAGGGAGGGGTGATGGCGCCTGCCCACTGGCCGTCGCCTCGCCGGAATCGGTCGGCCGCGTGGGCGATACGCCGGTGCTGCAGCCGACGAGCAGTGCGGTCAGGGCCAGCAGCCAGAGGATGGCCCCGAGGCCCCGGACCGGGCCATCACTACGGTGCCGTCTGGCCCGACCGGCCGGCTCAGGAGGCGTCGGCATAATGGGCGCCGCGCGGCAGCTTTCCAACGCCCGGGTTGAAGGTGTTCGTCGGATCGAGCCGTCGATAGAAATCCGCCAGCGGCTTTTTCGCGGGATACAGGTGGCCGACATTATGCTCCGCCGGGTATTCGGCGCCGCGGGCGTCCAGGATCTCCAGCATCTTCGCCTTGTGCGCNGCGACGTCGGCGCCCTTGCGGAAGACGTAGTCCTGATGGAACACGTTGCAGAAGAAATGCCCGTAGTACAGCCGATGCACCAGATCGTCGGTGATCGATTTCGGCAGCGTCTCGAACCAGTCGCGATCATTGCGGGCAAGGGCGATGTCCAGGGCGAGGATGTCCTCGACCTCGGCATCGTGAATGACCTGATAGCGCACGCCGGCCCCGGCGGCGGCGAAGCGGTGCAGCATGGCCCGCTCGGCCTCGTCCGGCGTGCACCGGAACCAGGCGTCCGGGAAGCATTCATCCAGAAACGCCTCGGTCTCCTCGACCATGTCGCCGTTGACCCGCAGGATCAGGTGATGCTCGAAGCGGTCCCGCCATTCCACGACCCGCGCCGGGAGTGGATCGGGCACGAGCCGGGAGAGGCGCTGGAGGACATGATCGGTGAACGGCGCCGGAATCCCCGGGATCCGCCGGAAGAGGCCGTCGATGCGGTTTTTCAGGGCGAACGCCTTCGGCAGGCGTGCCGTGCCGAGTTTCTTGATGATCAGGAAGCTGTCCTTGCCATAACGCCGGGCGACATCGAAGAGCTCGCGATGCAGATATTCTGCGGTGATGGGCAGCTTCGTGGCCTCGCGCAGGAAGCGGGCGCGGAACTCGGCCAGCTGCCGGGTATCGTTGCTGCCGATGTAGTAGGTCCGGACGTCGGATTCCTGCTCGAAGGTATCGAGCCGTACGGCAAACACCATCACCTTGCCCGCGCTGCCGGAGACGCCGTAGAGCAGCCGGGGGTCGTTGTTGTATCGCGCTGCGCCGGGCTCATCGGCGCCACGGATGATCTCCGGGTAGCCATCATCGCTCGCCTTGCCGGCATGCCAGTCGATATCTTCGGGGCGGTAGTCGCCGCGCTCGAGGCGCTCGAGGATTTCCTCGGGCGTCGCGCCCAGATCGATGCCGAGTTCGTTGATCAGCTCGAGTTCGCCCTGTTCGTTGACCCGGGCATAGATGGCGAGCTCGGTGTAGGCCGGGCCGCGTCGGCAGAGCGCGCCGCCGGAGTTGTTGCAGACCCCACCGACCACACTGGCACCAAGCGAGGTGGAACCGATCACGGAATGGGGTTCGCGGCCATACGGCGCGAGCGCCTGGGTCAGCTCGAACAGGGTGGCGCCCGGCAGGGCAATCGCCTGTCTGGCATCACCAATCAGCTGCAGCCCTTTGATGCGCATGGAATTGATTGCGACCGCCGGGCGCTCGTATTCGCCCTTGGGCGTTGATCCCTCGGTCAGCCCGGTGTTGGCCGCCTGGGGCACGATGACGGCGCCGGCNTCNATGGCGGCGCGGGTGCATTGCCAGAGCTCGACGAGGGATCCCGGATGGACGACGGCCGCNACCTGGCCACTCCCGGAGCGGTAACCGGTGCAGTAGGGGCGGGTGGCCGCCTCATCGGTCAGGACATGATTGCGTCCTGCGATGGAGGTCAACTGATTCACCAGGGCGTCCGTCTCGCTCATCTCATCCTCCTTGTTCCTGGTCGGCGTTTTCCCGCTTGGCGAGCCCTCGTCACTCTCTTACAGTGCCCGGTAACGTGCAACGGGGAGTCTATCCATTGTGAGACCGGAAGTGCGCCATGTCTTCCACCCGCCAAGCCATACCTACTCGTATGTGGTCTGGGATCCCGGGACCCGTCGGGCCGCGATCATCGACCCGGTGCTCGACTATGATCCCGCCTCGGGCNGCAGCGACACCGCGACCGCTCGGCAGCTGGTGGATATCGTCGAGGCCGAAGGACTGACGGTCGACTGGTTGCTCGAGACCCACGCGCATGCCGATCACATGATGGCGGTTCCCTTCCTCAAGGCCCGCTTCGGTCCGCCGGTCGCGATTGGCGAGGGCATCGCGCAGGTGCAGGCGCGCTTCGTCCGGCTGTTCAATCTCGGGGCGGCGTTCCCAACTGACGGTCGGCCATTCGATCATCTGTTCACTGACGGCGAGCGCTTCGCCATCGGCGATATCCCGGCGCAGGTCATTCATACCCCGGGGCATACCAGCGACCATGTCAGCTACGTGATCGGTGACGCGGTGTTCGTGGGCGACACGCTCTTCCTGCCCGATGCGGGGACCGCCCGCTGCGACTTCCCGGCGGGTTCGGCGACCGATCTCTATCGCTCGATTCATCGGCTGTTCGGGGTGCTCCCGGACAGCCAGCGCGTGTTCGTACTGCATGACTACGGGACCGAGACGCGGGGGCCGGCCAACGAGACCACCATCGGCGCGGAGCGGGAAGACAACATCCACGTCGGCGGCGCCCGGGACGAGGCGGCGTTCGTGTCACTGCGGGAGGCCCGGGATGCCACCCTGCCCATGCCGGCGCTGATCCTGTCGGCGGTGCAGGTGAATATCCGGGCGGGTGACTTCCCGCCGCCGGAGGCTAATGGCGTGCGCTATCTCAAGATCCCGCTGGATGAGTTCCGGGCGCACTGGCGGCCGTAGGGGCAGAGGAGCGATGGGCGCAGGCACCGACATGTATTGTCGCGCCTGTCTGCTCTGATCAACCCATGGGCTTTTTGAAGTTCGGGGAAAAGGGTCGCGACGGCCGGCAGAAGCGCATTGAGCATACCGGCCGGTACCTGCGCGCCAGCCGCACGGGCGGTGTCGCTTTGCGCGCCCATGTGAAGGCCGCCGGGGTGAACCTCACCGGCAACACGCGTCACGGCGTGCGTGTATCGACACGGCTGGCGAAGAATACCCAGGTGGCCATGCAGAACGGCCGCTTCATCCTGCGCGGGCGCTATGGCTCGGACGCCGCGAAGATCAATCTCTCGAAAAGCGGCGTGAGCGTGTCCACGAAGACCGGCCTGGGCACCATCAACTGGGTCCGTCCCGGTCGCTCGTCCGTCAAGTTCGCCGGCGTGCAGCTCCGCGGTCACAAGGCCGCCGCCGCCAATGGCATCTATCTGGCGTTGACGGCAGTGGCGGCACTCACCCGGGTCATCTTCCAGGGCCTTGTAGTGGTCGGCCGTGGCCTGGGCAGTGCCGTTCAGTGGGGGGTGGGCGAGTGGCAGCAGGCCCGCCAGGCGCGGGAACGTCTGGCATTGGGCGTCGCGGATGTGGCCCCGGTGGGCCGGCGTATTCTCGACGAGCAGGGGGTGGATCCGGCCGCCGAACCCTGCCGGGATCTGTTCGCGGCGATCCTCTGCCTGACCGCGTTGTTCGGGCGGGGCCGGCAATCGCTTGCCATTGAGCGGGTCCAGGGGGACGCACCGCAGAGCCCCTTCGCCTCCGCGCTGGTCGAGGATATCCGCGTTGCCGCGGCGCAGCTCCAGCGGTGGATTGCGGACGAACCCGACGGGAACGGGCCGGCGGCCGTGCTTGGGATTCTCTATCACCTCGGCCGGGCATTGGCGGAGCGTGTGGACGACGACCTGCGTGCCGAAGCGCTCTTCGCCGTGGATGACGCCTGCCTGGCGCTTGGCGAGCGCACCATCCTGCAGGACGCCATGCTGGATGTGCTGGTGGAGTCGCTGGGTGTCGAACTCAGGCTCGCGGGGGAGCGATGAGCGGAGATCATCCCGGCGGTTTTTCTGCCGCCTTGACCGTGTACGAGCGGCTGCTGCGTCGGCCGGATCCGGACGCCACGGCGACCCGGATCCATCCCGGTCGTCTGACCCCGCCAGCGAACTGGACGCCGGATCTGCTGCCCCTGCGTCCCTATCAGGCGGCTGACCCCGCCGCCCTTGGCCTCGGCGGCTTCGAGGATTTCCATGCCATCCCGGGGGGCGTGCTGGATGCTGCGATCGGGCAGGTGGTCGACATGGAAGGCCCGGTGCATTTCGATGTACTGGCGGATCGGCTGCTGGCCGGGGCCGACGTGGGACGGCTCGGTTCGCGCATCCGCGCGGGCATCGAGGCGCGGCTGGATTCGCTTGCCGGGGAAAGCGAGGCCGCTCCATCGCTCCAGCTGGACGATGGCTTTATCGCCCGGCCACGGCAGTTTCTGAAACCGCCTTATCGCGACTGGCGTGCGGCACCCGATAAGACCCGGCAGCTCGATCATGTCAGCGATGCTGAACTGATGCTCGCGCTCTTCCGGGTTGTTCTCGATGACGGCTGCCGTGATCGGGAAGTGGCCATGAACGACGGCATCCATGCGATCGGCTTCATCCGCCTGACCGACCATGTGCGTGCCCGGCTTCAGCAGCCGCTGGCCCACCTGCTGGCCTCCGGTCTGGTGGCGGAAGAGGGGGATGGACTGATCGCTCAGCGGGTCATCTGAACCGGCGATGCAGCTCGGCGATATGCGGGGGGCCGATCTCGCAGCAACCGCCGACGATAGTGGCGCCGGCATCGATCCAGGCCTGGACGTGATCGGCATAGACAGCGGGTGTCATGCTCTCTCGCGCAGTCAGGGCATCCACGGTGCCACCGGCCTTGAGCTCAGCTGCGGCCTCGAAGCCATTGGCATAGCCTCCGAAGGATACGCCCAGGCCGGCCAGAATCGGCATTGCATTGGTGATCGCCTCCGGGGCAGAGCAGTTGATCAGAACGGCATCGGCGCCGATATCAACGACGGCCCTCGCCGCGTCCATGAGTGACTCGCCNGAGCGCAACCGGGTCCCGTCCTGATCGTCCACGGTAAAGGCGATCCATGCCGGCAGGCCGCTCTCCCTGGCGGCGAGGGTCGCGGCAACCGCCTCGCGGGTGAGGCTCATGGTCTCGGCGATGAAAAGGTCCACGCCGGCGGCCTGCGCCTCGACCAGGCGAGCGTAATCCCGCCGGCAGGTGGCATCGTGCGGGACAAGCTCGGCATGATAGCTCGCGACCAGCGGGGGCAGACAGCCGGCGATGCGCACCCGGCGATCGCTCCTGTCGCGGGCCGAATGTGCGGCGTCGAGTGCTGCCTCGTGCAGTGAATCGAACCATGCCGGATCCCCGTCCCGGGCGAGGCGCTGGGGTGTGGCGACATAGGTATTCACGGTGATGACATCCGCCCCGGCCGCGATGTAGTCACGATGCACCTCGGTGACCAGACCCGGTTCATCCCGCATTGCCTGTGCCGACCAGAGCGGTGTCGGCGGTGCCTGCGCGCGTTTGCGCAGTTCCTGCCCCATGCCGCCGTCGAGGAGGGTTATCGAGTCCTTGGCCATGGCGTGATCCCCGGTTCTGTGNCGTATGTCGAGGCCCGTCCTGCTCAATCTGCCTGGCCGGCTGCTGTATCCGTCAGGCCGGCGAGGTGCCCGGTGTCATTGAATTTGAGTATGCGGCAGCGGTAGGTGCTGAGGCCGGCGGCGGATTCGCGGGTCTCCGCGTGGCCCTCGGGGCTGAGCTCGAACTCGAAGATGGCGGTGTTGTGGGGGCGTACACCCCACACGCGCTGCGTGCCAAGGACCGCCGAGAGCAGGTACTGCAGGAAACCCCCGTGCGTCACGCAGAGCACCGTCTCCCCGGCCTGGTGGTTCGCCAGCAGGCGCTCGACCACGGCGGATGCCCGTCGGGCGCGTGACTGCAGTGTCTCCGCCTCGGGGACGGCGTTCCAGTCGCGCTCTGCGGCGAACTGTCGCGCAACCTCCGGATGCTCGGCCTCCATTTCCGCCCACGTGCGCGTCGAGAACACACCGACGTGATACTCGCTCAGGTCGGCAAGGGTTTTAATCGGTAGTGAAAATGCGGTCGCGAGTGGCGCCGAGGTGGCCTGGGCCCGGCCCAGCGGGGAGCTGTAGATGACACCGGGGGTGACCCCTTCCTCTTCGAAGGCACTGGACAGTTCATCCGCCAGACAGCGCGCCTGGCGCTGGCCCAGGGGGCTCAGGGGATAGTCGGCATGGCCCTGCCATCGGCCCTCGTGGTTGGCCGTGGTCTGTGCATGACGGATCAGGAGCAGTCGCATGATGCGGAGAGGCTAGCGACTGGCTGCACAGGCCGCAATGCATTTGCTGATCCGGCGCTCTGGTACGCTGCTGCCATGGCGAATACCGCGATCCATAAAGCGCATCTCTGGGTGGATGCCGATGCCTGTCCGGTGCCCATCCGGGAGATCCTCTTCCGGGCCGCCCAGCGGGTCGGGGCGAGGCTCACGCTCATTGCCAATCAGCCCGTGCGCACCCCGCCGACGCCGCTGATCGATTCGGTCCGGGTCGGGGCGGGGTTCGATGTGGCCGACGATGAGATCGTCCGTCGTGTTGCTGCGGGTGATCTGGTGATCACCAGCGATATCCCGCTCGCCGCCGAAGTCATCGACAAGGGCGCCTTCGTCCTGACGCCCCGCGGCGAAGAACAGACCCGCGAGAACATCCGCGCCCGGCTGCAGATGCGCGATTTCATGGAAACCCTGCGGAGCAGCGGCATCCACACCGGCGGCCCGGCGAGCCTGAGCGCCGCCGACCGCAAGCGCTTTGCCGATGCCCTGGATCGATACCTGGCGCACTGAGGAGAGACATGACCCGACCCGCCCCGATCCTCGTTTTCGACGTCAACGAGACACTCCTCGACCTGACAACCCTCGAGCCGGTATTCGAGGCGCTGTTCGGCGAGCGGCGTGCCATGCGCGACTGGTTTGCCGAGCTTATCCTCTACGCCCAGACGCTGACGGTCACCGGGCAATACCGGCCGTTCAATGAACTGGCCGCCGCCGTGCTGCGCATGCGCGGTGAAATCCTTGGGGTCGAGATCAGTGCGGGGGATGTGCAGTCACTGGCCGGGGCCATCAGCTCCATGCCGGCGGTCGGCGATGTGGCTCCGGCCCTGGAGCGATTCCGTGCCGCCGGTTTTCGCCTGGTGACACTCACCAATTCGCCACTCGCGGACTCACCCACGCCGCTGGAGCGGACCGGTATTGCCGGGTTTTTCGAGGCGCATTTCAGCGTGGACGCCGTTTCGCGTTTCAAGCCGGCGCCGGTCTGTTACCACCAAGTGGCCGAGACGCTGGGCGCACCCACCCGCGACCTCTGTCTGGTGGCCTGCCATGTCTGGGATACGATCGGGGCACAGGCTGTGGGTTGCCAGGGCGCCTTTGTCCGGCGCCCGGGTAACGCGACCATTAGCCTGTCCGGGCTGCCCGAGCCGGACTTCGTGGCGGACGATCTGGGCATGCTGGCTACCCGGATGGGGTGTCCGTAGCACGGCGATCATGCAGCGCCCGGCTCAGTGCCGCGCCCAGCAGCACGATGAGCGCCGAGCCGTAGACCCAGAGCATCAGCACCACCAGCGAGCCGGCGGCGCCATAGGCCGAAGTCGGTGCCTTCAGGGTGAGATAGGTGGCCATCAGGTGCCGCCCCGGCATGAACAACAGCGCGGCAAGGAGTGCCCCCGGGAAGGAGTGGCGCCAGCGGATCGGGCGCTCGGTATCCGGCAGGATGCGGAAGATCACAGTCAGGAAGAGGGCGATGAGCGTCAGGCTGACCAGCGGCTCGAGCTGAGCGAGGCGGGCGACGTCGAATGGCAGCCAGGCACTGGCGAACTCCGTGGCGGCCCGGAGTGCCACCGTTGCCGTCAGCGACATGATGATCATCAGGCCGAAGAGGCCCACCACCAGCAGCGAGATGAGTCGGTTGTAAATGACCGTGAGCAGCGCCGCACGCTTCTTGCCGATGACCACGTCCCAGAGCTGGTTCAGCGAGCGCTGCAACTGAACGAACACCGCGGTGGCGCCGATCACGATGGCGCCGATGCTCGAGAGGGTGGGTAGCCAGCCCGCCTCGCGGACATGCGTGTGGGCGATCATCTGCCGGGCCGCTTCGGCCGCCTCGGCGCCGATCAACCCCTGCAGCCTTGTCACGATGCGACTCTCCGCGGCCTCCGGCCCGAGAACCAGTCCGGCCGCCGCGATGACGAGGATCATGATGGGCGCGAGGGAGAACAGCGTGTAGAAGGCGAGTGCAGCGGCATTGCCGAAGGGGTTGTGCGCGAACCAGAGTTGAACGGTGTCGGTCACGATTCGCAGTCCCCGTCGCACACGGCGATGCATGGGCGTCGGGCTTGTGGACTGTGTGGACGCGCTGGGGCTCTGCATGGCACGGATGATACCGCGCGAGGCGACTGAACAGGATGCCCTGCGTCATCCGGGGTCAACGCCCGATGCTGTTACCACCAGAACGACTTGCTGAACGGGTTGAGTGCGTTCGTCGATTGCTGATCCGTCCCGGGACCTTGTCTCAACTGATTGCCGATGTAGGAGATGGCGCCGAACACACCGCCATTCACGGCGTCCAGCTCATCGTCTGACAGCCGCGCCGCCTCAGGGATGGGATGATCCCCAACCGCCTCGGCCAGCACATCCTGTAGCCACACCAAATCGTCGCGGGTGATTTCGAAACCGGCTTCGTTGGCAAAGGCAATGACAGTCTCGCCGGTCTGACGCTCATCGCAAGACTCCAGCGCGCTGGAGAGCTCGGTCCGCAGGCTCTGATCATCAGTCAGCTGGTTCAGGAAATGCTCGATTGTCTGCCTCGACATGCGGGGTTACTCCAATGAATGGTCATGGTTCCAGTGTGAGGTGTGTGGTGGTTTGGCATTTGACCGTCCGTCCTGATGGCTTTGCGCAAACGCGCTCGCAGCCATCGGTCAGCCTGCGATACGATCGCGACCGTGATCCGGATGTCCGATCCCTCAACCTGGATGCCTGCCCATGCCCGTTTTCGTCCTACTCGCCGGTGTTCTCGGCCTGCTCTCCGTGGGCTTTGGTGCATTCTCCGAGCATGCCATCCGCCCGAACGTCGACGCGGAGTATTTCCGCTACCTGATGACGGCTGTGCGCTATAACCAGGTACACGCCGTGGCGCTGCTCGCCCTTGGTCTCGGGCTTGCCGCCCCGCTGGCGAGCGCGACGGCCGGTCGTCTGCGCATCGCGGGCTGGCTGATGCTCGTCGGCACGGTACTGTTCAGCGTCAGCATTTACATCGCGGTGTTGCTGGACGTCATGGCCATCACCTACATCACGCCCGTGGGCGGGACGATTCTCATGTTTGCCTGGGCAGCGCTGATCTGGGCGGGCTGGCGAGCCAACCAGGCCGTTTGAGCGGGTATTTGCCGCGGTGCATTTGCAATCGCCACTCGGTCGGTGACAGGCTCTTGCGAAAGGTTTCGTCGGTAATGCATGGGTCTGCCATGCCGACGGAGGGGGCTTCATGCAGCATTATCGGGCACGCGGCAAAGAAGCGGCCGTCCAGTGTTCACCGCATGCGGTGTTCGAGCTCGATGGCGTGCCCACGCGCGAGCGCTATGACCTCTGGCGGGACAGTATCTCCTGCATCTTTGAGGTGAACACGGCGAAGTCTCGACGCGAAGCCGATTTCTTCGCCCGGGTTGATGCCCACATGCTCGGTCCACTCATGCTGGCGAGATCGGCCACCACGGAGCATGACTGGCAGCGCAACGAGTCCGTGATGGCTCGCGACGGCATGGATCACTACATGATCCAGCTGTTCGAGCACGGCCACATGAGCTGGGAGGTAGCCAACGGACGCCGGGAGCTGCCTCGGGGCGGGCTGGTGGTGTTCGACCTCACCCGCCCGGCAGTGACCCGGACAACCGACTTCTGCAATCTCTCGCTCATCATCCCGCGCGATTTGCTCGAGCCGCAGCTCAGGCAACCCGATGACCAGCACATGCGCATGCTGGCACCCGAGCAGCCGATGGTGCGGATGCTGCACGATCACATGCGCATGCTGAAGCGATTTGCCGATTGCCTCTCCGTGGAGCAGGCGAGCGAATTGCGGCCCGTTACCCTGGGGATGGCAAGCGCCTGCCTGAACCACGCGCTTAACGAGGATTCGACGCTCGAGCGCGATGCCATGGCGCGGGTGCGGTTGGCGGCGATCCGGCGCTTTATCGAGTCGAATCTGGCCAATCCGCAGCTCTCCGCCGAGTGGATTGCCGGTGAGGTCGGCCTGTCGCGCTCCAAGCTCTACCAGCTCTTCGAGCGGCTCGGTGGCGTCGGGGCCTATATCCGCGAGCGACGTCTGCGTCAGGCGATGCTCGCCCTGATGACCCCGGATCAGGCCCACCGCACCCTTCTGGATATCGCGCTCGCCAGTGGCTACACGAGCGATGCCGCGTTCAGCCGGGCATTTCGCCGCCGCTATGGCGTGTGTCCAAGCAGCGTGCGTCGCGAGGGCCTGATGGCGGCCAAGCCGATAGCTGATACGGAGTGTGTCGACCGTCGCTATGAGCAATGGCTTCACCACCTCTCGGCCTGATCACCGGCAAACATCCCGCAAAGTAAGCCGAATGGACGATCAAATGCGTGATCCGCCCGTCGGATAGCGTTGGTCAATGCCGCAGTCCACGATCTTCCGCAAAAAAGCGCTGGACCAATTGTCCTCGCCGGAACAGCTGGATGCCCTGATGGTCGTGACCTCGCGCCGCGGCTGGCTGGCGTTGGGCGGGATCATGCTGCTGCTGGTCGGCCTTGTTGTCTGGGGAATCGTCGGGATCGTGCCGACGCGGGTCGACGCCGAGGGGGTCTTCATCCGAACCGGCGGCGTGCAGCCCGTGACCGTGACCAGCGCCGGGCGGATCAGTGACCTGTCCGTGCGGGTGGGGGATGAAGTCCGCCAGGGACAGATCGTTGCCCGCCTCGCACAACCGGCGCTTCTCGCGCGGATGCGGGCCCAGCGGACCCGAGCCGAATCACTGGCCAGAAGGCACGACCAGCTGCAGCGCCATCACGACCGTCAGCGGGCACTGCACTCGGCCTTCATGGACCAGCGTCGCGCCAACCTCGAGGAGCTGCTGGCAATCAATCAGGAGCGCTACGAGATTCAGACCCGGCTCGAGGAGAACGGGCTCATCCCGCGGCAGAACCGCATCGATACGGCGCGTGAGATCGCCGATACGCGGGCCGACCTGAAGGAGCTCGCCCTTGAGGATGCGCAGCGCGAGCAGGAGCGGGTCAATCGGCTCGAGGCGGTGCGACTGGAGCGCGATCAGGCCCGCGCGGAGCTCGACGGTCTGGTCTCGCGCTATCGCAGCTCGGTGCAAGTGGTCTCGCCGCACAACGGCCGCGTCGTGGAGGTGAAGCGCAATGCCGGTGCGGCGGTGGGTGCTGGTGCCGAGCTCCTGAGCCTCGAGCGCACCGGTCGCGACATCAAAAGGCTCGAGGTGGTGACGTTCGTCCCGGCGGCGCAGGGCAAACGCCTTGAGCCAGGCATGACTGCGCTGGTCTCGCCGGCGGCTATCCGGCGCGAGGAGCATGGCTATCTGGTGGGCCGGATTACCCGGATCTCCGACTATCCCGCCACCTTCAACGGGCTGATGCGTCTGCTGGACAACGAATCACTGGTGCGGGATCTGATGGCGGAGGGCGCGGTGTTCGAGGCAGCGGTGGATCCCATTCCGGATACCACCACGCCCAGCGGGTTTCGCTGGACATCCGGGCGCGGACCGGATGAGGAGATCCGCAGCGGCGGGCTGGCGACCGTGCGCGTGACGGTGGCTGAACGCCGCCCGATCACGCTTGTCATCCCGGCCCTTCGCCGGTGGCTCGGGTTGTAGCCGACATGTCAGCGTCGGCGGGCGAAAAGGCTTCGGACTGGCGGGTGCGCACACCGACCATCCTGCAGATGGAGGCCGTGGAGTGTGGTGCCGCGGCGCTCGCCATTCTCATGGGGTATTACGGCCGGTTCGTGCCCCTGGAGCGCCTGCGTATCGACTGCGGCGTATCGCGGGATGGCAGCAAGGCCAGCAACGTGGTCCGCGCCGCTCGTGGCTTCGGCATGCACGCCCAGGGTCGACGCTGGCAGCCCGAGGCGGTTCGTGCGCATGGCCGTCCCTGCATCGTGTTCTGGCAGTTCAACCATTTCGTCGTGGTCGAGGGGTTCCGGGGAGATCGTGTCTACCTGAACGATCCGGCGATGGGCCCGCGTGTGGTCACGGCCGAGGAATTTGATGCCGGTTTTACCGGCGTGGCGTTGGAGATGGCGCCCGGAGAAGGGTTCGAGCGCGGCGGGCGCCTCCGCGGCATTCGCGAGGCCGTCTTCGAGCGCCTGCCGGGTCGCTGGGGGAGTGTGGTGTTCCTCGTACTGGCCGGTCTTGCCCTGGTGATTCCCGGGCTGCTGGTGCCGGTATTCAGCAAGATCTTTGTCGACGAGGTGCTGGTCGGCGGGCTCGATGCCTGGTTGACACCGCTGATCGTTCTGATGGCGGCAACGATGGTGGTGATGGCCCTGCTGCACTGGTTGCAGCTGCAGGTGCTACTGCGATTGCGCAGCAAACTCTCGATCGGCAACTCGGCCCGATTCCTCTGGCATGTGCTGCATCTGCCGCTGAGCTTCCATAACCAGCGCGCCGCCGGCGAGATCGCCAACCGCATGACCCTCAATGATAGCGTCGCCGATGCGCTGGCCAACGATCTGGTCCGCAGTCTGCTGGCCATCATGACCGTGGTGTTCTACACGGGGCTGATGGTGTTTTTCGACCCGGTGCTGACCGCCGTGGCGATGGGCATTGCCGGCCTCAATCTACTCGCCCTGCAGGCGGTTGCGCGGCGACGTAGAGACGGCAATCAGCGTCTGCTCATGGATGAGGGCCGCCTGGCCGGGACATCAATGAGCGGGCTGCAGGCCATCGAGTCGCTGAAGGCGACCGGCGCGGAGGGCGATTTCTTCGCCCGCTGGGCGGGTCAGTATGCGCGGGTGCTCAATGCCCGGCAGACGCTGGGCGCGGCGGATGTGGCGCTGCGCTCGGCACCGCCCTTTCTCATGGCACTCAACGCCGCGCTGATCCTCTCCCTCGGCGGGCTTCGGGTGATGGAGGGCGCACTGACCATCGGGGGGCTGGTGGCCTTCCAGGCGCTTGCGACCGCGTTCATCCAGCCGGTGAATGATCTGGTGGACAGCGCCGGGCGGATCCAGAAGATGAGCGGCGATATGCGCCGTCTGGATGACATCTTCGACTATCCGGTTCCGGGACGGCGGGCTGATGAGGACGACGGGGTCTCGGCGGATCGATCATCGGTCGGGCAATGGCCCATCCGCCTCGACGGCCGGCTCGAGTTGCGCGACATCACCTTTGGCTACAGCCCCCATGAGGCGCCTTTGCTCGACGGCTTCCACCTCACCCTCGAGCCCGGTCGGCGGGTGGCTCTCGTGGGTCGCTCGGGATGTGGCAAGTCGACGATCGCGCGGCTGGTCATGGGGCTCCATTCACCCTGGTCAGGCGAGGTGCTGCTGGATGGCCGACCCCGAGATGAGTGGCCGCGGACGGTGCTGGCCAATTCCCTCGCGATGGTGGATCAGGACGTCGCCGTCTTCGACGGCAGTATCCGCGACAACCTGACCCTGTGGGATGACACGCTGCCCGAGGCGCAAATGGTCAGGGCGGCGCACGATGCGCTGATCCACGATGCGGTGGCGGGCCGGCCGCAGGCCTATGAAAGCCGGTTGAGTGAAGGGGGAAGCAATTTCAGCGGGGGGCAGCTGCAGCGCCTGGAGATTGCCCGGGCCCTGGTCAACGAGCCGAGCATCCTGGTGCTCGACGAGGCCACCAGTGCCCTCGATCCGTTGACCGAGGCGGGCGTAGAGCAAAACCTCCGGCGCCGTGGCTGCGCTACCCTCGTGGTGGCGCATCGTCTGAGCACGATTCGCGACTGCGATGAGATTATCGTGCTCGATGCCGGCCGCGTGGTGGAGCGCGGCACGCATGGGGAACTCCTCGCCCGCGATGGCGCCTATGCCGATCTCGTGGGGACGATGTAGCGATGTTGGATGAGCGCGAGCGGATCGCACGCCGGGCAGCCCGGGAGCGTACCGGGATGGCCGAGGGGATGCGCGAGCTGGCCGGGCTGGTGCGGGCGCTGCCGCCGGAGGCCGCCCAGGGCAGCGATGATCCGCTTCGCGCAGCGCTCGAGGTGATTGCCTCGGCGCTGGGCTTTGCACTGGTCGAGCCACCGGCGCGATCGGCGGCCGGGCCGCCCGGTGACGACCCCGTGGCCCGGCTG
>P_2C_Liq_1_UnCtyDRAFT_1000656_pt1 | contig 14435 bp, 12 predicted proteins | sample Pon2CUnioCityCA_2_FD_10234 | JGI IMG/M metagenome (IMG submission 10234)
CGCCTCCGGCTTGCCGCGTGCGCATGGGCCGTTGCGTGCGCTTTCCTTGGAAAGACTAGTTTTTTCAGCGCCTTAAGCCTGCCGCGCCCTGTCACATTCCTGTCAAACGCCTCTGCTTTTCTGGCCCAGATCAGGCAGACGTCAAGAGGCTTGCCCGATACTTGCCACGATATATAGTGGTTCACATAAGCGGGTGTGCCACATCTGGCCAAGCCTGCGAGCGGAGCAGAGATACGGCACATGGACGGCACCTTTAGAACAGACTTTCAGCGCAACCCCGCAAGCCTCAAGCAGCACCCTGCCTTGGTGCTCAATGCGGATTATCGCCCCCTCAGTTATTACCCGCTCTCGCTTTGGCCGTGGCAAGAGGCGGTCAAGGCGGCGTGGCTGGATCGGGTCGATATCATTGCCGAATACGATGAGGTGGTGCGCAGCCCCTCCACGGTGATCAGGATCCCCTCTGTTGTGGTCCTCAAAGATTATGTCAAACCTCAAAAGCGCGTGGCCTTCACGCGCTTTAATTTGTTTTTGAGGGATGAATTTTGCTGCCAATACTGCGGCGCGAAAGGCGACCTCACGTTTGATCACGTGGTTCCGCGCGCAAGCGGCGGGGTAACAAGCTGGCAAAATGTGGTCGCCGCCTGTAGCCCCTGCAACCTTAAGAAAGGCTCAAAAAGCCTGCGTCAATGCGGGCTGCATCTGCGCAAGCCGCCGCGTCCGCCCGCCGCCGAAGAGCTGCGCAATATGGGCCGTAAGTTCCCGCCCAATCACTTGCATGAGAGTTGGATGGACTTTCTCTATTGGGACGCGGAGCTCGAGGCCTGACGCCCCATGCCAAACCAGACAATCCCAGCCCCCAAAAGCGCAAAGCCCGCCGCGCCGTAAGCCACAGCGCGAAAGCCTGTGATCATCGCTGCGCCATGTCCCGCCGCACTTGAGAAGGCGCCAAAGCTGTCTTGTCCGCCCGCCGCCAGATAGCCGGCCTGCGCAAGCAACCCCAGTGTCGCAACCCCCATCAGCCCCGCCACACGCGCGGCGGCATTGTTGACGCCTGAGGCCGTGCCGGCGCTCTCGTCGGGCACAGAATTGACCACAGCCGTGGTCAACGGCGCAACAGCCAGCCCAAGCCCCAGCCCGACCAGAGAGGTGGCGGGCAGGATACCCAGAACAAACTGATCCGAGACAATCGCAACACTCAAGGCCAGAAAGCCAAGCGCCGTCACAACGGCCCCCGCCGCAATAAGAGGCTTTGGCCCGATACGGTCCGCCAACCGCCCCATGCGCGGCGACAAAAGCGCGATAAACAAAGCCATAGGTGCAAAGGTCAGCGAGGTGATCAGCGCGTCTTGCTCCCAACCCGCAATCAGCGTCATCGGCAGATAAAACAAAACGCCCTGAAACCCCATCCACATCAAAAGCGTGGCAAGGTTCACAGCCGAAAAGTCACGCAATTTGAAGAGCCTGATATCAATCATAGGGGCAGGGCAGCGCGCCTCATGCCACAGAAAGCCGCCAAAGACAGCCGCGCCCAGAAGCCCGTATCGCGGCTCTGCCTGTGTAAAGGCAAAGGCTATGAAAAAGAACGCAACAGAGGCCAACGCGCCGCCCGTAAAGTCGATCTTGGTCTCGGTGTCCCTGCGCGTGTCGCGGGTATGGGCCACAATCAGCCAGATCGCCAGCGCGCCCAAAGGCAGGTTGATCGCAAAGATGAAGCGCCACGCCTCCGCCCCGCCATAGCTCAGGAAAACGCCGCCCAAAAGCGGCCCAAGCGCCGTGGTGAGCGAGGAGCTGGCCGCCCAAAGCCCGATGGCCGCGCCGCGCTCGTTGCGCGGATAAGCGCGGGTGATTGCAGCCAAAGACCCCGGCACCATCACAGCCGCGCCCAGCCCTTGAAGCACCCGTGCCGCAATCATCTGATCAGGGGTTTGCGCCAGAGCGCAGAGAACAGAGGCCGCAACAAACCCCGCAATCCCGCCCGCAAAGCTGCGCCCGAGGCCAAGCTTGTCGCCAAGCGCGCCGCCCGTCAGCACAAAGGCGCTCAGCATCAGCATATAGCCGCTGTAAATCCACTGCGCTTCAGCCAGCCCCGCGCCAAGGCTCTCGCGAATGGCGGGCAGGGCGATTGCCAAGACAGATCCGTCAATAAACCCCAGAGCCGAGGCCAGAATGGCCGCGATCAACACCAAGTGGCGCTTGTCAGAGGCCACAAAAGCAACGGGCACCGCAGTCTCCTGCAGTGCCCCTGTGTCATTTGTCATAGCAATCGGCGCTTACGAAGCGTCTTTGGGCGCGGCGGCTGGGGCTGCGGCTGCGCCACCTTTCGCGCCTGAATTGAGCGGATCATCTTGGCGCTGCACAGAGCCTTCAAAATGCGCCCCGCTTTCAATTGCGATGGTCTTGTGAATGATGTCGCCTTCCACACGGGCGGTTGAGGTGAGGCGGACCTTGAGGCCGCGCACACGGCCCACAACGCGGCCGTTCACAACCACATCATCAGCAATCACTTCGCCCTTAACAGTCGCGCCTTCGCCCACTGTCAGAAGATGGGCGCGAATGTCGCCCTCAATCGTGCCTTCAATCTGAATGTCGCCTGTGGTGCGCAGATTGCCCGTCACATGAAGATCGGATGACAAAACCGAGGCGGGCGGCTTGGCCTTGGGAGCCGAAGCCTTAAACTCGTTCCCGCCAGGAACGGCTGGCTTGGCAGGTGCAGCAGGTGCCCCCTTGTCAGCGCCTGAAGCAGGGGTTGTGCTGTCGGCCTTGGGGCCAGGTTCGTTGATTTTGCTTTTAGAAAACATCGTTAGCTGCCTTGATATAGATCATTGGATTTACGGCTTTTCCACCTACGCGAACTTCATAGTGTAAATGGGGGCCAGTTACCCGTCCAGATGCTCCCATATCACCAATTCTCTGTCCGCGCGATACCCTTTGTCCAACTTTAACCCGAATTCGGTTTTGGTGGGCATAGCGGGTTTCAATGCCAAACTCGTGCTGGATCTTCACAAGACGGCCATATCCCGAGCTCCAGCCCGCATGGGTCACAATCCCGTCTGCCGTTGCATAAAGCGGTGTGCCGATAGGGCCGGCAAAATCAACGCCCTTGTGCAGACGGCGGCCGCCTGTCTTGGGGTCACGACGATAACCGAAGGGCGAGGTAAAGCGGTAGCCCGCCTGAACAGGCTTGGCAAATGGCGCTTTTGAGGCCGCAAGACGGTAAAGGTTGAGCCGGTCCAGCTCGCTGATAATGCGGTTGGCGCGGCGCTCGGCGCTCGATGGCTCCTCGCCACGGGTCGAGAATGACAAAGGCGTCAGCGCCCCGCCTTGGCCCGAATAGCCGCGCCGCACCTGTTTCAGAAGGCTGTCTGTGTTCATGCCCGCGGCGCGAAACATCCGGTCAAGCGGCTTTACAGAAACGGTCATTGCCTCCTCGAGCTGGCGGAATATCTGGTCGTTCTGGTCTTTCATGAGCGCAATGCGCTCTTCCATCTCCGCCGCCTGATCCAGCGCCGATTGCGCATCTGCGACGACTTGGTCGCGCTCGGCGGCCGTTTCGGCCAGCGCCTGTGTGATCAGCCCAAGCGCGCTGCTGTCAGAGCTCAGCCCCGAAACCTGCACCGTGCCGCCGCTGTCTTGGGCTTGGGCCAGTGTCGCAAGCTGCTCGCGCGCCGCGTCGCGCTCGTTCATAGCCGAGCGCAGGGTGTTCTGGATGATCTCGATGCCTGTTTCCATCTCGCGGCGGCGGGTCTCGGAGGCCAGAAGCTCTGATTGCATCTTGGAAATCTGCTGCAAAGCCGAGTTGAACCGCTCCTGCGCCGCCAGCGCCTCTTCGGCCCGCGTGTCACGCTGCACCGAAATAAAGTTAAGACGGCTCTGATAGGTCTGCTGGTCGCGCTTGGCTTGCTCGCGGAAGTTGCCCGCGCCGATGCTGTCCATCAGCAAAATCGCCGTCGCAACAATCGACCATGCCACAACCAGCGCCGCCCCCGTAAAGGCAAAAAGCTGCACCAAGGGGCGCAGACGAATAAAGCGTGTGTCTTTGTCTGATCTCAGAAAGACGCGCCGTTCCGGAAAGTAATGCTCCAAAAACGAGTCGATACGGATAGCAAGCTGTGTGCGCAACGCGAAGTTCCTTGGCCGTTTCAAATCAAGTGCGATGGGCTCAAAAGGCGAGCGCTGCCGCAGTCTGACAGCCACAGAGAGGCCGCCATCCCAAAAGGGATTAGCGGTCTGTTAACAGGGGCGCAAGTTTTTTGGCCCCTTTGCGGCGCATCATATTGGAAACATGAGATTTACGGCGAATTCCCGCCGATTGTGCCGTCGCCCTCAACGCTGTTTTGCGGGGGTTTCTTCGGCCAGAGGCCAGTAAAAGTCGGGCGGCAGCCCGGCTTCGGCGCGCTTTTCCTCGTTAAAGGGCGGCTTGAGCTGGCTGTGAAAGTAATGTTTCACAAGGCGGTGAAATTCGGGCTTCGGGTCGATCCCGTCGCGCCCGCAGAGAAAGTGAAACCACTTTGAGCCATAGGCGACATGGCCGACTTCCTCGCCATAGATAATCTCAAGCGCTGCGACCGCATCCTCCAGCCCCGCCTTGCGAAAAATCTCGATCATCCCCGGCGTCACATCCAGCCCGCGCGCCTCAAGCACCATAGGCACAACCGCGAGCCGCCCCATGATGTCCTCGGCGGTGTCTTCGGCGGCGCGCCACATTCCCGCATGGGCTGGCAAGGCGCCATAATGGCTGCCAAGCGCTTCAAGACAGTCGCTTACAAGATTGAAATGCTTGGCTTCTTCGTCGCCCGCCTTGACCCAGTCGTCATAATAGCCAAGCGGAAAGGGCACATGGCTGAAGCGCGCGATAATATCCCAATGCAAATCAACAGCGTTCAGCTCGATATGCGCCACCGCGTGCAAAAGCGCGATCCGCCCCTTCTCGGAGCCGGGCTTGCGCCGTGGCACATCCCGCGGGCTGAGCAGCTCTGGCGCAGCTGGGCGGGCAGGGTGCAGGGGCGGGCTTGCGGTGCCAATCGCAAGCGGCGTGCCCGCCGCGCGCGCCGCAAACCATGTCGCCGCGTGCTGGCGGGCCAGCGCGGTCTTGGCGCGCCCGTCGGCTGTGTTGAGCACTTCAACAGCCATTTCTGCAAGCGTTTGGCTCACCTCAGAGCGCCTTCACAGCGGCGAGCACATCTTCGACATGGCCCGGAACTTTCACCTTGCGCCACGCGCGCACAACTTGCCCCGCGCCATCAATCAAAAAGGTTGCGCGCTCAATGCCCATAAAGGCTTTGCCATACATCTTCTTTTCCGTCCAAACGCCCAAGTCCTCACAGAGGCTGCCATGCTCGTCTGACAGAAGCGGCACAGTCAGCTCCTGTTTCGTGCGAAACTTGGCATGGCTGTCCAGACTGTCTTTTGAAACACCAAAAACACGCACACCCGCCGCCTCAAAGGCCGCCTGATCCGCCGAAAAGCCCTTGGCCTCGGTGGTGCAGCCGGGAGTGTTGTCGCGCGGATAGAAGAACAAAACAAAGGGCTGGCCCTTGAGGCCATCAAGGCTCACGGTTTCGCCCGTGTCGCTGGGCAGGCTGAACGCGGGGGCGGGAAATTGCGTATCTTCGGTCATCTTGGCTTTACCTCTACCGTCTCGTGGGGTTTCATATTATCGCAGGCCCACAGGCGCAACGCCAAAGCCTGTTATGTGGTATAGCTGTTACGCCCGAGCGGGCAAACCCGATGAGATAAACCTGCTGGAGCCTGCCAGCACAGACTTGGCCTGAAAGCGGAGCATGACCACAGAGCCTGACACGCCCCCAGACAGCCCCGAACGGGACGCGCCGCCAAAGCGCGGCCGCCGCCGCAAGCGCGCGGCTGTCGGGCTGCTCAGTCTGGCGTTGCTGGCGCTCTTGCTGCTTGGCGGTGTCCTCGGGGTGCTGGCGCTGCGCAGCGAGCCTCTGGTTGTGCCCGAATGGGCCGAGGCGCGGCTCACTGCACAGATCAACCGCGACATCGCGCCTTATTCGACACGCCTTGGCAGCGCCTCTCTGATGCTTGAAACGGGCTGGGCGCCGCGTGTCTTGCTCAGTGATGCTGAGGTCTTTGATGCCGAGGGCGCGCGGATCGTGGCCTTTGACAGCCTCTCGGTGGGGATCGCCCTCAAGCCCTTGGCCGAAGGCGCGCTGCGCCCGACCGATATCAGACTGTCAGGCACCCGCCTTGGCCTGCGGCGCGATTTGCAAGGCGGGTTCTGGATCAGTTTTGGCGAAGAGCTGACCGCCGCCAGCGAGACGCCCGACACACAGGGCACAGGCTTTGGCCAGATCATGGCGCAGGTGGACGGGATTTTGGCGCGCCCCAGCTTTGCCGCCTTTGAGCGGCTGGAGGTGGCCGATGTGACCCTGCGCTATGAAGACGAGCGGGCGCGCCGCAACTGGACGGTGGATGGCGGGCGGCTCGAAGTCTTGCACACGGCTGGCGAGCTGCGCGCGCGCGCCGATTTTGCCCTGCTCACAGGCGGCGCTTCGGCGGCGGGGGTCGAGCTTAATTTTGAGCGCAAGGCAGGGGCCGATCAGGCCTCTGTCGGGCTCAACCTGACAGATTTTCCCGCCAGTGACCTCGCCACCCAAGCGGCGGCGCTGTCTTGGCTTGAGGTGCTGCGCGCGCCGATTTCGGGGGCCTTGCGCCTGTCGATGAACGCCGAGGGCGCGCTTGGCCCGCTCAGCGCCACCTTGCAGATCGCCGAAGGCGCGCTTCAGCCCAACGAGGCCGCCACGCCGATTCCCTTCCGCTCGGCACGCACTTATCTGACCTATGATCCCGCAAACAGCATGATCACCTTTGATGAAATCAATCTGCAAAGCGAATGGGTCACCCTGCGCGCCGAAGGCCGGCTTGGCCTTGTGATGGAAGAGGGCGGCTGGCCCGAGGCCTTCATAGGCCAGCTTCGCCTTGCAGGGATTTCGGCCAACCCCTCCGAGCTTCTGCCCGAGCCTGTCACCTTTGAAAGCGGCTTTGCTGATCTGCGCCTCAGCCTTGATCCGTTCCGCGTCGAGCTGGGGCAGCTCGGCCTTAAGGATGGCGACACCGCCTATCACATCGAAGGCAGCTTTGAGGCGCTCCCCAAGGGCTGGAGCTATCAGGTCCAAGCCGCAGCCGAGGCGCTTGATCTGGCGCAGGTGCTCGCGCTCTGGCCCGAAAAAGCAGGCGAGAAGACCCGTGCATGGGTCGCCGCCAATGTGCTTGAAGGCCATATCAACGAAGCCCAGTTCGCCCTGCGCGCAGGGCCAGATGTCAAGCCCGAGCCGCTGGTCTCCTTTGGCTTTGAGCGCGTCAAAATGCGCTATCTGCCCGATATGCCGCTGATCGAGAATATGGCAGGCCAAGCCAGCCTTCTGCGCAAGCGCTTTGCTGCGCGCGCCACCCGTGGCACAGTCACCGCCCCCCAAGGCGGGCGGCTCGATGTGGCTGGCACCGAGTTTATCATCCCGCGCACATTGCCCGCGCCCGCCAAAGCCGTGGTCAATCTGCGCACAGAAGGCCAGATCACGGCGGTTTTGAGCCTGATCAATCAAGAGCCGATCAATGCGCTGAAAAAGACCAACCTCCCCGTGACGCTGGCCGACGGGCGCGCCAGCGTCACAGGCACACTCGGCTGGACAATGCAGAAAAACCCGCCCCCCGACGCGCTTAGCTATGACATCTCGGCAACCCTCACAGAGGTGCGCAGTGAGGCGATTGTGCCGGGCCGTCTGCTCGCCAGCCCCGTGCTTGATGTCCGCGTCACTCCGACAGAGCTTCTGATCTCAGGGGAAGGCCGGCTCGATACCTTGCCTGTCTCTGGCCGCTTTCGCGCCCCGCTCGGAGCCGAGGCCAGCACAGCAGAGGCGACCCTTGACGGAACAGTCGAGCTTTCGGGCGAATTTGTGCGCGCCTTCCGCCTTGGCCTGCCCGCAGGCAGCGTCTCAGGGCGCAGCACGGCGTCGCTCGCGCTCACGCTTCCCAAGGGCCAAGGGCCGCGCTTCACGCTCGCCTCCGATCTGGCAGGCCTCGGCCTCGCCATTCCCCAGATCGGCTGGAAACACCCCCAAGACAGCAAGGGCAAACTGAGCGTCACAGGAAGCCTCGGCGCAGATCTGTCGGTGGACAACATAACGCTTGAGGCCTCTGGCCTCAAAGCCCGCGGCGCCGTGGCGCTGGAAAAGGGCGCGTTTCAAGAGGCCAGCTTTGAGCGCGTAACCATTGGCAACTGGCTCAATGTGCCGCTCAAAATCGTCTCACGCGGCGCAGGCCGCGCGCCCCGTATCGAGCTTGGCGGCGGACGGATTGACCTAAGCAAAACCACGCTGGGCACAGGCGGCACAGGTGGCACGACAACCCCTGCGGCAGCGGCCGCAGACAGCCCGCCGATCCTTGCCCGCCTTGACGAGCTGGTGATTTCCTCAGGCATCTCCCTGCGCAGCTTTCGCGGCGAATTTTCCACAACCAAAGGCTTTGAGGGCAATTTTTCAGGCAGCGTCAACGGCGAGGCCCTTGTCGAGGGCCGCGTTGTGCCGCAGGGCAACAGAAGCGCCTTCCGCCTGCGCTCCGAAGATGGCGGGCAGGTTCTCAAGGCGGCAGGCCTCCTCAAGAACGCCTCTGGCGGTCTGTTTGATCTGACCATGGCTCCGGCCTCCGCCAAAGGCAGTTACAACGGCGTGCTGAGCCTTAAAGGCGTGCGCCTCAAGGATGCCCCCGCGATGGCCGCGCTGCTCAATGCGGCGAGTGTTGTCGGCCTGCTGGAGCAGCTTGACGGGCAGGGGATCTTGTTCAACGAGGTTGAAACCCGCTTTCAGCTCACCCCGCGCCGCGTGGTCGTCAGCAAAGCCAGCGCTGTCGGCAATGCCATGGGGATTTCGATGGACGGCTACTATGATCTCGGCTCTGGCCAGATGGATATGCAAGGCGTGGTGTCACCCTTCTTTATCGTCAATGGCCTTGGCGCGATTTTCACCCGCAAAGGCGAGGGGCTTGTCGGCTTCAATTACAATCTCAAAGGCACAGCCAATGCGCCCAATGTGCAGGTCAACCCGCTTTCGATCTTTACGCCGGGAATGTTTCGCGAGATATTCCGCCGCCCACCGCCCGAAATAAAGCGATAAATACCCGATGAAACTGTCTGACTTTGATTTTGATCTCCCCGAAGCCCTGATTGCCACGCGCCCTGCGCGCCCGCGCTCTTCGGCGCGGCTCTTGGTGGCCGAGGGGGCCAGCCTTGGCGCGCCCGTTGTCGACGCCCGCGTGACAGATATCACCCGCTGGCTCGGTGCGGGCGACAGGCTTGTGATCAATGATACAAAAGTCATTCCCGCCCGCCTTTTTGGCATCCGCGAGCGCTTGGGCGAAACAGGGCTGACCCAATCCAACATGGAAGTCACGCTCCTCAGCCCCACAGCCTCGGGCGGCTGGTCGGCGCTGATCAAGCCTCTGCGCAAAATCCGCGATGGCGAAGACATTGCCTTTGCCGCTGGCCTGCGCGCCACGCTGCTCAGCCGCAGCGAAGGCCAAGCCGAGCTGAAATTCAACCTTGAAGGCGAGGCCTTCGAAGCCGCGCTCAACGAGGCTGGCGCGATGCCGCTGCCGCCCTATATTGCCGCCAAACGCGCCGCCGATGAGCAAGACAAGACAGACTATCAGACCGTCTTTGCCCGCCAGACAGGGGCCGTCGCCGCACCCACAGCCTCGCTGCACTTTGATGAGGCGCTCCTTTCTGCGCTCAAGGCCGCAGGGGTCGCCATGAGTTACGTGACGCTCCATGTCGGGGCAGGGACGTTCCTGCCCGTCAAGGTCGAAGACGTCACCACCCATAAGATGCACGCCGAATGGGGCGAGGTCACGCCAGAGGCCGCCGCCGAGATCGCCGCGACCAAAGCCGCAGGCGGGCGGGTGATCCCTGTCGGGACAACCGCCTTGCGCCTGATCGAAAGCGCCGCCGCGCGCCAAGCCGAGATCGCCCCGTGGCAGGGCGAAACCGATATCTTTATCTACCCCGGGTTTGAATTCAAAGTCGCCGACGGGCTGATGACCAACTTCCATTTGCCCAAATCCACCCTGATGATGCTGATTTCTGCGCTCATGGGGCAGGAACGTGTCATGGAAATTTACAAACACGCGATAGAAACAGAGTATCGCTTCTTTTCTTATGGCGATTCCTCGCTTCTTTTGCCTTAAGACCAAAACTGACGGGAAATGTCGCTTTTGATCCCGACAGAAGAGGCATAGAGGTCCACCCACGCCCTAGGGCATAAGGATACGCGATGTTACAGGTTCTCTCCTCGTCATGGGCACTCATGCTCGGAATGATGCTCTTGATGGTCGGCAACGGCCTGCAAGGCACACTGCTCGGCGTGCGCGGCGATATCGAAGGGTTTTCGCCCTTTTTGATGTCGATCGTCATGTCGGGCTATTTTGTCGGCTTTCTGGGCGGCTCGCGCCTGACGCCGATGATGATCCGCCGCGTCGGCCATGTCCGCGTCTTTGCCGCACTTGGCTCGTTTATCTCGGCGGTGCTGATCCTCTATCCGACATTCGCCGACCCCTGGGCCTGGACGGTCATGCGCATTGTCATCGGCTTTTGCTTCTCTGGCGTTTACGTCACAGCCGAAAGCTGGCTCAACAACTCGGCCGACAATCAAAACCGCGGCAAGGCGCTCTCGCTTTACATGATCATGCAGATGCTCGGGATCATCATAGCCCAAGCCCTGCTGCTTGTGGCCGATCCTGCGGGCTATGTGCTCTTTGTGATCATTTCGGTGCTTGTCTCGGTGTCCTTTGCGCCCATTCTGCTCTCGGTCAGCCCGACCCCTGCCTTTGAAGCCACCAAGCCCAAAACCCTGCGCGAGATCATGGAAATCTCCCCGCTCGGCTGCGTCGGGATGTTTCTGCTCGGCGGGGTCTTCTCGGCCCAGTTCGGCATGAGCGCCGTCTACGGCACACAAGTCGGCCTGACGCTGGGGCAAATCTCGCTCTTTGTGTCGATGTTTTATGTCGGAGCAACGCTGATTCAATATCCGCTTGGCTGGCTCTCCGACCGTATGGACCGCCGCCGCCTGATTATGATCGTGGCGGTCGTCTGCGCTGTTGGCGCCTTTATCGGGCTGCTCTCTGGCGGGCACTATACAGCGCTTTTGGTGTCGGCCTTCCTGATCGGCGGGCTGTCCAATCCGCTCTATTCCCTGCTCGTGGCCTATACCAACGACTTTATCGAGCTTGAGGATATGGCCTCTGTCTCTGGCGGTCTCGTCTTTATCAACGGCCTCGGCGCGATTTCTGGCCCCGTCATCACGGGCTGGCTGATGAGCACATTCGGCCCGTCTGCTTACTTCCTGCTGATTGCGACCCTGCTTGTGATGCTGGCGCTTTATGCCGCCTATCGCATGACACAGCGCGCCGCGCCCGCCAGCGAGGAAAACACAAGCAGCTATGCGCCTGTGTCGATGTCCTCCTCGGCGCTTGCGGTCGAATATGCGCTCGAAGCAGGGGCCGAAGAGGATGAAAGTTCCGAAGCGTCATAAAAATGTTAATATTGTCGCAAAACTTTACTTTCATTTGAAATGATTGCGGCTAACCTCACCAATTAGGGGGTCCAAATGGTGAGGAGTTGAACCCATGAGTGAACAGGTAACCGCCGCCGATGTTTTGGCGTTCTGGATTGATGAGGTCGGGCCACAGGGCTGGTATAACAGCACCGAGGCGCTGGATGAGACAATCCGCTCCCGCTTTCTAAGCGCATGGGAGCTTGGCGCAGCGGGCGGGCTGAGTGACTGGCTCCAGAACGCCGAGGGCGCTTTGGCCTATGTGATCCTGCTGGATCAATTCCCGCGCAATATGTTCCGCGGCTCGGGGCAGGCCTTTGCAACCGACAAAAAGTCGCTCTGCGCCGCCAAATGCGCCATCACCAAGGGCTGGGATCTCAAGACCAACGAACCGGCGCGCCAGTTCTTCTATCTGCCGCTGATGCACTCCGAATCCCTCGCCGATCAAGACCGCTGCATCCGCCTCATGATAGAGCGTATGCCAGAAACAGGCGAAAGCAACCTGCTGCACGCGCGCGCCCACCGCGAAGTCATTCGCACCTTTGGCCGCTTTCCCTATCGCAACGAGGCTTTGGGCCGCGCCAACACGGGGCCAGAAGCAAGCTACATTGAAAGCGGCGGTTACGGCACAACCGTGAAACAGCTCCAAGCGGCGTAAGCCTCTTTATCTCCATGGTTTTTAAGGGCTGACGCGGCATTTCGCGGCAGCGCGCCTCTCTGTGATTGCTCTGAAATGAAAATTAGTTTAACGTCAAACTAATTTTTCAGTGCAAGAACGGGCGCTCGATTCCCGTGACCAGACCGGAGACACACATGGCAGCTAAATCTTTTGATATGATCGTGATTGGCGCAGGGCCGGGCGGCTATGTTGCCGCCATCCGTGGCGCACAACTCGGCCTCAGCGTTGCCATCGTGGAACGTGAGCATATGGGCGGCATCTGCCTCAATTGGGGCTGCATCCCGACAAAAGCCATGCTGCGCTCCTCGGAGGTGTTTCACCTCATGCACCGCGCCAAGGAATTCGGCCTCTCGGCAGACAATATCACCTATGATCTCGACGCCGTCGTAAAGCGCTCGCGCGGCGTGGCAAGCCAGCTTTCGGGCGGCATCAGCCATCTGATGAAAAAGAACAAAGTCACAACCGTGATGGGCGAAGCTACCGTGACCGCCAAGGGCCGCGTGAGCGTCAAAACCGAGAAGGGCGCGCAAGAGCTGACCGCCAAGCACATCGTGCTCGCCACAGGCGCACGCGCCCGCGAGCTGCCCGGCCTTGAGGCGGATGGCGATCTGGTCTGGACTTACAAACACGCGCTCACACCGCCGCGTATGCCCAAAAAGCTCCTCGTCATCGGCTCTGGCGCCATCGGCATCGAGTTTGCGAGCTTCTATAACACGCTCGGCGCCGACACGACCGTCGTCGAAGTCATGGACCGCGTCCTGCCTGTCGAAGACGCCGAGATTTCAGCCTTCGCCAAAAAGCAATTCGTCAAGCAGGGTATGAAGATCATGGAAAAAGCCATGGTCAAAAAACTCGACCGCGCCAAAGGCCGCGTGACGGCCCATATCGAAACGGGCGGCAAAGTCGAAACCCAAGAGTTTGACACTGTGATTTCTGCCGTCGGCATCGTCGGCAATGTCGAAGGCCTCGGCCTTGAAGCGCTCGGCGTCCAGATCGACCGCAGCCATGTTGTGGTGGATGAATACTGCCGCACAGGTGTCGAAGGCCTCTACGCCATCGGCGATATCGCTGGCGCGCCGTGGCTTGCGCATAAAGCCTCCCATGAGGGCGTCATGGTCGCCGAACTGATCGCAGGCCAGAAGCCCCACGCCGTGCGCCCCGAAAGCATTGCAGGCTGCACATATTGCCACCCGCAGGTGGCCTCCGTGGGCTATAGCGAGGCCAAAGCCAAAGAGCTTGGCTATGATGTCAAAGTCGGCCGCTTCCCCTTTGTCGGCAACGGCAAGGCGATCGCGCTTGGCGAGCCTGAAGGCATGGTCAAAACCGTGTTTGACGCGCGCACAGGCGAACTACTCGGCGCACATATGGTGGGCGCCGAAGTCACCGAGCTGATCCAAGGCTATGTTGTTGGCCGCCAGCTTGAGACAACCGAAGAAGACCTCATGCAAACGGTCTTCCCACATCCCACACTTTCTGAAATGATGCATGAAAGCGTGCTCGACGCATACGGGCGCGCCATTCATTTTTAAAGGTATGTTTCATGGTGTCTCTCAATCGCGTGGTGATGAACAAATCTTCCGCCGCGTGGTTGAAAGAGCTGCCTCTTGCCAAAATGGAGCTTGCCGAAATATCGGGCAAATGGGGCCAGCGGCTAGAAGCCAAAAGCTATGAGCGCTTCAAATACCCCGAGCACGACATCTGCCTTGGCCCGTTCCGCGACGCCAACGGCAAGACACGCGCCTTTGATCTGATCCTTGCCAATCAGGTCTGGGAGCATCTGGACCGCCCCTTTACCGCGCTCTGCCATGTCCATGATATGCTGCGCGAGGGCGGCTATTTCTGGATCGCGGTGCCGTTTTATCTGCCGTTTCACGCCGCCCCTCAGGATTGCTCGCGCTGGTCGGCGCGCGGGCTGAAGAACCTGCTGATCGAGGCGGGCTTCCCCGAGGCGCAGATCAGGGCTGAAGAGTGGGGCAACCGCGCCGCCGCCGCCCGCAACCTTGAGCCGGACTGGCCGCCTGTCTATGACCCCGCCACAGATGATTTGAGCAATGATCCGAGCTTTCCGATCTGTGCTTGGGCCTTGGCGCGCAAAGCCTGAGAGGGGTTTCGGCTGACGCCGACCCGCTGGGGGCGTGGCCCCAGACACAGACCAAGCTGGGGGCGCTGCCCCCAGACACAGACCAAGCTGGGGG
>P_2C_Liq_1_UnCtyDRAFT_1000658_pt1 | contig 14395 bp, 12 predicted proteins | sample Pon2CUnioCityCA_2_FD_10234 | JGI IMG/M metagenome (IMG submission 10234)
CTCTCCGGATCCCGGGCGTACGGGACCGTCCGTCCTGAGGGGGGACGGACAGCGCGGCGGGCCCTCGGGCGCGGCGGATCCTCGGGCAGGGGGGTGCGTCTATTGCGCGAGGATTCTCCCCGCGCGCCGACGGACGGTCAGCCTGGCTGGCCGTCGGGTAGGTGGGAGGGGAGGGCTTTCGGGGAGGGCTGGGGGAGGCTGGGAGCGCTGGCCGGTGTCGACTCGTTGCAGCGGCCGGTCCGGGCGCGGTGGGAGCACCGGCCGCTCGGTGCGGATGCGGGCGCCGGGGAGGCCCATGAGGGAATCGAGTCCGAAGTAGGCACCGTTGACGGGCATTGCGGGGGCGGCAGAACCGATCCGTGGAGGGGGGGTCGGGGTTTCGTGGTCGTCCTTTTCCGGCCCGGGTTGTCGGCCCGCGCCCGGGGGAGGGAAGGTGGGGGATCGTTTGTGGGGGCGGGGTTGGCCCCTCTCCCGCTCTCCGGATCCCGGGCGTACGGGACCGTCCGTCCTGAGGGGGGACGGACAGCGCGGCGGGCCCTCGGGCGCGGCGGATCCTCGGGCAGGGGGTAGTGCGTCTACTGCGCGAGGGCTTTTCCCGTGCGCCGACGGGCGGTCAGCCTGGCTGGCCGTCGGGCAGGTGGGAGGGGAGGGCTTCCGGGAGGGGTGGGGAAGGCTGGGAGCGCTGGCCGGTGTCGACTCGTTGCAGCGGCCGGTCCGGGCGCGGTGGGAGCACCGGCCGCTCGGTGCGGATGCGGGCGCCGAGGAGGCCCATGAGGGAATAGAGTCCGAAGTAGGCGCGGTTGACGTAGAGACCGTGGGTGGATCCACGGTTGGAGCCGATTTTCTTGAGCTCGGGATCGGTACTGCTCTGTTCGCCGAAGGTGCGGATTTCCTCGAGGTAGGAGGGATCGCTGAAATCGAATTCCGCGGCGGCGAAGGGCCGGGAGAGGAGGCGGACGGACTGTTCGAAAAGCTCGAGCAGCTTGGCGCGCTCCTGCGGCTTGTCGGAGTCGAGGAGGAGATCGAGGTCTTCGAGGCAGGCGGCGAAGAGGTCGCGGTCCACGACGACTTCCGGGTCGAGGAGCCGGAAGTAGGCATCGTGGAAATCGTCGGGGATCTCCTTCACGCACCCGAAGTCGAGCACCCAGAGATCGTCCCCGGCGACGAGGAAGTTGCCGGGGTGGGGGTCGGCGTGGAAGGAGCGGAGAGTGTGGACCTGGTAGTGGTAGAAATCCCAGAGTTTCTGGCCGATACGGTCGCGTTGTTCCTGGGGAGGTTCGGCGCGGGCGAAGCGGTCGAGGGGTTCCCCGTCGACCCAGTCCATCGTGAGGATGCGGGCGGAGCTGTACTCCGGATAGGCGCGGGGAAAGCGGACGGGGACTTCCGGTTCCGTGCGGCGGGCGAGTTCGTTGCCCCGGCGCAGTTCCAGCTCGTAGTCGGTCTCCTCGAGGAGCCGTTCCTGCACCTCACTGAGGTAGGGATCGATCTCGGCGGCGGTCAGGTCGAAGAGCCGCATGGCGACCGGCCGGACCATGCGAAGGTCGTTGCGGAGGCTGTCGGCGACGCCCGGATACTGCACCTTGACCGCGTAGTAGTGGTCGCCGAGGCGGGCCTTGTGGACCTGGCCGATGGAGGCCCCGGAGACCGCGTTCGGGCTGAACTCATCAAAGATTTCCCGCGGCCCCTCCCCACGTCCCGTTGGAAGGTGCGCTCGACGAGCGGATAGGAGAGGGGCGGGGCCTGGTAGTGAGCCTGGGCGAACTGTTCGGCGTAGGCGGGAGGAAGGAAGGCCGTGTCGATGCTGAGCATCTGGGCGACCTTGAGGGGCCCGCCCTTCAGGCGGCTGAGGGTGTTGTAGGTGTCGGTCGCGTTGGCCCGGTGCAGGGCCTCCCGGTCGTCCTTGCCGGTGACGAGCTTGTGGGCGTGGTAGCGGGCGTAGTTGGCGCCGATGCGCACGCCCGTCCCGGCGAGGGAGGCGGCCCGGCCGATCTTGCCCTTGGGGATCGAGCCTTGCTCCTTCACGAGCGGGATCCCTGGAGGAAGCGGAAGAGGTCGAGGGCACTCTGGGGGGCCCGGAACTCCGCGACGTCAAAGAAGAGCCGGACCGTCTTCTCGATGTAGGCGTCCGTCCGCTGGAAGGCCTCGGACTCGTCCTCGAGGTGGAAGCGAAGGACCGAGCAGAAGTGGGCGTAGAGCAAGCGCGCGGTGACCGCGGGGGCCCGCAGCCGTTCCGCGAGGGTGTTTTCCCCGGCCAGCTCGTCGGCCACCGGTTCCGCCCAGTCGAGGAAGGCCTGGCGGAACTTGCGCAGGCGGGGACCCTCGGCCTCCCGCTGGCAGCGGGGGAAGCGGAGCAGGTACCAGGAGCGTTGTCCCCGGATGGCCTCGAGGAAGGTGTAGTCGAAGGCGAGCACCTTCTGCCGGGGGGAGTAGGCGGCGTACTCCTCATCGGCGGCGAGCAGCGACCGGACATGGTGAATTCGCTCGGCCCAGATCTCTCCCTCGAGGACTTGGAGGGAGGAGAAGTGCTCGTAGAACTCCCCCTCCTCAATGCCGACGTCCCGGCAGAACCGATAGACGGAGGCCGGGGGCTTGCCGTGCTCGAGGACGTGGAGGCGGTAGGCTTGGAGCCAGTCGCTGGTATCGGAGGGGGTGGCCATCGTGTTCATGGTAAACTGCGAGCACTCTATCCTCCTCCCCCGCGAATGCAAACGGGCCTCTTGCCTTGCTCCGCGGATCCGGCGGTCGTTGATTGGGTTTCGGAAACAGTGGCCACCTTTGACGAGAGCATTGTCCGCGAGTACTTCGAACGAAACGGATTCCTGGTGCGGCAAGTGCGCAAGTACCAGGTCCGCTCGCGCAAAAAGCGTGCGGAGGAGGAGATCGACCTGCTCGTCTACAACCCGGACCCCGAGGAGCCCGGCCCGACCCGGGGTTTCCAACTCTTTTCCGGGGACATCCGCTCTCTCCAGCGGGCCCTCGTCATCGTCCGGGGTTGGCATACCACCTCCTTTACCCCGCGGATGCTCCGGCAGAGCGGGAAGATCTTCGAGTTCCTCAAGAATGATGTCTTCCAGCAGTCGGCGGAATACCTTGCCGAGGACCAGGAAGCGATCGGCCGGATCGACCCGGCGGCGACCCTGCTCGTCCTCCCGGGAATTCCCTCGAATGAGCCCCACCGGGAGGAGAGCATCCGGCTGCTTCGCGAGCACGGGATCGATTTCATCCTTACCTTCCGCACGATCCTGGAAAACCTCCTCCGCGGCATCGAGCCGAACCAGGCCTATCCGAAATCGGAGACCCTCCACCTCCTCCGCCTCCTCAAGATCTACGACATGGTGAAGGCGCCGCAGATGGAGCTGTTTGCGGACGACCGGGAGCGGCGGCGGTAGGACGGAGGTCGGCGTCGGGGGGGCATTCCGGTCCAGTCCCGTCGGTCCGACTGGCATTCCGATTGCTTTTACCGTGGCCGAGCGGGGAGAGCGGCTCCTAACGTCCGGTTGCGGTGGGAGTCCCTCGCCGCGGTGATTATGTGTGGTATTTGTGGAGAATGGAACCCCGTCGACCCGACGCCCGACGAGGCGGCGCTCGTGCGGATGTGTGAATCCCTGGCCCCCCGCGGGCCGGACGGGAGCGGGCTGCGGGTGCGCGGGCGGATCGCCCTCGGGCATCGCCGGCTGAAGATCATCGACCTCAGCGAAGCGTCCGACCAGCCCTTCGTGGACGAGACCCTCGGGCTGTCCATCGTCTACAACGGTGCGATCTACAACTACCGCGAGCTGCGCGAGGAGCTGCGGGCGGAGGGCTACACCTTCCGCAGCGAGGGGGACACCGAGGTCCTCCTGAAAGCCTTTCACGCGTGGGGCCCCTCCTTTGTGGAGCGGCTCAACGGGATGTTCGCCTTCGCCATCGCGGAGGAGGGCCGCGACGGACTCTTCCTCGGCCGGGACCGCCTCGGCATCAAGCCCCTCTACTACAGCTGGGTGGGGGGCCGCTTCCGCTTTGCCTCCACCCTGCCGGCCCTTGTGGCCGGGGGCGGGGTGGACACCAGCCTCGACCCCGTGGCCCTGCAGGATTATCTCACTTTCCACTCCGTGGTGCCCGCTCCCCGTACCATCTTGCAGGGCGTGCGGAAGTTCCCCCCGGCCACGGTCGGCTGGGTGCAGGCGAACGAGCACCTCGAGACCCGCGAGTACTGGCAGGTGCTCTACGGACCGGATCCCGACCGGGCCACCTACAGCGAGGAGGACTGGGTCGAGGAGACCCGCGCGGTACTCCGGCGGGCCGTGCGTCGCCGGCTCGTCGCCGACGTCCCCGTGGGCGTGCTCCTCTCCGGCGGGCTGGACAGCAGCCTCATCGTGGGCCTTCTCGCCGAGCAGCACCCCGAGCCCCTGGAGACCTTCTCCATCGGATTCGAGTCGGTCGGTGGCGTGGAGGGCGACGAGTTCCGCTACTCCGACCGGGTGGCCGAGGCCTTCGGCACGCGGCACCACCAGCTCTCCATCGGGGGCAGCGACACCCTCCCGGCGCTCCGGCGGGCGATCGGGGCGATGAGCGAGCCCATGGTGAGCCACGACAACGTCGGTTTCTACCTCCTCTCCCAGGAGGTCAGCCGGTACGTGAAGGTCGTGCAGAGCGGGCAGGGGGCGGACGAGATCTTTGCCGGCTACTTCTGGTACGAGCGCATGCTCGGCAGCGAGCGACCCGTGGAGGATTATGCCTCCGTGTTCTTCGACCGCGACTACGCCGCGTACGCGAGGACCGTGGATCCCCGCTGGCGGGTGGAGGAGGACCATCCCCTCGCTTTCGTGCGCGAGCACTTCGGGCGGCCCGGGGCGGAGCGGCCCGTCGACCGGGCCCTCCGCCTCGATTCCCGGGTGATGCTCGTGGAGGATCCCGTCAAGCGGGTGGACAACCACACCATGGCTGCCAGCCTCGAGGCCCGCGTGCCCTTCCTCGACCACGAGGTCGTCGAGTTCGCCGCGCGGATGCCCGCCGAGTTCAAGGTGCGGGACGGCGGGAAGTACGCCCTGAAGGAGGCCGCCCGCTCCGTGATCCCCGCCGAGGTCATCGACCGGCCGAAGGGATACTTCCCGGTGCCCGCGCTCACCTATCTCGAGGGCCGCTTCCTCGAGATGGCCCGCGACGCCCTCACCAACGAGGCCGCCCGCGCGCGCGGCCTCTACCAGCGGAAAACCGTGGACGAGCTCCTCGCTTCCCCCGGCGAGCATCTCACTTCCCTCGGCGGGTCGAAGCTCTACCAGCTGGCCCTGCTCGAACTGTGGCTGCAGGAGCAGGGCATCCCGGCATGAGCGAACCACCACCAGCCGAGCAGGTCCGCCTCTCCGTGGGCTGGGGCCGGCTCCTCTTTGCGCAGACCTTCCCGGACAGCGAGTCCCTTGCCCGGGCCATGCTGGAGGAGCAGGAGGGCCAGCGGGATATCGCCATCTACGTGCAGGACCCGCATCTCGTGGTGGCGGAGGCGCCCCAGGACCTCTTTCTCGACCCCTCCCTGACCTATCGGCTCGATCTCGAGAGCTACGAGGAGCCCTCGGCCTATCTCGAGGGCTGGACGATCGAGCGTCCCCGCTGCCGGGAGGACTGGGACGCCATCAACGGGATTTACCTTTCCCACCAGATGGTCCCGGTGGACACCGAGCGGGTCTGGGCCGAGCGGGATTCCGGCGTCTTCTTCTACCTCGTGGCGCGTCCCTCCGCGGGTGGGCCGGTGCGGGGCGTGGTGCTCGGGGTGGACCATGTCCGCGCCTTTCGGGATCCGGCCAACGGTTGCAGCCTCTGGGCCCTTGCCGTGCACAAGCAGGCGGACGATCCCGGGCTCGGGGAGGCGCTCTCCCGGGCGGTGATCGACCGCTTCCGCGCCCGCGGGCGCCGCCAGCTCGACCTTTCCGTGCTCCATGACAACGAGCCGGCGATCCAGCTCTACCGCCGGCTCGGATTCCAGAAGGTGGAGGTCTTTGTCCTCAAGAACCGCAACCCGATCAACGAGCGCCTCTTCGTGGGCGAGCCCCCCGACTCCGGCTTCAACCCGTATGCGGAGATCATCCTGAACGAGGCCCTCCGGCGGGGCATCCGGGTGAGCGGGGCGGATCCCGAGCGCGGGCTCTTCACCCTGAGCCTCGGCGGCCGCTCGGTCGCCTGCTGGGAGTCGCTCACCGAGCTGACCACGGCGATCGCCGCCCACCGTTGCGCGGACAAGTCCCTTACCCGCCAGATCTGGGCGGAGGCCGGCTTGCGGGTGCCCGAGCAGGTGGTGTACGAGTCGCCCGAGCAGGCAGAGGCCTTCCTTGCCGAGCACGGGGAGATCGTGGTGAAACCGGCGGTGGGGGAGCAGGGGCTCGGGGTGGCGGTGGGCCTGCGCGCCCCCGAGGAGACCCACCGGGCGATTGCGGAGGCCCGCGCCCTCTCCGCGGAGGTCCTCCTCGAGTCCTGCCACCCCGGGGAGGACCTGCGGGTCATCGTGATCCAGCAGGAGGTGGTGGCTGCCTCCGTGCGGCGGCCCGCGGCGATCCAGGGGGACGGCCGCAAGACCGCCCGGCAGCTCATCCGGCGGCTCAGCCGGCGGCGCTCCCGGATGACCGGCGGGGAGAGCTCGATCCCCCTCGACGCGGAGACGGAGCGGTGCCTGGCAGGCACCGGCTACACCCTCGACACGGTGATCCCGGCGGACGAGGTCGTGGCGGTCCGGCGTGCGGCGAACGTGCATACCGGCGGGACCATTGAGGACGTGACCGACCAGCTGCACCCCGATCTCGAGGAAGCCGCCCTCCGGGCGGCGGAGGCCCTCGCCATCCCGGTGACCGGGCTCGATTTTCTCGTGCCGGACCCCGGCGCGGCGGACTACGTGCTCATCGAGGCCAACGAGCGCCCCGGCCTCGCCAACCACGAGCCCCAGCCGACCGCCCAGAAATTCATGGACTTCCTCTTTCCCTCCTCCATTCCCCAGGCCGACTGGCACGGATCCCGATGAAGCCCCCACCCCCCCTCGACACCGACTACCTCGAGAGCCTCCTCCTCCGGCTGCTGGAAATCCACAGCCCGACCGGCTACACTGACCCGATCGTGCGGGAGGTCTGCGGAGAGCTGGATCGCCTCGGGGTCGAGTACGAGCTGACCCGCCGCGGGGCCATCCGGGCGACCCTTCCCGGCCGGCGGAACAGTCCGGACCGGGCGGTCATCGCCCACCTCGACACGCTCGGGGCGATGGTCGCGGAGCTGTTGCCGCACGGCCGGCTCCGCCTCGTCCCCGTGGGCACCTGGTCCTCCCGCTTCGCGGAGGGCGGCCGGGTGAGCGTCTTCAGCGAGGACTGCATCCATCGCGGCACCGTCCTTCCCCGGAAGGCTTCCGGGCATGTCTTCGACGAGGAGGTGGACCGCCAGCCGATCGCCTGGGAGCAACTCGAGCTGCGCATCGACGAGCGTGTGGAAAGCGCGGAGGACCTGCGCGCGCTCGGCGTGGAGGTCGGGGATTTCGTGGGTTTCGACGCCGGCGCGGAAATCCTCCCGAACGGGTTCATCAATGCTCGCCATCTCGACGACAAGGCGGGGGTGGCGGCGCTCCTCGCCGCGGTGCGGGCCCTGCGCGAGGACGGGGGAGAACTGCCGGTGGACCTGCATGTCCTCTTCACCATTTCCGAGGAGGTCGGCTCGGGGGCCTCCGCCGTGCTGCACGGCGATGTCGCCGAGATGGTCACCATCGACAACGGCACCTGTGGTCCCGGCCAGGCCTCCCGCGAGCACGGGGTAACCCTGGCGATGGCCGACTCCTCCGGACCTTTCGACTACCACCTGACCCACCATCTCCTGCACCTCTGCCGGAACGCCGGCATCCCCCACCAGCGGGATGTCTTCCGCCACTACCGCTGCGACAGCGCCTCCGCCCTCGACGCGGGCAACGACATCCGCACGGCCCTCGTCGCCTTCGGGCTGGACGCCTCCCATGGCTATGAGCGCACCCACCGGGCGGCGCTCCTCGAGGTCGCCCGGCTCATCACCGTCTATGCGGCCAGCCCCCTTCTTTTCGAGGACCAGGGAACCGGGCTGGGGACCCTCGAGGAATTCCCGGAGACCCGCGAGGTCCCCCTGCCGGCGACCACCCAGGACCCCAGCAAGCGCGTGGTCCAGGAGACTCCGGAGCCCGAGTAGGGAGCCCGTCGACCGTGCTGGGGAGCGGGTCAACGAGGAGGATCGCCCGCCTCCGAGGTCGCCCCTCAATCCAGGTCGAGGATCGAGGCGAAGTCGGGGTCGAACCAGCGCTTGTAGGTACGCACCGCCTGGCCATCGGTGAGCCCGGCGAGGAAGTCGCAGATCCGGCGGGCCCGCTCGGGCTCGCCGTCGGCCCCGGCGAAGAGCTGGTGGAGCGGCTCCGGCACGAGGCGGAGGTGGCGGGCCGACCGGCCGGTTCCGTAGTTTTCCATGAGCGCGTCGAAGAGCATCCCGAGCAGCCGGCTCCCCTTGAACTCGATCTGCTGGATGGCCTGGGTGTCGAAGATCAGCTCGCGGGCAATGCGTTGGTAGAGCTGGGCTTCCCGGAAGATCTCCGGCTCGATGCGGAGGCGGAAGCGGTAGCGGTAACTTTCCGGGAGGAGAGGATCGGCGACTTCCTCGAGGGCGGTCGCGCGGAGGAAGTCGCCGATGAGGGAGCTGAACTTCCGCTCGTAGTAGCCCTCCCGGACGGCCCGCTGGACACGGGTGAGGAGGTCGGCCTCCTCCGGACCGAGGTTCCCGGCCTCGGAGGCCCAGCGCTCGAGGCTGTCCGTGGTCACGTAGCGCGCCTCGATCCCGTCGACGATGTCGTTGAGGGAGTAAGCGGCGTCGTCCGCCCAGTCCATGATCTGGCACTCGATGGAGCGCACTTCATTGAGGTCCTCCCCGGTCGGTCGGCGCGAGCCGAGGGCGAAGTCCCGGTAGGGGGCCTGTTCGTCGTAGAGGAAGTGGTTGGGCGGGGGTTCTCCCTCCTCGTCCCAGCATTCGCGGCGGAGTTTCTTGTACTTGAGGACCCCGTCGAGAAAGGCGCGGGTCGGGCTCATCCCCGAGCTTCCCTCCGGCCGGGGGTAGATCAGCAGGGTGAGGATGCGCAGGGTCTGGGCGTTGCCCTCGAACCCACCGTAGCCGGCCATGAGCCGGTTGAGGGCCCGCTCCCCGATGTGTCCGAAGGGCGGGTGGCCGAGGTCGTGCGCGTAGCAGACGCCCTCGGTGAGGTCGGGATCGAGCTGGAAATCGGGGCCGAGGAGCTCCGAGTTGCGGGCGAGGTGCTCACAGATGGAGCGGCCGATCCGGGCCACCTCCATGGAGTGGGTCAGGCGGGTCCGGTAGAAGTCGAATTCCCCGGACTGGAAGACCTGGGTTTTCGACTGGAGGCGACGGAAGGCGTAGGAAAAGACCACCCGGTCGCGGTCCACCTGGAAGGGGGAGCGGTCGTCGGTCGGCCGCTTGCGCGGCCCGGTGAGCACCTCGTAGTCGGCCTCGCCGTAGAAGCGGTTGTCCTGCCAGTCGGGCACCGGGGCAGCGGGGGCGTCGGGCAAGCGGCCGACCGGGCGGGCTGCCGCTCAGCCGGGGAGCAGGTCGCGGACGAGTTCCTTTTCCTGGGAGAGCTCGGCCACCGAGGCGTCGATCTTTGCCCGGCTGAAGGCGTCGATCTCGAGGCCTTCGACAATCTCCCAGCTGCGGCCGTCCGAGCGGAGGGGGAAGGAGCTGATGAGCCCGGCCTCGCAACCGTACTCGCCGCCGGAAGCCACCGCCACGCTGTGCCAGTTCCCCTCCTCGGTGGGGGTGGTGAGGGAGCGAACGGTGTCGATGGCCGCGTTCGCCGCGGAAGCGGCGGAGGAGGCTCCGCGGGCCTGGATGATGGCGGCCCCGCGTTGTTGCACCGTCGGGATGAAGGTCTCCTTGAGCCAGGCCTCGTCGCCGATCACCTCGGGAGCGGGTCGCCCGCCGATGGTGGCGCGTACGAAGTCGGGATACTGGGTCGCGGAGTGGTTGCCCCAGATGGTCATCCGCTCGACTTCGGTGGAGTGCACGCCCGCCTTCTGGGCGAGCTGGCCGATGGCCCGGTTTTCGTCGAGCCGGGTCATCGCGAACCAGCGGTCCCGGGGGACCTCCGGCGCGTTCTCCATGGCGATGAGGCAGTTCGTGTTGCAGGGGTTGCCCACCACGAGCACGCGGATGTCATCGGCCGCGCTCCGCGCGATGGCTTGTCCCTGCCCGGTGAAGATCTTGCCGTTCACCCCGAGGAGGTCGCCGCGCTCCATGCCCGCCTTGCGGGGGACGCTGCCGACGAGGAGGGCCCAGTTGGCGCCACGGAACCCCTCGTCAAGGTCGGCTGTGCAGCGGATGTCGTGCAGGAGGGGGAAGGCACAGTCGTCGAGCTCCATGCGGACGCCCTCGAGGGCTCCGAGGGCGGGTTCGATCTCGATGAGGTTGAGGGCGACCGGCTGGTCCGGCCCGAAGAGTTCACCGGAGGCGATCCGGAAGAGGAGGGAGTAGCCGATCTGGCCGGCGGCTCCGGTCACGGCGACGCGAATGGGGGTCTGGCTCATGGTTCGGGGTGGGGTTGGGTCCTGGTAGGTTCGGGGGAGGAGGGGAACACAATCCCGGGTGCGGAGGCAATCCCGCAGAGTGTCAGGCCGGGCGGGCAAAGCGGGCCCGGACGGTGGGCTGTCCCCAGAAGCGGAGCAGGAGGAGACTGGCGAGGGTGAGCAGGCCCATGCTGAGGAGGCTGAGCTGCCCGGGCGTGATCCAGACGACGAGGTTGTAGGCGAGGAAGGGGGCGAGCATTCCCCGGATTCCGGCCATGCTCACGTGCACGCTCATGTACTCGGAGATCCTTTCCTCCGGAGCGATCCGGGTCACCCAGAGGGTCCAGGCGAGGTTCCCGCCCCCGATGCCGAGCCCGAAGAGGACGGAGCCGAGCCCGATGAGGGCGACGCGGTCCGTCTGGAAGTAGCAGACCATGGCGAGGGCGAGCACGCCGTTGAGGACGAGGCGGTAGACGAGGAAGTTCATCCGTTCGAAGAGCCAGCCAAAGACCTGGAGCCCGAGTACCCGCGCCCCGGAGAAGAGGAAGACGGTGAGGAAGACGACCTCGCCGTTGGAGAGGTCGAAGCCGTAGACGGGGTTGGCCAGCCGTTCCACGCGCAGGGGCAGGAGGGAGAGGTTGGCGAAGCCGAGGAGCATCCACGCGGCCATCATCGGGCCGAAAAGCCGATCCTCCCGGAGCAGGCGGAAGTGACCGCGCGGACCGGGGCCGGGCGGGGTGAGGGGATCGCTGGGCATGCGGCCGACGACGGGCGCGGCGAGCAGGGCCGCCACCGCCATGAGCCCGAAAATTGTCCCGAAGGCATTCGGATAGCGGTCGAGGAAGGCGCCACCGGCGAGGCTGAGGAGGGCCCCGGAGAGAGCGGTCAGGGTGAAGGCGTGGGAGACCCGGCGGCCCCGCTCGGCGGGCTCGTAGTTTCGCGCGTAGATGGTGACGAGGAGGCTGGGCAGCTGAGCGAGGAGGGCGTTGCCGAGCAAGACGGCCGGGGCGAAGAGGGCGAGCGTCGGGGCGAGGGCGGCCGCTCCGTAGCAGGCAGCGCTCCCCAGCAGGAAGGCGCGCCCGAGGTGGGCGGCGGGCCATCCAGTGCGGGCGGCCCGCCGCCGGACATAAGGGGCCAGGAACATGCCGAGGGCCATCCCCGCGCTGAGGGCCCCCTTCACCGGATCGGGCGCGTCGAAGGCACGGATCGCCGCGAGCAGTCCGAAGGAGAGGGCCCCCACTTCGAGGATCCCCATGAGAGCCCCCCGGAGGAGATCCCGGCGGTAGGTCCGGAGGCGGTCGTTCGGGTTGGCGGGCACCGGGCATTCCTACACGCCCGGCCGTCTCCCCGCAAAGGGGAAGGTCGCCGGGGCGTGGGACCCTTTTCCGTGGGGGGATTCCGCCTTCGACGAAGGGTCCGGGAGATTCCGGAATTGCCTCCCCGGAAGCCTCCAGTAGGGTCGGCGGCATGAGCTCTCTCGACCAACTCAAGAAACACACCACCGTTGTTGCCGACACCGGCGATTTCGAATCCATCCGGGCCTACGAGCCCCGGGATGCCACCACCAATCCGACCCTCATCCACAAGGCGATGGAGATGGAGGAGTACGCCACCGTGGTGGAAGCGGCCATTGCCGACGCCGGGGGCAAGGCCAGCGCCCAGGTCGAGGACGTCATCGACCAGTTGCTCGTCCACTTTGGCATGGAGATCCTCAAGATCGTGCCGGGCCGCGTGTCCACCGAGGTGGACGCCCAACTCTCCTTCGACGTGGAGGGGAGCATCGCCAAGGCCCGCCAGTTGATTGGTATCTACGAGAAGAACGGGATCTCCCGCGACCGTATCCTCATCAAGCTGGCGAGCACCTGGGAGGGCATCCGGGCGGCGGAGACGCTCCAGAAGGAAGGCATCCATTGCAATCTCACCCTGCTCTTCTCGCTGGTCCAGGCGGTCGGGGCGGCGGAAGCGGGTGCCCAGCTCGTCTCCCCCTTCGTGGGCCGGATCCTCGATTGGCACAAGGCGGCGGAGGGGAAGGATTTCGCTCCCGCGGAGGACCCGGGCGTACACAGCGTGCAGGCCATCTACACCTACTACAAGAAGTTCGGCTACCCGACGGAGATCATGGGGGCCTCCTTCCGGAACACCGGGGAAATCCTCGAGCTGGCTGGCTGCGACCTCCTCACCATCAGCCCGAAGTTGCTCGGCGAGTTGCAGGCCTCGGACGAGGCCGTGGAGCGCAAGCTGGACCCGGGTGCGGCGAAGGAGGCTGAGGTCGATCGGATTGCGGTCGACGAGAAGAATTTCCGCTGGCTCCTCAACGAGAACCAGATGGCGACGGAGAAGCTCAGCGACGGGATCCGCGTGTTTGCGAAGGACATGAATCTCGTCCGCGACCGGATCGCCGGGATGCTCGGTTGAGCCCGCCTCGGCCCGGCCCTGGCTCCGCACCTAACGGAAACGGTCCATGGAACCGCCCGATCTCTCCCACCTCGACCGGACCCCGCACATCCCGGAGTCCTGCTGGATCGCGGGGACGGCCTCGGTCTACGGCGATGTCGTCTTCGGCGAACGGTGCAGCGTCTGGCCAAGCGCGGTGGTCCGCGGAGATATCCACGAGATCCGCATCGGCGACGAGACGAACATCCAGGATGGGGCGGTCGTCCACCTCGCCGACGAGTACGGCTGCTACCTCGGGAAACGGGTCACCGTGGGGCACGGGGCCATCGTGCACGCCTGTACGATCGGGGACGACTGCCTCATCGGGATGCAGGCGACCGTGCTGGACGGGGCGGTCGTCGGGCCCGGGTCGGTGATCGGCGCGCACGCCCTCGTCACCCAGGGCATGGAGGTGCCCCCGGACTCGTTGGTGCTGGGGACTCCCGGCAAGGTGGTGAAGCAGCTCGACCCGGAGAAGCGCCACGAGGTCGCCGCGTGGGCGCTGCGGTATGTACACGTTTCCCGGGCTTTCCGCGAGCGCGGGCTGACCTGAGCTTTTCGTTTGCCCCGCGGGCCATCGGACGGCACGGTTTGGTTTTACGCAGGGAGAGGTGACAGAGCGGCCGATTGTGCGTCCCTGGAAAGGACGTGTGGGGGAAACTCCACCGGGGGTTCGAATCCCCCCCTCTCCGCCATTATCCCGCGAGTTCCGTGAGCGCGGGAGGTTTTCCTCCTGACCAATCGGCCCGTCCGTTCAGCTCCGGTCCCCGCGCCCGGGGAGGAGGAAGACGAGGGGCGCGAGGAAGAAGAGGAACGTCCCGCCGGTGGTCGCGTAGACCAGTCCGCTGACGGCGAGGGCCGCGGCGAGGAGGAGCAGGTTCCGCCGGAGGGGAGACACGGTTCGGCGGTTCAAGCCCGTGGATGGGCCTGTCGGTAGGCCTGTTGGAGGCGGGCGACGCTAGTGTGGGTGTAGACCTGGGTGGTGGAGAGGGAGGCGTGCCCGAGCAGCTCCTGCACGGTGCGCAGGTCGGCTCCCTCGTCGAGCAGATGGGTAGCGAAGGAGTGGCGGATCTTGTGGGGGGAGAGGTCGCGAGGCAGGGGGAGGGAGGGTGCCCGAGAGCTCCTGCACGGTGCGCAGATCGGCTCCCTCGTCGAGCAGATGGGTAGCGAAGGAGTGGCGGATCTTGTGGGGGGAGAGGTCGCGAGGCAGGCCGGCGCGAGCGAGGTGGTGCTTGAGACGGAGCTGCACCCAGCGAACGGAGAGGGGGCGGCCGTCGGGATGGACGAGCAGGTGCGGGTTGCCGCGGGCCGAGGCGGCCGCCCCGCAGAGATGGCGGTGCTGCCGGAGGGCCGCCGCGGCGTGGCGGCCGACCGGCACGATCCGCTCCTTGCGTCCCTTCCCGGTGACCCGGAGGGTTTCCTCGGCGGGC
>P_2C_Liq_1_UnCtyDRAFT_1000659_pt1 | contig 14386 bp, 6 predicted proteins | sample Pon2CUnioCityCA_2_FD_10234 | JGI IMG/M metagenome (IMG submission 10234)
ATTATTTACCCAATGTAGATCAATATCAAATTCCGTTTCAAGACAAAAAAGCATTTCAAAATAAAACAAGAATTATTTATGAATTTGATTCTGGAGACACCAATTCATCTGTCATTTTTCCAGCAATGGCAAGAAGTTTTCGTGAAGCTAAATTTCAATTTGCAACACAATTTGCATACGACCCCATTGATTTGGCATTTGCTAACACAGAATATCAAACACATTATTTAAATTTAGCCTATACACCATCAAAAGCGATTTCTTTAAAAATTGCCGGCGAAGTTTTTCGGGAAATTCCAAATGGAAAAAGTTATGACAGGTATCCAAAAAACAACTCTTTTTCCAACACGAAATTAGAATACGAAAATGATTTAACAGTATACAATTCAGAGCGTAAATTTTTCTATACCAATTCAACAAAAGAAACGCCAAAGAATGACAATAAATTAGAACAAATCGCTGGAGTTGGGAATTCAACACTTGTAAATTATACTGGAAATGGAGCCTACTTTTTAGATAAAATAGCAAAAGGAATTTGGCGATTAGAAGTTTTACCAGACGTCATTTGGGTAAAAGATCCTTTTGAAAAAGCGAGCTTAAAAAAGACAGTGGCGGTTTTACAAAATCATAAAAACAACATCAAAATTGAGTTGAATGATTTAGGACAAAACTTTTTTATCAAAGGCATCAATACCGATAATAGTTTGAATTCAAGAGCAACAAATAAAAGCGTTTCCATAACTCCTGGAACCTATTTGATTTCTTCTAATGAACTAGCAAATAATTTCAATACAAATCAAAAGTTGGGCAATATCAAGCTAGACGAATTTGCAACAAATCAACAAAAAATTGAACAAACGTATATAGTTCATCAACCTTTAAAAGAAATTGAAAAAGGCGATAATTTAACCATTAGTGCTAAAATAGTAAGTCCGAATAAAATTGCAAAAGTGGAAGTTGTTTTGCCAAGTGGTTACCAAAAAACAGACAATTATACAATGACCCCAAAGGACAATTTTAGGTATGAAGTTGTAATTCCGAAAAACAAAATATATAGCGAATCCTTTAACTATTACATTGTTATCAATAGGGATAAAGGACGAATTACTTTCCCAGAAAATAGTTCAGGAACCCCTGCAGATTGGGATTTTGTAGGTACTAAAAAATACACCACCAAAATCGTAGAAAAAGAGCCCACAATAGTTTTGTATGATGTTTTAGAAGACAACACCAAAAACTTTTTATGGCCTAGACAATGGAATGCTATTAAATATAAAATTGAAAAAAGAACACATAAAATTGCTTCTAAAAACTACCTGAGCATATATGCCGATCATCTAAAAGCAAAAAATCCAGATCTGACTTTTAAAGTTTTGGTTGATGATATCATAACACAAAATCAAAAGAATCTAACAAATGCAAAATCGATAGTAGTAACAGCTTCCTCAGGTACTAAAGAAAATCAAAAAGTTCAGATTGCGTTACAATTAAAAAACGGACACGTTTTTGGAAAAGTAATTGAGTTGACTTCAGAAATAAAAGATATTCAAATTATTTTTACTGATGTACAAGAAGTTGCCCTGGTTTTATTACCAAGACCATTTCCTCCTTTTCAATCGTATTTTTTAACATCAACAGAAAATTCAAGTTTTGATGCCAAAAATATTGAAGCCATTCAGATTTCAGTTGGACCAGAAATTACAACAGAAAACCTCGACAAAAATCAACAAGTAAATTTGTANAAAATACTTTTAAAATAAATGAGANTAATCAGTTTTATCCTATTTCTAGTATTCATTTTAAGTATATATGGATGCTCAAAAAATGAAGATTTTACGGCAAGTAANGTAAAATTCAATTCAGATTGGCATTTTACNAAAGCAGAAAATGAAACGATTTCTGATGATGCATTTATTACTGATAACAATTTTGAATCTTGGGAAAAAGTAAGTTTACCTCATACAGCCAACATCGAACCCAAAATTGTAAACAACCAATGGCAAGGTATCAGTTGGTATAAAAAAACATTTACACTTCCGATTTCTAGCAAAGACAAAAAACTTTTTTTACACTTTGAAGGCGCAATGAATATTGCTGAGGTTTGGATTAATGGTAAAAAATTAATCAAACATCAAGGAGGTTATTTGCCATTTGCAGTGGATTTTTCAGAGGTTGCCACATTTGATAAAGCGAATACCGTAACTGTTAAATTAAACAATAAAGACAATCCAATAACAGGACCCAAACCCTTAGAGAAATTAGATTTTAATACTTATGGCGGAGTTTATCGTAATGTTTGGTTGATCACAAAAAACCAATTGCATATCACAGATGCTATTTTAGAAAATAAAACAGCGAGTGGAGGTGTTTTTGTAACCTATCCTAAAGTTTCAAAAGAGGAGGCAAGCATCCATATAAAAACGCATATTAGAAATGAACTCAGCAAAGCCTCTTCGTTTTTAGTAAGACATTCAATTATAAAAAATGATAGTGTTTTTGTTTCAGAAGAAACTCAAAAGTATACACTTCATAGAGGTGCAGATCAACAAGTTTNAACAAATATATTGCTTAAAAACCCAGAATTGTGGTCTCCAAAATTTCCTAATCTCTATCATTTAAAAACAGAAATCATCCAAAATGGAAACGTCGTAGATACTGAAATAAACAGAATTGGAATTAAAACGATGAAATTTGTAGGTCAAGATTTTTATTTAAATGGAGAGAAGACATTTTTACGAGGGGTAAATCGTCATCAAGAATATCCCTATATAGGTTATGCACTTTCAGACAATGCCAACTATAGAGATGCAAAAAAAATAAAAGATGCTGGCTTCGATTATGTTCGTTTATCGCATTATCCACAAAGTAAATCCTTTATGAATGCTTGCGATGAATTGGGTTTAATGAATATCAATGCTATTTTAGGATGGCAATATTTTAGTAAAGACAAAAAGTTTCAAAAACACGTGTTTCAAACGGCGAAAGATTTGATAAGAAGAGACAGAAATCACGCTTCTGTATTGGCTTGGGAAGTTTCTCTGAACGAATCTTGGATGCCAGAAGCATTTATAGATTCTTTGACAACTATTGCAAAAAAAGAATACCCAGGAAACCAAAATTTTACAGCAGGTTGGCAACCCTATGGTTATGATATGTATTTGCAAGCACGACAGCATCGCTTAAAACATTACGATCCAAAAATTAAAAAACCATACAACGTTTCTGAATATGGTGATTGGGAATATTATGCGATGAATGCGGGTTTAAATCAAGATTCTTGGGGCAATCTATTGCAAAAAGAGCGTTCTAGCAGACAATTACGAAATGCTGGCGAAAAAGCATTATTACAGCAGGCAACCAACATTCAAGAAGCGCATAATGATAATTTAAAAACGCCTGCTTTTGCAGATGGGTATTGGGTAATGTTCGATTATAACAGAGGATATGCAGACGATTTAGAAGCCTCAGGAATTATGGATCTTTTTAGACTCCCTAAACCATCCTATTATTTTTATCAAAGTCAAAGAGACGCCCATCATCCGCAAGGAAAACCAATGATTTATATTGCAAATCAATGGAAAAAAGATAGTCCTTTAGAGGTTAGAGTTTTTAGTAATTGTGATGAAGTTGAGCTATTTTTAAATGGCAAAAGTGTAGGACGTCAGAAGCCCGATGTAAATCGGATTTCAGACCATTTAAAACATCCACCGTTTACATTTAAACTAATAAAGTTTCTAGAAGGAAAGTTAGAGGCCAAAGGATATATTGAAAATAAATTAGAAGCAACAGATGTGGTACTTACCCCTGAAAAACCTTCACAAATTAAAGTGATTATTGATGATGATTATCAAAATTTAGAGGAAGAAAGTTCAGATGTATTTTTTGTATATGCCTATGTTACTGATAAAAACGGAACTGTAATTCCGGGTTTTGAAGGAGAAATCAATTTTAAAGTTGCTGGTGATGCCGAAATAATTGGAGAAAACACGGTTTCTTGTGAAGCAGGAATTGCATCTGTTTTAATAAAAACAAGTACTAATATTAAAAATATTACAATAACAGCAAGTTCAAAAGAATTGATGATTCGCTCTCAAAATAAAAAAACAGCCAATTTCTCTAACATTCCACAACGATTTCTAGACTTCCAAAATAACAGTCAAGGAAATTGTATTGTAAAAGGAGATCCCTCAAAAAAACAGATTGCACTTACTTTTGATGATGGACCTACAGCGTTAACACAAAGTATTCTACATATTTTAAAAGAGTACAATGCAAAAGCCACTTTTTTTGGCAGGGAAAATTTCTAGACTCGCAAAAGCACATTATTAAAAAAGCGAAAACAAATGGTCATCTAGTAGCAAATCATAGCTGGAATCACGAAAACGGAAGCAAACTGTCCAACCAAAATCTATGGGAACAACAAGTAGAGAAAACTTTTTTGCAATTAGAAGTCAATGGCATCACTGATTCTAAATATTACAGACCACCTTATGGGGCTATTACACAAGATCAAATAGATTTTTTGGGGAGTAAAAACATTAGAACAGTTTTATGGTCTTTAACAACAATGGATTGGGATAGTAAACAAAACCAAGAAGGAAAAATGTTTGAGAAGTTTAAAAAGAACATTCACAATGGTGCAATCGTTCTTTTACATGATTTTGATTTCGGAAATCCAACTGCAAAATTAAAGGACTTAGAAAAAATGTTGAACTATGGCACTTCTTTAGGTTTTAAATTTGTCAATATTGAAGATGTTATGTAACCGAATGCTAGTCTTTTTAATTAAAGAAAGTCACTAATAGAAAAACTAATTAAAAATGAAATTTCGTAAACAGGTTGTAAAAAATACAACAATCTTTTTTTCTTTATTGTTCTTGATTGTGATTTCTTGTTCGGAGAAAGTAATTACTAAAAACGATAGTTCCGTTAATGGAGAAATAGGAAAAAATATAGTTTTAAAAATTGAAGAGTTATCAAAAAACCAAATTTTAGTTTGTGCGCACAGAGCCTATCATAAAAATGCTCCAGAGAACTCTTTAGAATCGATACGACAAGCAATAGAAGAAAAAATTGATATTGTAGAGGTGGATGTAAGCACTACAAAAGACGGTATTTTAGTTTTAATGCACGATAATAAAATAGATAGAACTACAAACGGACAAGGTTATATCAGCAACTACACCTACAAAGAATTACAACAGTTCAACCTAACATTTAATGGAGAAATTACAAATCATAAAATACCAACATTAAACCAAGTATTGACCTTAGCCAAAGATAAAATTATGTTGAATTTAGACATTAAAAGAGTTGATGTTACTAAATTATATCAGCAATTGAAATTAAATAAAATGCAAAATGATGTGTTTTCATTTATTTGGGATAAAAGAAAAATTGATAAAATTCTTGAATTAGACCCTTCTTATGCTGTTTTGCCAGAGGTATCTCATCGAGCAGATATGGAGTATTATTTGGATAGAATGATTTCTAAATTACAGCATTTTAATGAGAAATCGTTTACGTCAGAAAATATGAATTGGGCAAAAAGCAATAATATTTTAGTTTTTATGAATNTTCTTTGGGAGCCAGATNCTCAATTTCTAAACAACGANACAAAACAAGTCGATGNTATTATTGCTTTACAACCAGCAATTATCCAAACAGATCATCCCAAAAAAGTATTAGCATACTTAAGACNTAAAAATTTACACAATTAAAAAATAAAATACAATGTATAAAATTAAATTCATCACTTTACTTTTATTTTTTTCTGTANCCTTATGTAAATCGCAGTCCATAGAAATTANGGGTTTTAACGAAAATCCACTTGAAGTNAGTCCTTTACTTGGCGCAGATTTAACCGTTAACTTTAAGTATACAAGTGAAGCTGGAGCATCTTCAAATCATATGTTTATAGGTTTAGAAATTTTAGATAGCAACAACCAATATGTAAGTTACATAAATGGAGTGACACTAAACAATCAACCAGCAGGAACGGATGTACAAAAATCAGTATCATTTTTTGTGGGTAGTATTCATAAATTATCTGCAGATTTGCCATCTGGCCATTACTATCAAGTAAAGGCAATACTATATGCAAGTGGTGGATGGTCAGAAAATGCTTGGGCAGGTTATTGGAATTCACCTTCCTTAACTTTACAAGATACCAATGGTTATGATTTTAACACGAATACCATCGCAAAAGGCGCAGATATTAGTTGGATGACAGAAATGGAATCTAAAGGCTATTCTTGGAAAGACAATGCCGGGAATACTAAAGAATTGATGCCGCTATTAAAAGAGTATGATTTAAATGCTGTAAGGCTTAGAGTTTGGGTAAACCCAGAAAATTCGGGCGCCAATGGCTGGTGCAATATTGATGATTTGGTTGTGAAAGCAGAAAAAGCCAAAGCAAATAATTTAGATATTATGATCTGTATTCACTATAGTGATTGGTGGGCAGATCCTGGGAAACAATCCAAACCAGCAGCTTGGTCTAATTATTCCGTTTCACAATTAGAAACCGCTGTTGCCAGTCATACAACAAATATTTTAAATGCTTTACAAGCAAAAGGAATTACACCAAAATGGTTGCAAATAGGCAATGAAACGAATGATGGCATGTTATGGACAACAGGAAAAGCGTCGACAGGAGGGTTTGCTAACTACGCCAAATTTTTAAACGCTGGTGCAAATGCTGTTAAAACTTTTAATAATAACATAAAAACTATTTTACATACTGCGAGTGGAAATGACAATGGCTTATTTCAGTGGAACATTGGTGGATTACTAAATAACGGCTTTCAGATAAATACGTTTGATATTATTGGAATGTCTCTATACCCTGATGAAAACAATTGGAAAGCTTATGTAGATGATACGTATGCTAATATGATTGATTTAAAATCGAGATATAACAAAGACGTTATGATGGTAGAAATTGGCTTTTCATATAATCGTCAAGATATTACTTATCAATTTATGACGTATATGATTGAAAAGACAAAACAAGCGAATGGTTTAGGTGTTTTTTATTGGGAACCTATTGCAAGAAGTCCGTTTACTTCCTATAGTAAAGGCGCTTGGGATGCAGATGGCAGTCCATCTATTGCTATGGATGCTTTTTTAAATAAAACAACATTAAGTGCAGAAAGTATTAAAAATTTAAGTGAAGATTTTAATGTTTATCCCAATCCTTCAAAAAATACAATTACAATTAATGGGTTAAAAAGTAATGATAATTCAATTAAAATTTATGATATAAGCGCGAATTTATTAATTGATAAAAGTACCAATGATAAAAAATTAGAGGTTGATATTTCGAAATTAAAAGCAGGAGTCTACTTTATTCAGATTAATAACAACTTGGTAAAAAAAATAGTGAAGCTCTAAATTTATGTGGTTATGCCTCTTTTAAACCTTTTTATAAACGCTACTACAAATGAGTAGCGTTTATAGGTTTGGTCTTTATAAAATGTTATTTATCAATTAGCGATTCGTTTCTATTTCCAGCTGAGTCTTTATACCAGTCTTTATAATCTAAACCTCCAGATTCTGCCCAAAGACTAAAGTAGTTGTAAGCGTCAGTAATTGCGACCTTTTCTTTAGGAACTTTAAAATCATGTATAATACTTATTGCCCAAGGATATCCATTATCTGAAATGTAATTACCGTCTGTATCTTTGTTAGAGCCATCAAAGGTTGTGCTATTATTTCCTAAACTTGTAGGGTTCATATAAGGTAAATGTATTTCTTTTTCTCTTACCGTATTTACAATCAAGAAAGGATTAAAAGGAGCAACACCTAATTTAGTTGTACTAATTGGTACTGTAAATCGTATAGAAATCTTTGTTTCAGTTAGTATATTGTCTACATCATCTGCTAAAATAATTACTGCTTTGTCTTGATTTGCCTCTGTACCGTTTGCATTTAAGTTGATGAAATTTTGCGTTAAAACAGGCCTAGTAACACTTTCGATATCCGAAGGCAATAAGCCATCAATTTGAAATCCGATACCGTTTGTAAATCCTGCTCCATTGGCTTTGATATTACACGTAAAATCTAATTGAACTGCTAAGTTATCAGAATTCAGTAAAGCAATGGCTTGATAGGTTAAAGCAGCATCATTAAAATCGTAATCTCCAGTGGTTGGCCATAAATCTTCAAAAGAAATGGTGCCTTTTCCATATTTACTTGGGGTAAAAAATTCGAAAGCAATTTCGGCGTCATCAAGATAAGCATCATCTTGATCTAAAATACCATCACCATCAGAATCTATTTCACTTACAGTATTCGCAAACACTCTAAAAGTGGTTAAATCGTTTATAGTTCTTCCGAAATCTGTATTATTATTTGCACTTTTACCATATTGGTATTGCCAACCACCAGTTTGTGTATCCATAATTATTAAATTACTACTAGATGCACTATTTGCAAGCCATAATTCTTGATTAGAATCAAAAGTCATAGAAGTAGGTTGAAAAGGTAAACTGTCTGCACTTATTCGTGTGCTTTGATAGGTATTATTGTCGTCTAAATTTAATCGATACAATCCAGAAAAAGAACATAAGAACAGGGTTCCATCTTCGGCAAATGCTAAATCACCTCCGTTTTTATTATCTAGTCCAACAATTTTCCAAGTATTTAAATTGGCACCAGTAGTAGGGTCAAAGGTGTATAAATTATCATTTTTAGAAAAATAGAGTAATCCATCATTTTTATTAAAGTCTAGTCTAGGACCACCAATACCCAAGTTTGCAACAGTTTCCCAAGTGTCTTGTTCAATTGAATATTTCATTAAAGGATAAGGATTTGACCTACCAATTGAATACATTACTTTATTTTCTTGATCTATTGCACATGTGTAGCTTCCCATTGGCATTTTTGATAAATCGGTTAGCTCTCCTGTTAACGGATCTACTTGAAATAATTGACCTGAGCCGTTAACACAGTATAAATAGTCAATTGCATTTTTTGCTGCACTCCATTTTGATGCAGTTTTAGCTTCAGTAGCGTTGTAATTTACCTCTTGGTTTACAATATCTTGAATAGCAGAAGTAAATTTTAAGGTTTCATTTCTGCGGATGTACACCTTATTGTAAAATTTAGGTAATTTAATGGTTTGTTGTAAAACACCATTTTTGGGTACACCAGAAAAAAGTAATTGTTCTAAAACATCCGATTTATAAACGGTTTCTGTTATCGTTTCGCCAGATTCATTTTCAAATGTTTCTGTGCCTGCATCATACAACTCATCAGAATATGCATAGATATCGTACTTTGCGTAATTTTCATTATCAACAATATTAATTTTTACATCATGATATGTACTAAAGTCAAAACCATTAGGTATGGTTAATACAGAACCAGTTGGATCTGTGATATTCGTATTTTCGTCTGGTTCAGAAAAACTACAGCTACTAAATAAAAGTAATAGAAAACTGAAACGTAAAATAAGGTTTAGATTTTGTTTCATAGAAGTGGGGTTTTGTGAGTTTAAAATCATATGTAATTTACAAAATTCTGAGTTCATATATCTTTTAAATCTTATTGGGTTTAAAATTTTATAATTATTCATATAAAATTTGTTTGTATTCTTTTAATCTTAAATTATTGTCATACAAAGATATATACATCGCATAAGAGAAAAGTTAAAAACGGGTGATTCTATTTTTACTGTCGATAAATGGAATAAAACTGAGGTTAAATATTAGTAAAGCGTATAATACTTTAAAAATATACTATCATTTGATAAAATTAAAAGAAAGGTACACACCTGTATCGTTCTAACATTCTAATATTTACTACAAAATCATAAGAGATTGAAAATTCGTGTATACCACCTGTATTTAAGAGTTTAGTGGTATTTATGTCATAAGAATAGCCGAATCTAAATCCATTCCAACGTACTCCAGCAAAAGCATTTACGGCAGAAATTAGAGCGCTTTGATTTGCATTTTTCATTGGGCTTGTAGAAGCTAGAATCCCCAGAGAAAAACGATCATCAATAACATACTGTGTTCCAATATCTAAGCGGTTAAACTGACCTTGCATCATAAAGTTAGTGAGTAAATATAGTTTACTCATTCCTGCAAAATCATTTCTATAATTGTTAAATATAGGAATTAGAATATTAGAATGTGCGGAAATAAAAACATCTAATGGAACATTTCCGTTTTCTGTTAACGAAATATTAGGTTTGTTTAAATGTTTTACGGTTAAGCCAATCCAAGAATCATCATTATTAAATAATACAGAGGAGCTAAAATCAAAAAAACTTCTCAGTTGACTCAATAAAAGAGGGTCTAAGGTAGATGTGTTTATATTTCCTGAATTTACATTGATTTGATCTTCCAATAACAAATTTTGAAAACCGTAATTCTTAGCACCATAACCAACAGAAATACTAGGTCTAAAGTACCAAGAATCATTAATTTGAAATGCCATTGCATAATTAAAGTTAATTTGATTAAAGGTATAAGATGATGCACTTTCAGTTTGGTTTAACACACTAATGCCTAAGCCCGTTTTATAGCCTTCGAACCAAGTATCAAAAAACACAAAACTAGAGTTGGTTTTTAAACCAGAATTTCGCCATTGAGATCTATGCACAGTGCCTGCTTTAGAAGATCTTAATGCGCCAGTGAAAGAAGTATTTATGGTTTCTGGTACTAAAAAATTTTGAGAAAAAATAACATCTTGTGCATACAATATTGTTGCAGATAACATCAAAAAAACTAAAATGATAAAATTTTTCATATTATTTGAGCAATGTTACTGGTGTAGAGGTTGTAATTGTTTTATTATGGAATGTTATTCCGTTTACTACCATAATGTAATTGCCGTTTTCGGCAGGTGTTTGTTTTATAAGACCATTCCAACCTTTTAAAGCAGTGCCTTTTTCGGCATAAACTAAAACACCCCAGGTGTTGTATATGTTCATTTCAATTTCAGTAAAACCAGTAAAATTTGGTCTAATGGTTTCATTGTATCCATCTCCATTTGGCGTAAAAGCGGTTGGGTTTATCAGTTTGTAGCCAATGGTTATATCAACAGTTCTTTCTATGGTATAGATACAACCAGATTCATATTCAACTGTAAGTGTTACAGTGTAATTACCCACAGCGTCATAAATATGTATGGGATTTTCTTCATTTACGGGTAAACTATCGTCTCCAAAATTCCAAGTTAGGTTCGTATAGTTACCAGAAGAAAGGTTTGTAAACTGTATGGGGTCTTCAATTGATAAATATGCATAGTTGTCTAATGCAAAAGCGTCATACCTAAATTCAGGATCACCAATAGTTGGTATTTCATCAATCAAAAAAGGTTTTGTTTGTACACAACCTGAATCATCTGTAAGTGTTAATATATACGCACCTGTTTGGTTGGTCGTCATAATTTGATTGTTTTCACCCGAAACTGTTCCAGCAGACCAACTTAATGAATGTGGTAAAAAACCGCCAGACGTTTTTGCTTCTACTTTTTTAGTGATTGTTTTTGTGTCACAATCTNTAATATAACTTTCTATAAATTCAATTTTTATAGNGTCTTGTCTAAAAATAGAAAATTGCCTCTGNACTATACATCCATTTGCATCTGTGATGGTAACGCTATAATCTCCTTGTGGAATGTCTTCTATATCTTCTGTAGTTGCGCCATTGCTCCAAGCAAATTCCAAAGGTGCTGTGCCTCCAGAAACCGTAATGTCTATACTACCACTATTTTCTATAGTACAATCTATAGCATTTGTAACAATACTAGAAACTGCAATTGCAGGCGGATTTGTGAATGTGAATGTTTCTTCTATAGGGCATTGTTTTGGGTCGCTATCAATAATAGTTACAGTATAGGTTCCTGCAGCTAAATTGTTTCTTTGCACACCCGCAGTTGGGTCATCACTCCAAGTTACTGTAATTGGGGCAACACCACCTGTTAAATTTAAATCTATAGATCCATCATTTGCATCGTTACAGGAAATAGGCAGCACCTCTGGATCAACAAAAAATATAGGTTGATTAATTGTAATAGCAACTTCTTTAACACAGTTATTACCATCAATTATGGTGGCAATATAGGTATCTGCGGTTAAATTAGATTGCGAAAATCCGTTGGCAAAATTACTCCAAGAAATTTGATAAGGACCTTCACCACCAGTAACAATAATCTCTAAAGCCCCATCAGCTTCTCCATAACAGCTAACATCTTTTTTTGTAAAATTGATATTAATCTCTGGGGATTCATTTACGATAATATCACTAGTGGTAGTGCAACCAAGGTTGTCTGTTACAGCAACTGTATAGGTACCTGCAATTACATCTGTTATGTTTTTTGATGTACTATTAAAACCAGAAGGACCAGACCAACTGTAGTTATAATCGAAAACACCTGGAGAAACTTCAATTTGTGTACCCCCAGTAACCTCTATAGAAATTGCTCCTGTAGCATCACCAAAACATAAAATATCTTGTTTAGCGGTGGTTGTAATATTGAGGCCATCTGGTTCTGTCAGCACAAAGGTTTCTTGGGCTATACAATTATTTACATCTACAACTTCTAAAACGTAAGTTCCTGCTGTTAGTGTATTTTGATTTTTAGTTCCTGCAATAATTCCACTACCATTAGTTGTTGACCAATTATAGGTATAGGATGCTGTTCCTCCAGAAATGGTAAGTTCAATGGTACCATCATTGCCTTGAAAACAAGAAATATTTTGAACCACATCTCTTGAAATCGATAAAAGATCGGGTTGTGTAACTGTCCACTCTTCTGTGATGAAAAATCCTGAACTATCCTCTATTCTTAAGGTATAAATACCCGTTTCTAAATTTAATATTGATGCATTTGTTGATGAAAATCCATTAGGCCCTGACCAAGAAATCAGATAAGGATTGCCTGTAGAAAAAGGAACTCCACCTTGAATATTAGTTGCAATTGTTCCATCATTTGCTTCAAAACAACTAAGATTAGTAACTACTACATTTGAACTAATATTAGGATTTACAGTAACTTCTAAGATAAACGGATTTCCAATGCATTTGGTGGTTGCTGGTGTAATTGTATAGGTTACGATTATGGGAGTTGTACCTGTATTTTCTAAAGTTTGACTTATTATCTCTTGTGGATCTGTTTCTGCTGAAGACCCAATAATTACACCTGCCGGATTAAAAGTTGGAGCAGACCAAGTGTATTTTGTGTCATTAGGAACTGTGTTACTAGCAATTGTGTTGGGGTTAAAAGTAAAGGTATCTTCACTGTAGATCGTAATTTGCGCATCGTTGATTACGGGAATTTGATTTACAATTACACTAGCCACATTCGAAACTATTTCTAAACATCCTCCAGAAGAAAATGAGATCACAGCATAATAAAATGTTTCTCCAACAGTATCTGTTGGCGGGTCAAAAGAAGGATTTGTAGCTCCAACAATTTCAGTTCCTCCAGAATTTGTATTGTTTGTATTTGAAAACCATTGATAAGCGGGCGTTCCAGTTCCATTGGTATACGCAACCTCTAAAGTTGTAGCATTACCATTAATACAAATTTCTGATGCGCTGGGTTGGGTTGTAAATATTGGCGCTTCATTTATGGTTAAAGAAGATACTTGACTAATTACTTCACAACCAGATTCAGGTTGGGTAATGATTGCGTAATAGTAAAACGTACCGATATTGTCAGTATCAGGTTCATAAGAGTTAGCATTTGCTCCTGCAATAAGATTTCCACCTGTGGTTGAATTGTTAGTATTTAAAAACCACTGGTAATTTAAAGCAGAAGATGTTCCTCCAGAAACGGCTACAGATAAATCAGTAGGTGTTGCACCTTGACATAATTCTTGCGCTGCAATGGGTTGAGCATCAATAACCGGATCGGGAATTACATTTACTTCAAAGACATCACTAGAAGCTGTTGAACATCCATTACCATTTAATGAAACTTCAACATAAAAGAAATAAGTACCAGTATTCGAAAAAGAAGGAGGAGTGAATGCACTGTTATCAGCATTAGCAATAGGAACGCCTCCCGCATTATTATTTATAGTATTCGAAAACCATTGATAAGTAGTATTTCCAGTCCCACCAGAAAAAGTAACTTCGAATTCATCAGCAGATCCACCCACACAAATTGTTTGAGCAGCAGCAACAGGATTTATGGTTAATTGTTCAGTAACGTTAACACGAGCAGTTTGCGAAATAATTTCAGCACATCCACCAGAGGAGAATGAAATTACAGCGTAATAAAATGTTTCTCCAACATTATCTGTTGGTGGGTTAAAAGAAGGATTTGTAGCTCCAACAATTTCAGTTCCTCCAGAATTTGTATTGTTTGTATTTGAAAACCATTGGTAGGCAGGGGTTCCAGTACCATTTGTATAAGCAACTTC
>P_2C_Liq_1_UnCtyDRAFT_1000661_pt1 | contig 14370 bp, 8 predicted proteins | sample Pon2CUnioCityCA_2_FD_10234 | JGI IMG/M metagenome (IMG submission 10234)
TTGTGAGTTTGTGAGTTTGTGAGTTTGTGAGTTTGTGAGTTTGTGAGTTTGTGAGTTTGTGAGTTTGTGAGTTTGTGAGTTTGTGAGTTAAAAGAAATGAAATCGGTGAATGAGGGATCGTTATAACCAATATAGTTCTACAAAACTTATTGAATTTACCAGCTCAAAAGTCTGACTTTAGTCGTTATAAATAAAAGGAAATAAGCGTTGTGTTCCATCACATGCAGCTTGCGCATCAAGCGCAAAATAATACCAAATTGAATTTATAAAGCCCTAATAAATAGTTTGTATTAAATACATTATAAATACAAATTGGTATAACAACAAAAAAGCCGAATCTTGCGATCCGGCTATAAAAACTATTCAAACGGATGTTATACGTACATCACAATTGGGTTCTCAATATAAGACTTGAACGTTTGTAAGAAGGCAGCACCTGTGGCACCATCTACTGTTCTATGGTCACATGCTAGTGTAATCTTCATCACATTTCCTACCACGATCTGTCCATCTTTAACGACTGGTTTTTGAACAATCGCTCCTACAGACATAATCGCACTATTAGGTTGATTGATGATCGATGTAAACTCAGTGATTCCAAACATTCCTAAGTTAGAAATAGTAAAAGTACTTCCCTGCATCTCATCTGGTTGTAACTTTTTGTTACGGGCTTTACCAGCCAGTTCTCTCACTTTAGCACCTATTTGTTGCAAGCTCATTTGGTCTGCAAACGGTAATACGGGAACTAAAAGACCATCATCTACTGCTACCGCAACTCCTACATGAATATGCTTTGCGATAATAGTATTTTTATCAGTCCATTGTGTATTTACTTTAGGATGCAATCTCAACGCCATTGCTGCCGCTTTAATAACCATATCATTAAAGCTGATCTTAGTATCTGGCAATTCATTAATCGCCTTTCTGCTCGCAATCGCATTATCCATATCTAAGTCCAACCCTAGATAATAATGTGGTGCTGTAAACTTAGATTCTCCTAGACGCTTTGCTATGGTCTTGCGCATTTGAGAATTAGGAACTTCTTCAAAAGTTTCTGTTCCTACCGCCACAAATGTACTCGCCGCTGTACTTCCAGTCGCACTCGGTTTAAAGTTTTCTATATCACTTTTTACTATACGACCATTCTCACCAGAACCAGAAACTTGACCTAGATCTATTCCCTTATCTGCTGCCATTTTCTTAGCAAGTGGTGAAGCAAAAATTCTTCCTCCGTTAGAACTTGAACTCGAGCTTGAATTCGCATTCGAATCTGAAGTTGAATTAGATTTTGGAGTTGAGGTCTGGACTGCGCTTGAACTGACAGCAGGAGCTTCTTCTTTCTTCTGTTCTTTTTTTGGAGCTGGCGCGCTTGAATTTGCACTTGTATCTATTCCAGAGACATCAGTTCCTGCGGGACCTATGATTGCTAATAAAGCATCAACCTTAGCCGTTTCTCCTTCTTGGATTCCTATTTTTAATAAGGTACCAGAATTAAAAGATTCAAATTCCATGGTAGCTTTATCGGTCTCGATTTCTGCGAGGATATCGCCTTCTTCTACCATATCGCCTTCGGCTTTTAACCATGAGGCAACGGTTCCTTCTTCCATGGTGTCACTTAAACGTGGCATGGTTACTATGATCACTCCTTCTGGAAGTTCAGAATTTGAACCTGAATCAGAGGTAGGTTCTTCTTTAACCTCTGCTTTAGATTCTGAAACAGCATTACCATTTAACAATCCTGAAACATCTTCTCCTTCTTCACCGATGATACATAGCAACTGGTCTACGGGCGCTGTTTCACCTTCTTGAACACCTATGTGTAATAAAGTTCCACTCTGGAAAGATTCAAATTCCATGGTCGCTTTATCGGTTTCAATTTCTGCAAGGATATCTCCTTCTTCAATCTTATCTCCTACTTTTTTCAACCACGCTGCAACTACACCTTCTTCCATGGTGTCGCTCAATCGTGGCATGTTTACAATTTCTGCCATGAATTATGATTTTGCTGGTAAAAATGGATAATCTTCTTGCTCATATACAGCGTCATACATCACGCTCTTTTCTGGGAATGGAGAATCTTCAGCAAATTTCTCACATTCTGCAACACGAGATTTCACTCTTTTATCCATCTCCTTAATATCTTCTTCACTCAAACCGTGTTCTTTCATTAAACGATCTTTGACTTGAGTAATAGGATCTATTTTTTGATATTCTGCCACCTCATCTTTAGTACGATAATGTTGCGCATCACTCATAGAGTGACCTCTATATCTATATGTTTTTAATTCTAAGAAAGTCGGTCCTCCACCAGAACGAGCTCTTTCTATAGCTTCGTGCATAGCCTCGGCCACTTTTTCTGGATCCATAGCATCTACAGGACCACAAGGCATTTCATAACCTAAACCTAGTTTCCAGATATCAGTATGGTTTGCCGTTCTCTCTACACTAGTTCCCATAGCATAACCATTATTTTCTACACAGAACACAACTGGCAGATTCCATAGCATGGCTAGGTTAAAAGTTTCATGCAGCGACCCTTGACGTGCTGCTCCATCACCAAAAAACGTTAGTGTTACCGCGTCTACATCATGATATTTATCTCCAAAAGCGATTCCAGCACCTAGAGGAATTTGCCCTCCTACGATCCCGTGACCACCATAAAAACGATGTTCTTTTGAAAAAATATGCATAGAACCACCTAGTCCTTGCGAGGTTCCGGTTGCTTTTCCATAAAGCTCTGCCATAACTTTTTTAGGATCCACACCCATTCCTATAGGCTGTACGTGATTACGGTAAGCAGTAATCATTTTATCCTTGGTTAGATCCATAGCATGCAGTGCTCCTGCAAGAATTGCTTCCTGACCATTATAAAGGTGCAAGAATCCACGAACCTTTTGTTGTATATAAACTTGTGCAAGTTTATCTTCAAACTTTCTCCAGAAAAGCATCTCCTCATACCAGTTGAGGAGTACGTCTTTAGTGACTTTTTTCATTTAAGTGGTTGTTTTAAGTATGCTTTCGCGAAAGCGAAATAGATACCACAATAGTACCATTTAACTTTCATAGCTTAAAGCAAAAATAGATCAAAAAAGGGTAATGATAAACCTATTATAGGGTTAAAAATATCCGAAAACGTTATAGATAGCTTTTATCAAAGATAAGCGGTAGTAAATCTTGTAAAGAATTAGACTTCACAACCGTACCTGATGCTCCCATAAAATAAATAGGAATAGGACTATTCTGACGATTTTCATACTCTGCAATGGCCTGCCTGCATGCACCACATGGCGGCACTGGTATGGTAAGTGAATTATCTACTGGACTTGCGGTAAGTGCCATCATTTTAATCGCCACTCCTGGGAACTGAGCTCCTGCGGCATAGATAGCCACACGCTCAGCACATAAACCAGATGGGTATGCGGCATTTTCTTGATTGTTTCCAGTAATTATTTCACCATTTTCTAACAAAATAGCACAACCTACCGTGAATTTTGAATACGGTGCATAAGCGTTATGACGTGCTATAATAGATTGCTGCATCAAAGACTGGATACTGTGATCTAGCTCAGACAGATCGTCATAAGCTTCAAGCGTGGTATGTATTTCTATTTTTTTCAATAGCTCTAGTACTCGATGTACTCTTCTCCAAAGTTGAAAGTCAAACTAAATCTTAAAGTTCCTTCTAACGGACTTCTTACACGGCTGGTTGAAAATAGATAAGATAAATCTATATCTACAGATGAAAATTCAAATCCAGCCCCTAAAGCTAAAAACTGACGTCCACCCTTGTCTGGCGCTTCATTAAAATAACCTGTTCTTAAGGCAAAACTATCATCATAAATATACTCAGCACTTAAGGCCCATGTAAATTCTCTAATTTCTTCACTAAATCCTCCTGGTGCATCACCAAAGGATTGAAAAATACCGTTTATGAAAGTTACATCATCTTCCTGACCTTCTAATATCTCCTGTCTATCACCGTCCATATCGGCATCACCCAGATCTCTTATAGGTGGTGTAGGGACTAATAATTTATTAATCTCAGTGGTTACGGCTATTTTACTAAAACCATCATTAAGAATAAAATCAAAACCGGCACCTAGAGCGAGATTAGTAGGAATAAAATTTTCTCTACCACCAGTATCATAACTTACTTTAGGACCTATGTTTGAGATATTAAACCCACCTCTCCAGCGTCCATTAAAATCGTTATAAATTTTTTCTTCAGATTGATAAAATCCTGAAACATCTACACCAAAGCTATTTGCTGCACTGGCATCTGGTGCAGTTTCTTGAAGCCTCAAATCACTTCTTAAAAAACGACCTGTTACTGCCATGGCAAACTCTTCTGAAAGTTTTAATGAGTAGGTAGCATCTAGGACAAATTCATTAGGCTTTTCATCTCTACCAGGATCTTCGGCAGTTTGTCTTAACGTTACTAACCCTAAACTGAAGTATCTCAAACTAGCCGCAAAAGCACTCTTCTCATTACGACGATTTGCATAAGCTAGCTGCGCTACTCCTATATCATTAACTAATCCCTGAAGGTAAGGCGTGTAGGATAAACCAAACTGTTGCTGTCTTTTTAGAAAAGCATATTTTGCAGGATTCCATTGTTGCGACCAGCCATCAGCACTGGTAGCTACACCCATATCACCTAATCCAGCCGCTCTTGCATCTCCGGCTATTCTTAAAAAAGGTAACGCTGTTGTTATCGTTCTTGAGTCTTGCGCACTGACTATACTAGGTATCGCAAGAATTACTGCGATTAAAACTAAAGTTATTTTTTTCATTAATGTATTTTATACTGAGGCAAATATATGTTAATCCTATGATTTATAATATGACCAGTTTTTCAATCTTACTGGTTTGCTGGTTAGATAACGTAGATTTTACGGTAATCTTATATACATAAACACCTTTACCTAATCGCTGCCCAAAATCATCTGTCCCATCCCAAGTGATTTCTCTAGAGGTAAAACCAGTCGTAGTCACAGATTGATTTTTACTCCATACTACTTTACCTGAAATGGTCATGACTTGCACTTGAACATCAAGTGGCTCAAAAGGTCTATTATGATTGAACCAAAATTCTGTATAGGTCGTAAACGGATTAGGATAGTTTAACACTCGTTCTAGTTTGATATCATCATTCTCAGCCACTACAAACTGAATTTCTTGCTCAGCAGAGTTATTATAAGTATCCCATGCTTTTAACTTTAAAGTATGTAAGCCTGGCTCGATATCTCTCAACGGGAAATATACTTGCCCTCGTGCAAAATTATCAACATCGGCCTCATAATAATCGTTAAGAATAAATGGATCTACATCATTACCATCTATGGTTGCGGTAATATCATGACCTATTCCACTTGAAGTATTAATTCCATTATCATCACTTAAGAAAGCAAGAATAAAAGGATTTTCATCAGTAACTCCTCCATTAACAAAGTTAGTATCGTTCATGTAAAGATCTATTTTTGGGCCTACATCATCGGCAGGAGCATTAGTATTTACACCACCTATACGTATATCTAGATTGTAACCATTTTTATCTTCTTGAACACCATCTCTTTTAGCATAAAAAGAAATTCTACCATTACCTAAAGGCACCTGAGTATCTAATGGCATGACAAAGTTCACATCAAAAACACCATTAGTCACCGTAGCCTGACCTCTAAAGAGCACTTCTCCTAGCTGCTGGAAATCTAATAGAACAAGCTGGCCATTCTCAGTAGCACCATCATTTCCTAAGGTGGTACGATCTATTTTTTTATCAAAAACAGTAACAGACACTTCTCCATTATAATTAGGAATAATATTTCCTTGTAAATCTTGAACCTCACCACTTAAAACTACTGGATCTAATGCTCTCAACACATCTGTATTTGTAGCAATAGGGTTTCCATTTACCGCTGTAAGCACTACTCTAGGATCAGGAATCGCCAGTTTTAAGGCTGGATCGCCCACAAAGGCGACGACACGTCTCGTAGAATTATTTGCGAGTGCTGGATCTACTTTAGCAAGTCTAAGCGCCTCGGCCATGGAGATAGCCTCTACATTATTATATGAGAATAAATACTGATCTAGCGTTCTATTTAAGGTAACACCGGTGGATATAAAGATTAATCTATTAGTAGCTACTAAAGCTATAGCACCACCATTTTCATTAAGGTACACCACTTCACCACCACTCTGTCTTAAAGGATTATCATACCTAGTAAACTCACAGGTTACTGTTATAAATAAAGGAAGATTATCTGGGTTTCTTAAATTTTCAACAAGTGATTGTGTCACAATAAATTCTTGAGCAAGGCCGTCTTCATTTCCATGACCAAAATAATTGATCACTAAAGAACCTCTTTCAAAGGCATTTTTAACCTCATCCACTACATCTGGGTATCTAAAACCACCAGCTGTACTTACTTGCTGGTAGCTATCCATGATTATTTTACGCACATTATAATCAGGCCTATTGAGTTCAATTTGATCTGCGAGGTCGTTAACATTAGTCTGCAGATCACGATCTGTAGTGACATTATCTATATCATCACCAATTAAAGTCACATCATTTCTCCATCTTGAAAAGGCAGGTTGTGAGGTGTAACTAATGGACTTATCTACCATTGCACGAGCCTCTTGAAGATCACTAACTATCATTCTCCCTACCGCTAGATCCATTAAATTATTAGTAGCAACATTACCTTCATTAGGATTCATGTACGTGAAAAAATCATCAGTAACAAAAGATGAGGTTAGCGAGCTACTTTCTCGAGATAAAAATGAAGGAACTATATTTTCTCTTATCGCAATACGATCTTTGTAGTCAAAGCTTGCATCTCCAAACATGTTTAAATACTTCACCCTATTTGCAGGAGAAGAAGCATTATCATAAACATATTTCACAAAATTTCTGATTGCAGCTATATCCTGTTCACCTTCAGAAAATTCATTATAAATCTCTTGAAGTGTCACTACTTTAGTATTCAAGTTTGAGGTAGTAATGTGATAATTTGCCAGTCGCTGCGCCTCACTTTTTAAAAAGTCAGGAGTTATAATAAGGTAATCTATATCTACAAAACTGCCGCTGCTGTTTAGAAATATAGTTCCCTTTAAGTTTTGGTTTGCTACACGTTTATTTGAGACGTTCACCGGTGTGTAAAAATCATTAACATCTACCGCTAGATATTCTTTCATTTCTCCCAGATTATCTACAAAAGAGAAGTTAGCATCCCCAGAATTATTTAGCACCGTAGTCACGTTATAAGGATCAGTCACATTCCAGACTTGAGTAACATCACTAGCATTTGAAAACTGAAAACGACCTATCCCAGCCTGCGTTGCGGCATCAGTATTTCTAAATCTAAACTGATTTCCTGTTCCAGTTAAAGACTGTGGAACTTCTAACTCTATGTAATCTAAATAACCTTCGGCGCCAGGATTCCCACCATTATCAAAGGTTAATTTTACAGTTACTGAACCGTTTACTATACTAAGATTGTTATTAACAAGCTCTCCTCTTCTTGCTACAATGGTAGACACTCCTGCAAGCCCATTATGAATAATCGAGCCCACATCAGTACCATTTACATCTACCATAAAGGAAGCACTCAAGTCAGATATACCACCTGTGACTACTTTAATTCTAGAAGGACGTGTAGAGAGCACATTTTCAAAATCAAAATCAAAAGTTTGCTCTGGTTCAAAGTCAAAACGCTCTCCATACCAGACTCTACCTATCTGACCTATATTACTCTCATCCACCTCATGATGTTGTCTCGCATGGAAATAATCATAAGTAATTACAGGAGCACCACTAGGCTGCACAAAAGGTAAAATACGTTTACCATTTCCAGAACTTACTGTGATATAATAAAAAGAATCATCTGTATAAGGATTGATATAGCTATCATTTTCTGGCACATACTCAGTGTTTGCCGCCGTAGCATAAAATAAAATCTCATCTCCGTTATCAAAACTACCATCAGCCTCACCATTTACACTAATCGCTATTTCAGCAGGATCATAAGCCACAGTTTGATTATTAACTAATGGTAATGATGGACCTCCATTACCATATATTTTAATAGTACGAGGATCTATAGCATTTACATCTATCCCTAAGCCTACTAAAAAAGAGCGTGTAATTCTATGCACACCTGAATTCACTACTTTAAACCTATACCATTCTCCTGATGTAAGTAAGGAATTACCATAAGTAGCCATTTTAGGAGAAACGGTAAATGGCGCATTTGTAAAAACCGGAGTAAAAGAGATCACCTTTTTATACTGGCTACCTTCCTTATATATAGGTGAAACTTTAAGCTGTGCATAAGTACGCTTTCGCGAAAGCGCATTACTCAAACTATACTGCAATCCATTCACTATACTTTCTAACTCTAAATCATTAAGATCGCTCGCTGAAACATTTTCTGTCTGAACATTCTCTAAACGCAAACTAGATTCATTTACCGGACTTGAAACATCAAAAGATTTCACAAACCAAATTTGCTGACCATTAAAATGATAATTAGTCTCAAAGAAAGGAACCGTCATTTTATAAGAACCAATGCTCTCCTGCCTAGCATCTTGCCAGTCCAGCACTTCCTTTTGGCCTTGAGCCATTAATAAAAAAGGAAAACAAGTAATAAAAAAATAAATAAATCTCATCAAATCGATAACGTGTCTGACCTAATAATAGTATAAAAATAAAAACTAAAAAATGTGAATGACCATAAAATAAACCTCGTTAATGGTCGTTTAAACACAAAGAACGACAAATGTAATGTGAATAATAACAATTTATGCTTTTGGTTTTCTCCGAAGTTGTTATATTGCGAGACATTTTTCAAAACAATATCTTAAAATGAAGAAGTACTTTGCATTAAAAGCAGTATTTACACTAATCGCTGGTTTTGCGCTAGTGAGCTGTGGCGGTGGTGGGAACGATTATTCCAGCACATCTCGAGGGACAGGATGGGACGTTACCGGTAAAAACGGTGGCTTTGAACTTAATACTAAATATAAGGAACAGGAAACTGGTCCAGGTTTAGTATTTGTAGAAGGTGGTACATTTACCATGGGACGTGTAAAAGATGACCCTATGCACGACTGGAACAACACTCCTAATCAACAACACGTTCAATCATTCTATATAGATGAAACCGAGGTTACTAATGCGATGTATCTAGAAATGCTCGACTGGATTAAAGGCGTGTTCCCTCCAGAAGATGAAGAATATCGTAATATCTATAACGGTGCTGTTCCAGATACTCTAGTATGGAGAAATCGTTTAGGTTTTAACGAAGAAATGACTAAAAACTACTTGCGCCACCCAGCGTACCAAAACTACCCAGTAGTAGGTGTGACATGGATTCAAGCAGTAGAATATTCTGAGTGGAGAACTGATCGTGTGAACGAATTAATCCTGAATCAACAAGGGTACACTTCTAAAGACGCTCTTGCATCTCAAGACGCTAGTTCTACATTTAGCACTGAAACTTATTTAAACGCTCCTACATTAACCTATGGTGGAGATGATGAAAAAACTCGTGGCGGTAAGACAAGTGCAAATCTTGAAAAAAGAAAGACCCAAAAAGCGGCTAAACAAGGTGATGGAAGCGGAGAAGCTTCTGGTCTTTATGTAACGCGCAAGGACGGTATCATTTTACCAGGTTACCGCTTACCTACTGAAGCTGAATGGGAATATGCAGCACTTGCCGAAGTTTCTCAAAGAGAATATAACGCATACCGCGGAAGAAAAAAATACCCATGGGATGGACAGTACACACGTAGTGGAAAAAGACAGTCTCGTGGAGACCACATGGCAAACTTTAAGCAAGGCGATGGAGACTATGGTGGAATCGCTGGATGGAGTGATGATGGTGCAGATATTACCGCACCAGTTAAATTCTACGAGCCTAACGACTTTGGAGTTTATGACATGGCAGGAAACGTTTCTGAATGGGTAGCCGATGTTTATAGACCTATGGTAGATGATGAGTTTAACGACTTTAACTATTACCGTGGAAACCAGTATACTAAAAATAAAATAGGACCAGACGGAATGATTGCTATTGTTCAAGCAGACTCTATTGTTTATGATACGTTGAGCAATGGTAAAACCATCGCTCGTGCCTTACCTGGAGAAATACAGCAAGTAGAAGTAGATGAGAATGAAACATATCTTAGAACTAACTTTGATAGAAGCGATAACCGTGACTTCCGTGATGGTGACCGTCGTTCTTCTAAATACTTCGATAATGACGAAGCCTTAACGGCAAATCAAAGAATGTATGACTCTCCTATTCACAGAGTAGATGCTGATTCTTTAGGATCTCTAGACAGACAGTATGATCAAGAGAACACACGTACCACTCTCATAGATAATGAAGTGAGAGTAATAAAAGGTGGATCATGGAGAGACAGAGCTTACTGGCTAGATCCTGCTAACCGTAGATTCTACCCACAAGATATGGCAAAGGATGACTTAGGATTCCGCTGTGCAATGTCTCGAGTAGGCTCTAAGGCTAAGAAACTTAAAAGAGCTCGCAATTAATATTGCAAAAGTTTATATTTAAAAAAGAAGCCCTTATTTTTAAGGGCTTTTTTTATGTACCTATTTTATGGAAAAACTATACAGTCTATTTCTAAGCAGCAAAGGTGTTCAAACAGACACAAGAAAATTAGTTGCAGGAGAACTATTTTTTGCCCTTTCTGGAGATCAATTTGACGGTAATAATTATGTTGAACAAGCGCTAGAAAAAGGTGCTACTCATACAGTTTCCAGTGACTTAAAATTTATCAATAACCCAGATATTACAGTAGTAGAAGATGTATTAAAAACGCTTCAAGACTTAGCGACGCATCACCGCAAGCAACTCAACCTTTCTATAGTAGCTCTAACAGGAAGCAACGGTAAAACCACCACTAAAGAACTTATACTTTCTGTCTTATCACAAAAGTATCGAGTAAAAGGGACTGCTGGAAATTTTAACAATCACATAGGAGTTCCACTGACTTTACTCAGCTTTAACTCCACAACAGAAATAGGAATAGTGGAAATGGGAGCTAATCACATGAAAGAAATAGAAATGCTCGCTAGTATCGCCTTACCAGATTATGGACTCATTACTAATTACGGTAAAGCTCATTTAGAAGGATTCGGTAGTGCAGAAAATATAAAAATAGGAAAAAGTGAACTTTATGAAAACCTAAAGAAACACCATAAAACTGCTATAGTTGCGCACTGGGATCCAGAGCAGTTAAAACGCTCCCAAGGGATCAACCAGCTTATAACTAATGATGATTACCTACTAGAAAAAGCAGAGCCATTCATTCACCTTAAACACCATGATAAGATCATCCCTACTCGATTAACTGGTGCTTATAATTACCACAACATGTTGCTAGCAGCCACGGTAGGGAGAATATTCAAGCTATCAGACACAGAAATCTTAAAAGGACTGAGCAGCTATGAACCTACTAACAACAGGTCACAAATCATTAAAATAGATCAACTAAAAATAATTCTAGATGCTTATAACGCAAACCCTAGTAGCATGGCAGTAGCTTTGGAGAACCTAAATAAACAAACCGAAAACAAAAAGATAGCAATCCTAGGAGACATGTTTGAACTAGGGACTTATGCAGCATATGAACATCAACATATAGCAGATCTCACGGAACAACTCGCACTGGACACCACCTACTTAATAGGTGACAATTTCACCAAAGTAAATAGTAAAAATGCTATAAAATTTGACAGCTTTAAGTCTTTTAAAGACACATTTAGCATAGACACTCAGCAAGAAGCCGTCTTGTTAATTAAAGGCTCTCGTGGCATGGAACTCGAACGAATCATAGAGCTTTTAAAATAATTCAAATTAAGAATACGGCATTAGAAACATAAATTGGTATTATTTGAAAAATCGTATGAAGCAATGCTATGAGTAGGTTTTAAAGTATTGATAAAACTTAAATCGGACACTAATGAAAATAAATCGAAGTTTTTAAGAAAAAAATGCCTCAAAAGCTTTCCTCAAAAATATATTTATGTAAATTTGCCACCGCTTTAGAGCAAAAGGTACCTTAGCTCAGTTGGTAGAGCAATGGACTGAAAATCCATGTGTCCCTGGTTCGATTCCTGGAGGTACCACTTTAAAAAGCCCTGTTAACGCAGGGCTTTTATTGTTTAAAAAAACAGCTATAATCTTTAGCACAAACAGTGACTAACAATTAGTCATTCCTTTATAAAAACGTTTTTTTGTTTTCTATAACTTATAACTCATAAAGTCAGTTTATATTTAGCCACTTAAAAGCGTGGAATTAGCTCAGTTGGTTTAGAGCGTTACGTTGACATCGTAAAGGTCGCTGGTTCGAATCCAGTATTCCACACCATTAGAGTTATATGATTCTCGTTATAGACATAGGCAACACATCTATTAAAATTGCTGCGGTAGATAATTACCAGGTATTACAGCACTACAGAACAGATGAACAACAGCTAGTAGCAACTACTAAAAAACTTTTAGGAGAATTCCCTGAAATAAAAGAAGCTGCCCTGTGTCAAGTCGGGCATTTTGAGAATAAAATATTACAGGAGCTACAAAAAATAGTACCTGTTTTTATAATTAACCAGCACGTAAAACTTCCTTTCACTAATTTATATCAATCAGAAAGCTTAGGAAATGATCGCATCGCCCTAGTAAGTGGCGCTATAGCTCAACAGCAAAAAGACCAGGCAGCACTTATTATAGACGCAGGAACTTGTGTGACCTATGATTATATAGACTCAGGGAACAACTATCATGGAGGAGCCATTTCCCCTGGTTTAAGATTACGTTATGAATCACTGCATAATTTTACAGCAAACTTGCCGTTATTAACTCCACAAGATACAGATGAATTCATAGGAAACACCACAGAAACCAGTATACATAGCGGTGTTGTGAATGGATTATCACAAGAAATAAAAGGATGTATCAATCAGTATAAAAAGAAAAACAAACACATCAACATTTTTATAACAGGTGGAGACGCTCAAGTGTTGTCAACTCAACTAAAAAGCCGTTTCTTTGCCACGCCTTTTTTGATGCTCTACGGCATCTATTATTTATACCATTTTAATAAAGAAATATGATCAGAAGTATTTTAATCGTTTTAGTAGCATGCACTTGCTTTACAGGACTTGCACAACAGCGTACTTCGTCTCCTTACTCCTTCTTCGGTCTAGGACAGCAAACATTTAAAGGCACCATAGAGAATCGCAGCATGGGTGGAATACGAGTTTATAGCGACAGTATTCACGTGAACTTGCGTAATCCTGCCTCTTATGGAAACCTAAGATTAACAACTTATACCGTAGGCGCTGTGCACACAGAAACCTGGGCAGAAACAGCTGCAGAACAAGAAACTTATGATAACACAACCATTGAATATGTAAGTGTAGGAATACCAGTAAGTTCAAAAGCTGGATTTGGTTTCGGTTTAATCCCATTTAAATCCGTCGGGTATCGCTTAGGTACTATTACAGAAGATATTTACACAAACTTTGAAGGTGAAGGAAGTTTAAACAGAGCTTATTTTGGTTTTGGATATCAACCTATTGAAGGCTTAAACATAGGTGGTGAAGTACGCTACAACTTTGGAGAAGAAACAAACTCTTCAAGTGTAGCTCTTGCAGGAGTACAGTTCGGTACTAATGAGTTTAACGAAACAGATTTTAGCGGTGTTTCTTATAATTTTGGAGTACACTATAACACCATATTGAATGAAAAGTATGAACTACAAGCAAGTGCTACATTCACTCCAGAGAGCAATATAACAGCAGATAATTTTAGAACACTATCCACGATAACCTTTGTAGGTGATTCAGAAACCCTTGTTTCTTCAACAGAATTTGATGCACCACGTGAAAAGTTCAAATTACCATCAGAACTAACTGTAGGTCTTGGCCTTGGTGAACGTTTAAAATGGTTTGCAGCCGCAGAGTACACCTTACAAGGAACCAGCAGCACAACAAACAGAACATTTACACCGGCAAACGCGACTTTTACAGACGCCTCTTCCTATAAACTAGGAGGATATTTCATCCCTAATTACAACAGTATATCAAACTACTGGAGTAGAGCTACTTATCGCGCTGGAGTACGTTTTGAAGAAACAGGCTTACAACTAAATGGAGAAGACATCACTGAGTTTGGCATATCTTTTGGAATGGGTATCCCGGTGGGACAGACTAGCGCCTTTTCAAATGCAAATATCGGATTTGAATATGGACAGCGTGGAAAGACTACTAGTGGTTTAATTAAAGAAAACTTCTTTAGTGTCTCGCTTGGATTATCACTTAATGATAAGTGGTTCCAAAAA
>P_2C_Liq_1_UnCtyDRAFT_1000662_pt1 | contig 14341 bp, 11 predicted proteins | sample Pon2CUnioCityCA_2_FD_10234 | JGI IMG/M metagenome (IMG submission 10234)
TTTAGTTGGAGGTGAGTTAAAAGAGTGGAAAGGTGAAATGGCAGAGGTATACTCTTCAATTTCATCAACCAAAGAATATCAACCAACTTTATTAGGAACCGTTCCTAACTTAACAGGTGATGAAGCTTTAGAAGCATTAAATTCAGCTTACAGAGCTTATGATAAAGGGCAAGGTTTATGGCCTACAATGCGTGTTGCAGATAGAATTGAGTGCATGGAAGAATTTGCAGAGCAAATGAAAACCAAACGAGATGAGGTGGTTAAATTATTGATGTGGGAGATTGGAAAATCCTTGCCAGATTCAGAAAAAGAATTTGATAGAACAGTAGAATATATTTACGATACTATCGAAGATTACAAGCAAATGGATAGAAATTCTGCAAAGTTCCAAAAAAACAGTGGAGTGTATGCTCATGTTAGACGTGGACCTTTAGGAGTTGTGTTGTGTTTAGGGCCATATAATTATCCTTTAAATGAAACGTTTGCTTTGTTAATTCCTGCTTTAATTATGGGGAATACAGCGATTTTTAAACCTGCAAAACATGGAGTTTTATTACTATCTCCGCTATTAGAAGCATTTCAAAATTCTTTTCCAGAAGGAGTGGTAAACGTTATTTACGGTAGAGGTAGAGTATTGGCAACTCCAATTATGAAAACAGGTAAAGTTGATGTTTTAGCGTTAATTGGAAATAGTAAATCTGCAAATGCAATTCAAGCCAATCATCCTTATAAAAATAGATTGCGTTTGGTGCTAGGTTTAGAAGCTAAAAACCCAGGAATTGTCCTGCCAGATGCAGATTTAGATTTAGCGATTAACGAATGTATTACAGGTTCAACTTCCTTTAACGGACAACGTTGTACAGCTTTAAAAGTATTGTATGTGCATGAACATATTGTAGATAAATTTAACAAACGTTTTGCTGAGAGAATAGATGCTCTAAAATTTGGAAATCCATGGGATGATGGCGTAAAATTAACACCACTTCCAGAACCAGGAAAACCGGCATATATTCAAGAATTAATTGATGATGCCAAAGAAAAAGGTGCTGAAATTATCAATAAAAAAGGAGGGAAAACAACAGAGAATTATATTTTTCCAGCAGTTTTGTATCCAGTTTCTAAAGACATGCGTGTTTATGAAGAAGAACAGTTCGGACCCGTAATTCCTGTAGTTTCTTTTAAAAATATTCAAGAGCCATTAGATGATATGGCAGAATCGAATTACGGACAACAAGTAAGTGTTTTTGGTAGCGAGGTAAGAACCTTAGCGCCATTAATAGATACTTTGGTAAATTTAGTGTGTAGAGTAAACTTAAATAGTGCTGCACAACGTGGTCCAGATGTGTATCCGTTTACTGGAAGAAAAGATTCTGCAGTGGGTACGTTAAGTGTGCACGATGCATTACGTTCTTTCTCAATTAGAACTTTTGTTGCCTCTAAAGACACTGCATACAATAATGCTATTTTAGAAGAATTATTGGACAAAAAAGCATCTAATTTTATTAGTACGGATTATTTGTTGTAATTATATTTTTTTAATAAAACCTATAAAAAGTCTCCAATAATTGGAGACTTTTTACATTCTAATGAGAATAATGTAAAATAATAAATTAATTGGAATAGTTTTTGTTAAAACAAAAACAACCAAAATTAGTTTATGAAAAAAGTAATACTATTCATTGCAATTCTGCTATTATCCTTAAAATTGTATGCACAAGAAACATTAGGAAGACCTTTTTTTACAGGCTCATCAAATTTAACTTTTGCAGTCAATGAACATTATACTTTAGATCCAGATGACGGAGAACCTTTTTTAATTCCTACTGCAATCTTTTTTAGATTAGGTTTTGGATATGAGTTTAGAAGAAGAGTAGCTATAAGTGTTAATGGTGGATTTGATTATCATTGGAACTATGCGGTTAGTGCATTTCCAACATATTTTAGTTTACGATTTAACATTACAGAAGATGAGGATGATGCTTTTTTTACAGAGGTAAGTTATGGTAAAATGTGGCGTCCATCAGCAAATTATCCAGATGGAAACTATTATCGATTTGGATTGGGAACTCAAGTTGCAGGATCAGCAAGATGGAACACCATTGTTAGACTAGATTTTCATAGAAAGGGAATTGTTGGTTTTGAAAATAACAGGTTAGATAGTGTTTCTTTAGGAATTGGTTTTTCCTTTTTCTAAAAATCAGCAGGAACTGTAAAACTCATTTTTTCTAGAGTTGATGGATGTAAAAACTCAATATATTCTGCATGCAAGTGTAATCTATCTGATTTTTTTCCATACAAGTCATCACCAATAATAGGGAGGTTTAATCCGTTTTTATGAGCTGCATGAACACGTAGTTGGTGTGTTCTTCCAGTGATAGGATAGAAATGAACTCTAGTGGTATTTGCTGTTCTTTCTGTAACTTCCCATAGAGTTTCTGCACGTTTTCCGTGTTTATAGCAAACCAGTTGTCTGGGTCTATCATCTAAATCAACACGAAGAGGAAGTTCAATTTTCCCTGAATTTTCTTTAATAATTCCATCTAAAACAGCAACATAACGTTTTTTTACGGTTCTTTTAATAAACTGACTTTGTAAAACTTTATTAGCTTCTTTTGTTTTTGTAAGCACTAAAATTCCTGATGTAGACATGTCTAAACGATGTACAATTAAAGGACCAGTTGCATTAGGATATAGTTTTGAAATACGAGTATACACAGCATCTTGAATATTTTTCCCTGCAACTGTTAAAAATTCGTGAGGTTTATGAATTACTAATAAAACATCATCTTCATAAACAATTTTTATTTCTTTTTCTAGTGATGATTTTTCTAAAAGATTTTCATCCATTTCAACACCTTGAAGCATATGACCTAAAATAGGTTTGCATCTACTTTGACAAGCTGGATAAAAGTTTTTATGTTTCCGAACTTCAGAATTTGGAGATATTCCCCACCAAAATTCAGCCATACAAACTGGTTTTAAATCATTAGCAAATGCATAATGTAGTAATTTTGGAGCAGCACATTCGCCAGAACCAGCAGGAGGTATTTCTTCTTTTTCATCAAAAATATCCAACAAACTTTTGGTTTCTTTTTGCTGATTTAAAAAAGAAAAGTTGGTGAATACAAAATTCTGTAACGCATTCGATTTTTCTTTTCGCAATTTTTTTAAAGCCCTAATTTTATCCTGTAAAAGAAAGAATTCTTTTTCTTTTTTGGCAATTTTATCTTGATAATATTCTTGAAGTTCTTTAATGTAAAATTGATTATTAAAACTCTGTTGTTCTAATTTTTGGCAAAGTAATTTATAATCTTCATCAGAAAGTTCTGGTTTAAGATGTTCTTTTTGGTGTTTTCGTTCTTTTTTATATCGTTTTAACTTTTTTCGTTCTAGAGCTAAATCTTTTTCTACATCACTTTTTAATTGACTAAACTCTTCTTTTAATAAAATGTACTTTTTATCATTTGTTAAAATAGAAAGTTCTTTGTTTATGTTGTTAATTTCTTCTTCAGCTTTAAAAAAGTAACTTCCTTTTTCTCTAATGTTAAAAACAGGAGGAACAAATTTTTTAGGACAACTGTTATCTGCCAATTTACCAGAAAATGCTGCTAAATAACCAATTTCATTTTGTTGATTTTGGACTACTAAAACTCCAAACATTTTTCCAATAGCCATTTTATCAGTAGAGTCAGAAAACCCAAAATTATGCTTAAAATCGGTTTGAGTTTCTAAATATTCTTGCAATTCTTTAGAAGCTATTTTAGCCAATTTATGGGGTTCATAATAGAAAGGAAATGTGAACTTTTTTGGAAATTTAATTCCAGAAATATCATTTTTATAATATTGAATATGACTCAAGATAATTGGTCTTTATAAATCGCTAAACGTTGCACGTTGCAAACGATCATTTATTGATGTTCCTAAACCCTCTAACGGAAATCGTTCTGCAATGATTACATCTAAATTTAAATGATCTAACTGGTGCATAGCACTGTATAAGTTAGAAGCTGCCTCTTGCAAAGAACCTTTTTTTGATAAAATAATCTCTTCTGTAGCATCATCATTTATAGAGGTTTGAAATACCAAAACACCTATTTTTTTTCCTTGATGTTTTTTTACTGCTTCAGTAACGTCATCAACCAAAAAAGTTTGTGTTTTAGGAGCATAATGTCTTGCTAACATTCCAGGAGCATCAGGACTTTCCTCTTTTTTATTTTTGATAGAAATTGTTCCCACAACTGCCTCAATATCTTCTAAAGCCAATGCACCCAATCTGTAAATAATAGGTTCATCGTTTTCAAAACCAATAATGGTAGATTCAATACCGTTTGTACAAGAACCACCATCTAAAACCATTTTAATATCGTTTTTAAAATAATGTGCTACGTGTTCTGGTTTTGTAGGACTAATGCTTCCAAAAGGATTTGCACTTGGTGCAGCCAAAGGAAAAGGTAAGTTTCTTAACAATTCTATAGTTACAGGATGATTTGGTACTCGAACTGCAACAGTATCTTTTCCTGCAGTAATTAAATCTGGAATTGTTTTGTTTTTTGGTAATACTAAAGTCATAGATCCAGGCCAAAAAGCCTCAGCCAATAATTTAGCTTTGGGTGGAATATGGGTTACCAATTCATTCAACATATCAACAGATGGAATGTGAACAATCAACGGATTAAAAAAAGGACGCTTTTTAGTCGAAAAAATAAGATTGATTGCTTTTTCACTAAAAATATTTCCAGCCAAACCATATACAGTTTCAGTAGGGATTGCTACCAACTCTTCATTTGTTAAAATGCGAGTGGCTCTTTGTATGTCTTTAGATATGATACTCATAATATATGGATGCAAAATTAAGGATTAAATCAAAGCATTTAAAAATGGAGCTAAAAATTTATAAAGAGCATTAAGAAATATTAAAACTTTGACAATTCTCTGCCAAAAAAGCAGGTGTTTTATTTTGGTATAGTTTTGGTAATTAGTCTATTGAATTATAAATCAAACAAATGAAAACTTTTTTAAAAATCTTGCTAACGGCTTTAGCAGTAATTGTTTTAGCTAATATTTTGCCTGGTATTTCAGTAGCTGGGTATGTTTCTGCAATTATAGTAGCAGTAGTAATTGCATTATTAAATATGTTTATTCGTCCACTTTTAATCTTTTTTACATTACCCGCAACTATTGTCACTTTTGGACTATTCTTATTTGTAATCAACGCCTGTATCATCTTATTGGCAGATAAATTGGTAGACGGATTTACAGTTTCAGGTTTTTGGGCGGCCTTGTTTTTCAGCATATTACTGTCAATTTTTAGGTCGGCTTTATTTTCATTATTAAAAGAAGATAAGAAATCATTAAAATAACTGAAATAGAAGTGTTTAAAGACTTGCTAAATCAATTAAATTGATTAATTTTGCACTCGATTTTTTTAAGAACAAGAGAACAAAGAAATGAATATTACAAAAGAAAACATAGATGCGTTAAACGCAGTTGTAAAAGTTGATATTGTTGCTGATGACTATCAAGAAAAAGTAACAAAAGTATTAACAGATTATCGTAAAAAAGCAGATATTCCTGGTTTTAGAAAAGGGCATGTGCCTATGGGAATGGTAAAAAAGCAGTATGGTAAATCTGTTATGATAGATGAGGTAAACAAGCTTTTACAAGATTCTTTAAATAAATTTATAACAGAAGAAAAATTAGACATTTTAGGAAATCCGTTACCAAGAATTCAAGACGATTTTAACTGGGATGCAGATACTTTTTCTTTTGAGTTCGAATTGGGTTTAGCTCCAGAATTTGAAGTTGATTTGAATGCGAAAAGCAAGGTAAAACAATACAATATTGTTGCTACTGATGAGTTGATTGACGAAGAAGTAAAGAATTTACAAACACGTTATGGTAAAATGTCTTCTTTAGATGAAGCTACAGAGCATGCTAATGTTACTGGTACTTTTGTAAACGAAGAAAATGACATCAATAAAAAATCTACTTTCTTAGTAAATGATTTAAAAGGAAAGAAAAACGAAAAGAAAGTTATTGGTGCTAAAGTTGGTGATGTAATTGAATTAGAGACTAAGAAATTATTCGAAGACAACAATAAATTACAACACATATTAGGCGTTTCTCAAGATGATGTTAAAGATTTAGATATCACTGTAACCTTAACAGTAGAAGAAATTACAAAAACAGAACCTGCAGATTTAGATAAAGAATTATTTGATAAACTATTTGCTGACGGAAGCGTTTCTACAGTTACTGAATTGAGAGAAAAAATAAAAGAAGATGCTGAAAAGCAGTTTCAACAACAAGGAGATCAACAATTATTAAATGCTATTCAAGAGTATTTAATAGAGAACACTAAGTTTGATTTACCTGCTGAGTTTTTACAAAAATGGTTAGCTACTGCTGGAGAAAAAGAATTATCTTCAGATGAGGCTGCGACAGAATATGAAAAATCTGAAAAAGGATTGCGTTATCAATTAATCGAAAGTAAGATTATGAAAGATAATGACATCAAATTAGAATATCAAGAATTGGTAGACTATGCAAAAGGATTTATCAGAACACAAATGGCTCAGTTTGGTAATATGAATCCAGAAGAAAAAGAATTGGATGATATTGCTGGTAGAATTTTACAAAATCAAGAAGAAGCTCAAAAATTACAGTCTCAATTAATTAGTCAAAAATTATTGGCTTTCTTTAAAGAGAATATGAAGTTTAAAACCAAAGAAGTTTCTTACGAAGATTTCATTAAAGAAGTGTACAAATAACAGTTACAGACTGTTTTGAATATTTTACTCATGTTCACAAAATGATAATGTCATTTCGAACAACGTGAGAAATCTCAAAAACCTGAATTATTAAATTCAGGTTTTTTTATCAAATAACTGTAACAAAATATTAACGTAATAGTTCTTATATTTACAGTATAAAACTTAAAATAGAATCACAGAAATGGATTACGGAAAAGAGTTCGAAAAATACGCTACAAAACATCACGGAATAAAAAGTACTTCTTATACAAAAATAACAAGTAGTTTAACGCCATATATTATGGAAGAACGTCAGATGAACATTACTCAAATGGATGTTTTCTCTCGTTTAATGATGGATAGAATTATCTTTTTAGGAACAGGAATTAACGATCAAGTTGCTAATATTATTCAAGCACAATTGTTGTTTTTAGAAAGTGTAGATGCAAACAAAGATATTTCTATATATATCAATTCTCCAGGAGGAGGTGTTTATGCAGGTTTAGGGATTTATGATACCATGCAGTTTATAAAACCAGATGTAGCCACAATTTGTACAGGTATGGCAGCCTCTATGGGAGCTGTTTTAATGTGTGCAGGCGAAAAAGGAAAACGTTCTGCGTTACCACATTCTAGAATTATGATTCATCAACCTTTAGGAGGTGCTCAAGGACAAGCATCAGATATCGAAATTACTGCAAGAGAAATCTTAAAGTTAAAAGACGAATTGTATCAAATTATTGCAAATCATTCAGGACAAACTGTAGAAAAAGTACATAACGATTCTGATAGAGATTACTGGATGAAAGCAGACGAGGCAAAAGCCTACGGAATGATTGATGAAGTTTTAGCAAGAAAATAAATTAGTATTTAGTTTTTGGTTGATGGTTTTTGGTGCTTAACCAATAACTACCAACTAATAACCAAAAACCAAATCAAATGTCGAAAGAAGAAAACTTAGAGTGTTCGTTTTGCGGACGAAAAAAAGCAGAAACCGATTTGTTAATTGCAGGTATGGACGCACATATTTGTGATAAATGTATTGAGCAAGCTTACGGAATTGTAGAAGAAGAAATTTCTGAAGCAAAATCTAACAGTTTGTCTAAAGATTTAACACTAAAAAAACCGCTTCAAATCAAAGATTTTTTAGATCAATACATCATTGGTCAGCATGAAACTAAAAGAGCAATGGCTGTTGCTGTTTACAATCACTATAAAAGATTATTGCAAGACAAAAACGATGAAGATGATGTAGAAATCGAAAAGTCAAACATTGTTTTAGTTGGAGAAACAGGAACAGGTAAAACCTTAGTGGCAAGAACCATTGCCAAAATGTTAAACGTTCCTTTTTCTATTGTAGATGCAACTGTATTAACACAAGCAGGTTATGTTGGTGAAGATGTAGAAAGTATTTTAAGTCGCTTACTGCAAGCGGCAGACTATGAGGTAGAAAAAGCAGAAAGAGGTATTGTTTTTATTGATGAGATTGATAAAATTGCTAGAAAAGGTGATAATCCATCCATCACAAGAGATGTTTCTGGTGAAGGAGTTCAACAAGCATTATTAAAACTTCTAGAAGGAGCAGTAGTAAATGTTGCACCAAAAGGTGGTAGAAAACATCCTGAGCAAAAATTTATCGAAGTAAATACCAAGGATATTTTATTTATTGCAGGTGGAGCTTTTTCAGGAATTGATAGAATTATCAGCAAACGTTTAAATAGACAAGCAGTTGGTTTTGGAGCTTCTTTAGATGAAGATAAAATTGATGATGATAACTTATTGCAATACATTACACCTATAGATTTAAAATCTTTTGGATTAATACCAGAGATTATTGGTCGTTTACCAGTACTGAGTTATATGAATCCTTTGGATGCAAAAACGTTACGTGCAATTTTAACGGAGCCAAAAAACTCAATCATCAAACAATATCAAAAATTGTTTAGTATGGATGAAGTTAACTTTACAATTGACGAAGAAGCGTTGAATTATATTGTAGGAAAAGCGGTAGAATACAAGCTAGGAGCAAGAGGTTTACGTTCTTTATGTGAAGCTATTTTCACAGATGCAATGTTTGATTTACCAAGTTCTGATCAAAAAGAATTTAATGTAACTAAAGAATATGCAAAAGCAAAATTGACAAACACAACGTTAAAAAAGTTGAGAGCAGCTTCGTAAGGTTTTTTTGGGCGTTTCCACGCAAAAAAGCGTGGTCAGGCTTTTCACTATATCTTTTTTCAGAAAAAGAAAAAAGAATGCCGTTTCAATCCTTAACGTATATTGCTAACTTAAAAATGTAATGCATAAAAATAACTAAAAGAAATAAGGCTTTTTAATATTTAAAAACCCTTCAGGTTTTTAAAACCTGAAGGGTTTAAAATTTATAATTAAACTAATGATATCAAGAAGTACCATAGACTGTGTTTTCGAATCTGCAAGAGTAGAGGAGGTTATTGGTGAATTTGTGCAACTCAAAAAAGCAGGAAGTAATTTTAAGGGTTTAAGTCCGTTTACAGATGAAAAATCGCCATCTTTTATGGTATCACCAGTAAAACAAATTTGGAAAGATTTCTCTACAGGAAAAGGAGGAAATGCTGTTTCTTTCTTAATGGAACATGAACATTATACCTATCCTGAAGCCTTAAGATGGTTAGCCAAGAAATACAATATAGAAATAGAGGAAACTGAGCAAACCAATGAGGAAAAAGCTCAAATGAATGAAAGAGAAAGTATGTTTTTGGTGTCTAATTTCGCTAAAGAATATTTTCATGATACAATGCTGAATACCAATAAAGGAAAAGCAATTGGTTTAAGTTATTTTAAAGAGCGTGGTTTTAGAGAAGATACTATTAAAAAATTCGATTTAGGATATTGTATTGATGAGTGGGATAATTTTACAAAAGCAGCGTTAGCAAAAGGATATGATTTAAAGTATTTAGCTTCTACAGGATTAACAATCGTTAAAGAAAGTAAACAATTCGACCGTTTTAAAGGTCGTGTAATGTTTCCAATACATTCAATGTCAGGACGTGTTTTAGGTTTTGGAGGACGAATTTTAACCAACGACAAAAAAGCAGCTAAATATTTAAATTCTCCAGAAAGTGATATTTACCATAAGAGTAAAATTCTTTACGGAATTTATCAAGCTAAAAAAGAAATTGCGAAACAAGACAATTGTTTTTTAGTAGAAGGCTACACAGATGTTATTTCTTTCAATCAATCTGGAATAGAGAATGTAGTAGCTTCATCAGGTACAGCATTGACTGCAGATCAGATTCGATTAATCAATCGTTTAACAAAAAACATTACGGTTTTATTTGATGGTGATGCAGCTGGAATTAGAGCATCTATTCGCGGAATTGATTTAATTCTAGAGCAAGGAATGAACGTAAAAGTTGTTCAGTTTCCTGATGGAGAAGATCCAGATAGTTTTGCAAAAGCAAATTCTGATGCAGAGTTAGCAGCGTATTTAGAAAACTCAGCACAAGATTTCATCAACTTTAAAGTATCATTGTTATTAAAAGATTCTGATAACGACCCGATAAAAAAAGCAGGAGTAATTCGTGATATCGTTACAAGTATTTCTAAAATACCAGATGGAATTCAGCGAGAAGTCTATGTGCAAGAATGTGCACGAATTATGGATATTTCTGAACGAGTTTTGTTTAGTGAGTTGGCTCAATTATTAAAAAAAGAAACTACTAAAAGAGCTAAAACAAATCAGAATGCTAATATAGACCCAAACCAACCACCCCCAGAATATTTTGCAGCACAAGAACAAGCTCAAATGGGATTGGTAAAAGGTGGGCAAACTACTGCTAAAAAAATAGATCAATTGTCTATTTTAGAAAAAGAGATTATTAGGATTTTATTATTGTATGGAAATGAAGAAGTAGAATTTTACGAAGATATTGTTAACGTAGATGAAGATGGAAAAGAAACCATTACTACTAGGAAATATAAAAACACCGTTTCTGAAGAAATTTATTTGCATTTACAAGATGATGAGATTGAATTTTCAAATCCAATTTTTCAAGAAATATATATAGAGATTATTCATCAACTAAATCAACTAGAAAAGTTAGATATAGATAGTTTAATCAATCATAAAAATCCAAATATTGCTTCAACAGTTACTTCTATTTTAATGGATGAAGAAAAACACCAGTTAAGTAGATGGGATACACAAAATATTTTTGTGACAGAGGCAATTGAAGTTTTGCGAAAATTAGTAAATGATTCTGTCTTTAATTTAAGACGAATTCTAATTGGAGAGAAGATAGATGAATTGATGAAGGAAGCTACGCAAGAACAAGGTATAGCAATAGATTTGGAGGTTGTTAAGAATTATACAAGCTTAAAAATGAGACTGTTTGAGAAGTTAAATAGGGTAGTCTAATATTATTAAATTTTAAAAACAGGTGTTTTCACCTAGTGCTTAATTTATCGATTAAATTAATTTTTCATATATTGCGAGTCCAAATGAAAAGAAAATCCTCAACTATGAAAAAAATTTTACAACTATTAAAAATTTTCCAATTGTTTATTCTGTTACCTTTTGAAATTTCTAAAGGGTCCAAAAAAAGAGCATATATGAAAATTAAAAAAATGATGGTAGCAGCTAATCTGCTATAAATTCTAACCAAAAAAATACAATATAAAACCCTAATTTGTCATCAAATTAGGGTTTTATATTTTTATTAAAATTTCTTTTATTTTAACTTTTCAGGAATTTCACAAACTGGAATTGGCAACATTTTATGTTGATTAATGGTATTTAATCTTGTGTAAATTTTATAAACTTCTTTTTTTCTACCTTCAAATTCATCAACAGTTTTTCCTTTTTCTTGCATTGTCATTGCCCACTCTAATTCGTCATAAGAAGCTCCAAGTTGATCTTCATCAGTTCTACTATCGCCAAATAAACCATCTGTTGGTTGTGCTTCCTGTATAGAATTTGGTACCCCTAAAAAAGCTGCTAATTCAAAGACCTCAGATTTCATTAAATCTGCAATTGGGCTTAAATCAACTCCTCCATCACCATATTTTGTGTAAAAACCAACTCCAAAATCTTCAACTTTATTTCCAGTTCCTGCAACTAAAAAGTTATTTATACCAGCTAAATAATACAAACTCGACATTCTTAGTCTAGCTCTAGTATTGGCTAAAGATAAATCTACTTTAGCTTTATCATCAATAGATGGGACAACACTTTTAAAAGTTTCGAAGGTTGTTGTTAAATCTACTCTAACATCAGAAACATTTTTAAAACGTTCTTTGAGTTGTTTTATATGTTCTTCAGCCCTAGAAACCTGACTTTCTGCTTGATGAATAGGCATTTCTACACACAAAGTAGGTAATCCTGTTTTAGCACATAGTGTAGATGTTAATGCAGAATCTATTCCACCAGAAACCCCAACAACAAAACCTTTTACTTTTGCATTTTCAGCGTATTCTTTTAACCATTTTATGATGTGTTTTGCAACTTTTTCAGTATCCATTGATAAACTATTTTAGTAATTTTGTCGTTCTTAAATTGAGATACTAAGATACAAAGAATATGAGATTTTTTTTTAAAGTAATCGTAGTTTTATGCTTGTTTTTTTCTTGTTCTGATAAAAAAACTAATCAAATTAACGTTTCTGATATAACTATAGATTATTCAATAAAAAGATACGATTTAGATTTCTATTCTGCTAATGAAAAAACATTGCCTAAAGTAAAAGCGAAATATCCTTATTTATTTCCCATACAATTTACAGATAGTTTAGCATTAGCTAAAATTAATGATAAAGACGAACAAAAGTTATTTTATGAAACTCAGAAAGTGTTTAAAGATATTTCTAATCTAGAGAATCAAACAACATCATTATTTAAACATATTAAATATTACAATGCAAACTTTAAAGCTCCAGACATTGTTACGATGTTAACTAATATCGATTATGATAGTAGAGTAATTTATGTCGATAGTTTATTGTTTATTTCATTAGATGTCTATTTAGGTAAAGAACATCAATTTTACGCAGATTATCCAAAATATATTAAAGAAAATAATACAAAAGAAAATATTATTGTTGATGTTGCAAATTCAATTATTGAAAGACAGTTTCAACCGAACAGAAATAGAAGTTTTATTAATAAAATGATATATGAAGGTAAAAAGATGTATTTACTTGACAAATACTTACCCAATGTTTCAGATAAATTAAAAATTGGATATCACATTGATAAACTAAATTGGGTTATTGAAAACGAAGAACAAGTTTGGAAATATTTTATTGAACGAAAATTACTGTTCAGTACTGATACAAAATTAAATAAACGATTTTTAGACAACGCCCCTTTTTCTAAATTTTATTTAGAGGCTGATAAAAGCTCTCCTGGAAGGATAGGGGTTTGGATTGGTTGGCAAATTGTAAAATCTTATATGAAGCATAATGATGTATCTTTGCAGAAATTAATACAAATAAAACCTGAAGATTTATTCAAGAAATCAAAATATAAACCCAAAAAATAATGTCAATAAAACACAATTCAGAAATTAAATTTAATGTTGGTTTAGATGAAAATAAAGTGCCAGAAGAAATTTCTTGGACAGCAAAAGATGGAGGTATAGAAAATGAAGCTTCTAAGTCTATTATGATTTCTGTTTGGGATCATAAAAAGAAAGATACGCTAAGAATGGATCTTTGGACAAAAGATATGTCTGTAGATGAAATGAAGCAGTTTTATCATCAAACACTAGTTTCTATGGCAGATACATTTGAACGTGCTACAGATGATCAAAAAATGAGTGCTACTATGCGAGATTTTTGTGATTATTTTGCAGAAAAATTAGAGCTAAAAAAATAATATTTTTAAAATTTAATACTAAAAAATCCTTCTAAATCTAGAAGGATTTTTTATTTCTATTAATTAGCCTGAATTAAATTTAAAACAAACTGCTTATTGAAACTTTTACTTTGGTAAATCTTGTTTTTACTAAAATGTAATAATTTAAGCTAAATAAGAATTATATGAACTAAACTATTTATTTCTCAAGATACTTTTAAAAAATAGATATTCTCTCAGGTAGTGATGGCTATTAAATAATAATTATTTTTTTGAATAGTATATTTCGTTAATTTAGAATATATATGGACTAAGTTCCATTTATTTACAATAAGAAAAGAGCTGCCAAATTCTGGCAGCTCTTTATAATATGTAGATTTAATTTATCTATTAATCTAATGAACCAACTGGTTTAATTTCTACCCTTCTGTTCAACTGTCTACCACCTGCATTATCATTAGAGAACTTAGGTCTAGATTCACCATAACCTTTAGATTCTAATCTCTTAGAAGGTATACCTTGCTTAATCATGTATTTTCTAACACTTGCAGCTCTTCTTTGAGATAAATATAGGTTATACCTGTCACTATTTCTATTATCTGTATGTCCTTCAATAACAAACTTCACATCTGGTACTTGTTTCATCAAGTTGATAATTTTATCAATTGTTGCGAAAGAAATAGACTTAATTCTATCGCTATTCGTGTCAAAATAAATACTTGCAGCAAGTAATCCAATTTGTTGGCTAATATTTG
>P_2C_Liq_1_UnCtyDRAFT_1000663_pt1 | contig 14323 bp, 17 predicted proteins | sample Pon2CUnioCityCA_2_FD_10234 | JGI IMG/M metagenome (IMG submission 10234)
CAACCACAGCCATATGCAGGAACAATCTCAACAAACTGCGGCATTTGATTATCATCCTTAGGTCCATGACCACCAGCCAAGAAATATGCACCACTCATTTCTGGGGTTGCATGTTTATATCGATCGCGTTCACGCTGGTAAATATCAAACCCTTTGCGCAGTTTTTCATTCTCTGCTTCAAGGCGTTCTACATATTCAACAATCTCTTTTATATCTTGATCTAACGCAAAAAACGCTGTTGAACCTTCTTTAATATCTCTGGTCCAATTGCGCATACGATTCAATAAATTTTTATCAATTCCTACTGTCAATGTAGTTACCTTCCACTAAGAGTTTAAATTATATTACATGTTAAAGCTTGTGTCAATTTAATAAATAGTGTATGAAACATATTTTTATTCTAATTGCAACATTTTTATTATTTTCTGGGTGCGGACATACAAAAACAGAAAATGTTAACTATCGTCTAGAGAGAAAGTATTTGCTCTATGACGCGAACTCATACATTGGTTTGCATGAAAATAAACACAGACAAACTCTTAGAGATGAACTTGGTATTGATCCAGTTTATACGGAGTGGTGTGCAGCGTTTGTTAATATGATATTAAAGCAGAATAATTATCCAACGTCTGAAACAGTTAGTGACCATCCGTTAACAGCAAGAAGCTTTCTTAAACTTGGTGTTCCTGTTGTAGATGAACCAAAGTACGGAGACATTATTGTGTTTAAAAGAGGAGAGCCTTGGCAGGGGCACGTGGCATTTTATGTAAACAAAAAAACAGTCAACGGAATAGATTATTACTACGTACTCGGCGGTAATCAGTCTGATGCTGTTACAATAGAACCATACGCAGCTAGTAGAGTTATATCTATTCGTCGGCTGTAATTTATGCTACTGCTTTAAGTTCTTCGAAGAACTCTACTTCAGCATTTAACACGTTTGCAACTTCTTCGGCACCCTTTTTTGTTTCAAAAACTAAGTCAATAATCTTATGTTCTCGAAAATTGTTTTTAGCATAATCTCCAATAAAAACGACATGCTGAACTACTTTTCCGTTACGGTTTAAAATGTAGGGCAAACCAGTCTCCTTCATTGTCTATTACACTTTGCACTAAGCGATGCGGAATTGTACATATGTACAAATACACTGGCCAAAAAATTAAATTTGCAACGATAATATCAATCATCGCTGAAACTCTAGAACATAGCGTTTACCGTTAGAAAAGAAACGAATAGTTGAATGACTGTATACTTCAATGCGTTTTTCTTCTTCGATGATAATTTCTCTACAGTCGCGAACTGTTTCATATCCAATAATTTCACTTCTATTTCGAGGTTTGCCGCCTTTGTCAGCGCCAATGATACCTCCTATTACGGCGCCAGCTGCAGCACCGCCATCATCGCCTGATATCCCCTTACCAAGAAGACCTCCGATGATCATTCCAGCTAATGCACCCTCACCTGCGTTACCGTCTTTTTGGACATTACCATAGATGGGTTTATCAATGTTTTTGCAAACATATTCTGATGTTGGCACATATTTTACGATGGTCTTAGTATGATGGAACACGGTACCTTTTTGTACTGGTTCATTTGCCATTGCTGGGGTTGCTGCAGCTAGCGCCGCGAATACAATAGAACTTACGCCTATTGCAACTTTTTTAGATACTTTTGACATTTACATTACCTTCCGAGCGTATTTAACAACCATAAGATCTGCGGTTGTTAGTTTTTTCATTGATCCAGTTTCAGCCATTTCTTCACCGACACGAGAAAATGCGTTAAGAATTTCTAGTGGAACATTCATATTTATACCACTTTCAGAAAATTGCATCATTTTGCGACCAAACGAAGCAATTACTCGTTGCTGTTGTGACTGTTCGAAGAATGTAAGTTCGATGCTCATGTGTATCTCTTTCCTTGTTTATAAAATCAATATAAACTATAAACTAGCAACTGTCAACCATTAATCTTAATTTTTCCAGCAAATTTTTCAACTAAAGGTATTGCACCATTAAATGCTTCTTCTTCCCACCAACGATCCTCATAAGCAAGATCATAATGCTCATCTAAAAGCGTACCAAGGTCCTGTTTCATATATTGCTTTACGTGAATCATTTCATGTGCGATTGTAGTAAATAATTGACTTAAATCGCGGCCTTCTTTTACTAAAATAGTGAATTTACCATCCGGCTCATCAAAACACATTCCAGTGTTACCGACAAGGTTATAACTTTCAATAGATATCTTTCGGGGTAGTATACTATATTCCTTACAGATAAAAGTAACGAATTTCTCTACAAGATGATTTAAAGAGTCATTGTCGTAATCTTCGTTTATATGCACGTCAATGATCATCGTAGTCTCTTTGTAAGAATTTGTGTTGAAAATATATCCCACATCGCTGCTTCTGTTTCATATGCTTCCTTTTCCCAAGGTAGATCCCAATAATTGTTAATACCTATTACGTATTTGCCCTTCCACCTAGATGGTTTGCTACCAACACCAGATATTAAATCACCTCTTAAATATTGCTTGGCATGAACCATTTCGTGGAAAAGAGTTTTACAAATTTCTGTTCTGCTCAATGTAGGATTAATTCCTATGGTAATAGAACCTTCGTCATAACTACACCAACCAGCTGATTCCTCAAAATCATCTTCGAAGTCTATCTCAATATCCTCTTCAATTTCTAAAAAATCAACTGCAAAGACAACCATCTTATCCATCAGTGGGTTAGAAACCTTTTTAGGCTTACCGTAAGCAGAGTAATACATTATGAAACTTCGTCTAAATCAATGATAAATTGTTTCTTTGGAGTTGTTGATTCCCAATAACGAACATCCTTTTGGACTTTCTTAATATCTTTTTCCAATTCCTTTACCATTTCATCAGTAAGGCTCATGATATTAATTCGAAGAAGGCGGTCTACATCGTCTTGTTTAGCTGATGTGTGATCTGTAATTTGTTTACCGACGGCTGATTTCTTTTGGTTTTTAAACTTAATTTTATCGTCAAGAACAGATTGGATAAACTCCATTTTGATTTTTAGCCAACGGATCTCTTCATCTGCTTCTGCCTTACGCAGCTCAATGCGTTTACCAAGAATACCAAGACGATAATTGCAAAAGTCTTTAATAAGATCTCGTTCATCTTTGTATTCGCGCAGCTTGCCATCAAAGTCAATAACCGTGATGTTTTCACTAAGAGGTTTAGACAGTTTAAATTTACGAATAATACGCTCATCAGTCCAAGCATTTGCAGAAGCTAATTTTAGTTTAACCTCGAAGCGAAAGCCCTTTTTATCGCACAGATCTTCATAAGATACGATGTCGTTGTTATCCTCAAGGGCATCTAACACTTTAACATAGGCTTCGCGATCATAACCATAAGGTACCTCAGTAATAGTTAGAACTGTTTTGCTGTTGCGTTCAAATTTGCCGCGTACTGAGTAACGCTCTTCTACACTATCATACGTAACATCGCCATCAAACTCAGGGAACTGCACCGGAAGTCGTTCTGATATAGTACCACTCAATAAGAATTCGCGAACGGCACTAGAAAGTGAACTAGCGGATCGTGGAAGAATGTTAGTAGCAAAACCAGTTGCAATACCTTTAGTTCCATTAGCTAACACTAAAGGAAGGACTGGCAAATAAAACATTGGAGGCTCATGCTCAGGATCGGAATGAACAGGTGAGAGATCAATGTCTTTTACATATTTTTCAAAGTTAGAATGAACTCGAGTATAAACGTACCGGGCTGCGCCTGGTTCTTGTACAAGACGAGTACCAAAAGATCCTCGACCTTCAACTAAACACACGTTATTATTCCATGTGGCAGCCATTAACTGACCGGCACCCGCTGCTGAAGCTTCACCATGGTTATAACCATAATCTGAAATAATACCAGCAACGGCAGAGACCTTCTTAAAATCTCTTTTGGAATTTAAAAGGGATGAATAAAGATAGAAACGTTGAACAGGCTTTAGGCCATCAATCATATTTGGAATAGCTCGAGACTCAACGGTGTACATCGCAAACGAAAGCCATTCGTTTTTAGCAACTGCAGAGATTGGATAATCTCGCGTGCCTTCGTCTTTTTTTGTAAATTCAAGTACGCTCATTTAGTGTCCTATTGTTATAATCATTTTCAATACTAACATATTATTTCTCAACTGTCAACCGCCATTTGCAATATTTTTCCCAGATTGTTTCATAAAAAAGATATGCAGCTACAAATCCAATATAAGGGATAACTGCTAAATTTAATAAAACCCAAGAAAATGCTAAGGCCGCAACTAAATCATAACCTCTAATCATGAAAACATGTAATCCTTTCGAAGCTGAGATTCTTTACCAAACATCATTTGAAAAATAGATGCATCATCTACAGTAACAGTATCGTATTGTGGTTTATTGATAATGGTGTCGTATTCTTCTTCTGTAAGGCTCCCGAGACCTTTGATGTAGCGGTGTTTCCATCCAGACTCTTGCGATTTAAATTCACTGGCTTCTTCATATGTGTAAAACCATTTGACCTTTGATCCATTTTTAGAAATCATAATAGGCGTACGAGTAATTTTTACACGCTTTTCTGTGAGTAGGCGAGGCCAAAATTTGTAAAAGAAAGCAATTAGCAGCGGGCTAATATGTCCAATACCATCATGGTCTGCATCAGTTAGTGTTGCAATATTATCGTAAGTTACATCATCAACGGAATTTGGATTATTAATGTCCAAACCAAGAACCGCAATGAGTTCTGACAACTCTTTGTTTTTGAGCACATCTGCTGGTTTCATGTCCCATGTGTTCATAATAACACCTCGAAGAGGGTATGCACCAACCTTATTGGCATCGCGAACTTTGAGAAGGAATCCCATCGCTGAATCACCTTCTACAATTTTAAGAGTTGCATCTTTACGATTTGCAGAAATATGCTTAGCAACCTTAACCTTTTGTAGCTTCTTTTGAGCCATAGTTGCGGCGCGTTTATCCGCTGCCAGTTTCTTCGCAAGTTGTGCTTCAATGATTGGATCAATAATATCAGGATTACTAATGATTTTCTTTGCGTAATAAGTAAAGTCTTTGCAGTCAGCACCTTCGAAGTGCTCACGAACATTACTCATTGGATTTGTTAGACGTTCTTTTGTTTGAGAATCAAACTTTGGATTAACAAAGTTACGAGCAAAAAGTACAAAGGTAAGACCACCCTTAATAGTATTCTTGGCAACCTCTACTTTAAACTTGCGTTTAATCATTGTTACTAGTTCATCTACGATGTTATTTACTACATAATCTACGTATGTACCACCCATTCGTGTGTTAACACCATTAATAAATGAGTTCGTTCTAAAGCCATCTTCTGACGTAGTAAAGAAAAACGATACATTTTCAGATTTTTCAATAACGACGTTTGGATTAAATAGTGCAGAGTATTTTTTAAGATCTGAAACGCTGATTTTTTTCTTATTAAAAGAAAATCTAATTTCTGGAAACGCCATCTGCAAACTCATTAAACGATCTTCAAGCAGCGAAATTGTATCTAACGCTGAAAGTGAGTCAGTTTCAAAACAGTCGAAATCGGCTACAAACGAAACTTCAGTGCCAGAACCTTCTTTATCTCGTGTAGTAACTTTTACTTCCTCACCACCGTTTTTACATGCTACAGTAATTAGGTTGCCGTTTGACCACGACTTACCAGTAAATTTAGAAGATAGAAAGTTTGTAGCAGCAGACCCTACACCGTTCGTGCCAATAGTGACGCGTTCATCATCAAAGCTAGTACCAGCATTTACGCGTGTCCAGGCAGCTACGGGGCGTAGGATTTTTTCTTGTGTTGTTTCATCAAAAATTTCATCTTGGGGAATGCCACGGCCGTTATCTGACACCGTAACCATATCCATATTAATCGAGACGTCGATCTTATTAGCATATTTAAAGTTTGTTCTGATTGCCTCATCAATAGAGTTATCTAGAATCTCATCGATCATTTTGGAAAGTGCTGGGACATACGTTGCGGTTTTCCACTCACCCTTGACAAAACGTTCTACTTTTTCCTGAGAACTGGATCCGAGATACATTCCAATGCGTTCTCGTACGTGTTGTCTTGCCGTTAAAATTCTAAAATCGTTTGCCATTCAAAGCTCCATCATATTATGCTATATATTATATAGCGCCTAACCAGTGTGTTACGTCATCGCATGGATCGTCGATCAGCATGCATGTTATCCCTTATTGTTATAGGTCCATCTATTTATCAAATAGCCAACGGCTACCGAATTTTGATAAATATACCATACACTAGATGAAATGTACATAGGAAACATTAGATGAATAGCAATTACTTATCACCAATCGGCTTTAAAATTAATGTTAAACGTCTTCCAAACGTTGAATTTTTTACTCAAAAGGTGATTATCCCAGGAATTAACACAAACGCGCCGGAAATTCCTAGCCCTCTAACTACGTTGTATAGTACAGGTGATAGATTAATCTACCAAGAATTAGATTTGTCTTTCATTGTAGATGAAAATATGTCAAACTATAAAGAGTGTTTAAATTGGATGGAGTCCTTAACATCTACTGAAGAGCTAGCCCAGTATAGCAAACTGGCAAAATCTGATGAAGGCACCGTGTCTGACATCACTATTACTATTTTGAATAGCCATAAAAATGCTAACCTGCAGTTTACGTTTTTAGATTGTTCGCCAGTAAGCCTTACCGGAGTGTCATTAGATACAACTCAAAGTGATGTATTCTATCCAGAAGCGTCTATAACATTTAGGTATGACAGATTTAAATTCTCAAATATTGGTTGACAGTTCTAATATATTATGATAGAATAAGAATATATGATTCTAATTGAGAGGCTAGCATGAGTACTGAAGACATCAGTGAAATCTGGGCACAAGACGCAAACATTGACGAAACACAGTTAGCAAACGAAGCTAAAAAAATTCCGCAACTTCATTCTAAGTATTATAATCTATACTATAAGGAAGCGCTTAAAGTAAAAAAGCTTCGTTATGATTATAAAAAACTTGAGATGGATAAACGTGAATGGATTGATGGATCCATGTGTGAAGAAGATCTAGCTGAGCGTGGTTGGAAACCATTTCAGAAAAAAGTCATTCGTCAGGATATGGATAGATATATTCAGGCTGATTCTGATATCATTAAGCTTAGTCTAAAAATAGATTACCACGCTTGTCGTGCAGATTATTTAGAGAGTATTATTAAAACTATCCATAGCCGCAATTTTATTATTAAATCAATAATTGATGTTATGAAATTCCAAGCAGGAGAGTTCTGATCCTTATACGCCCTATAACACCAGTTTATAAGCCTATAATTCTTGTCGATAAACGCAAGGAAATCGAGGACCGGATAGACTATATAAATAGTATTAAGAAAACTGGAAATATTGATATAATGGCGTAGGATTTTTGTTATGACTGATATTGTTAATGTAGAACAGATAAACGCTGTTCATTTAAAAATTACTGCTGACTCTGGAGTTAAGATGGAGATTGAGCAGTATTTTAAGTTTCAACCAAACAACTATCAGTTTACCCCTGCTTACAAAAATAGAGTTTGGGATGGATGGATTCGAGTATTTCAAGCAATGAGACCAGTTCTATACGTTGGTCTATTCCGTAAATTACAAAAATTTTGCGAAGATCGTGGATACGAATTAAGAGCGGATCAGTCCTTATTAGTTTCTGATGATGTACCAGAAGACTACGGCTACCAAATCGCAGAGGAAATTGGATGTAAATTCAAACCTCGCGATTATCAAAATAGATATATTGTAGATGCTATCAGAGACGGAAGATCATTATCTTTGTCTCCTACATCTTCTGGTAAATCGCTTATCATTTATCTAATACAACAACATTATTTCCAAGCATACCAACACAGAACTCTTATTATCGTTCCTACGATCTCTCTTGTTCACCAAATGGCTGGTGACTTTATAGATTATGGTTGTGATAAAGATATGATTTATAAAATTCAAGGTGGCGTTGATAAAAATACAGATGCACCTATTGTAATCTCAACATGGCAGTCACTTATTAAATTACCAAAATCGTGGTTTTCACAATTCAACGTAGTACTCGGTGATGAAGCTCATACGTTTCAAGCTAAATCGCTACAGAAAATTATGGAAGGTTTAGATAATTGTTATTACCGTCACGGCTTTACTGGTACACTTAAATCAGAAGAAAGCAAAACTCATCGGCTTGTACTTGAAGGATGTTTTGGTTCTGTTAGAAAGCACGTATCTACAAAAGATTTGATGGACCAAGGCACCGTTGCTGACTTTAACATTAAAGCTATTGTCCTATCACATAGTGTTGAAAATCGTAAAGCATTTAAAAAAGCATTAACTAAAATTGATAGCGCAAGTAAAAAATATCCTGCTGAGCGTGAGTATTTGGTAAACCACGAGAAAAGAAATCTTTTTATTCGTAATCTATTATGGTCTCTCGAAGGTCAGAATAATTTGGTATTATTTGATCTTGTTGAAAAGCACGGTAAAATTCTTGCACCTATGCTTGAAAAAGAAGGTCGCCAGCTACACTTTATCTATGGTGCCACCAAAGGTGACGAGCGTGAACGTATTCGGCATTTGATTGAAAATGATCCTGTTAAACAACACAATATTCTTGCATCTTATGGTGTATTCTCTACTGGTGTAAATTTGAAAAAACTTGACAACGTTATCTTTGCTTCTGGATCTAAATCTGAAGTCAAGGTATTACAATCAATTGGTAGAGCATTGCGCAAAGGAAACGATGCTGATAAAGCTACTTTGTATGATATAGCTGACGACCTGTCGGTCGGAGCATACTCCAACTATACATTACAACATTTTAAAAAGAGAATAGAAATCTATGGCCAGGAACAGTTTGCCATGAAGGTTTATACAGTAGATATATAACATATTATTTTATAGTAGATAAGACTATTATACCAGGTTAAAGATATGCTGTCAACTGTTTTTTTCAAAAAATAAAATAAAAATACCTGTAATACTGACTTTTAAAGGATTGCTGATATCTTAGAATAAAAAAAAGGTTGACAGTATACCATAGTTATATTATAGTAGTATCAAGTATAAAAACAAAAAAATATAGGAGGTTGCTAATTGCATGGCAAAAAGAGTAAAAAAGAATTATGTTAACAACAAAGACTTTTTAGAAGCATTAATTCAATACAAAAAAGCCTGTGCAGAGGCAGAAGACGCAGGTGAAGAAAAACCGAGAGTGCCTGATTATATTGGTAAGTGTATTTACCAAATTGCCACTAGATTAGCAACCAAACCAAACTTTAGTGGATACTCTTATAAAGATGACATGATTTCAGATGGAATTGAAAATTGCTTATTGTATATGGGCAATTTTAATCATGAAAAATCACAGAATCCGTTTGCATATTTTACTCAAATTATTTGGTACGCGTTTCTACGACGCATCCAAAAAGAGAAAAAACAAATGTATATCCGCTTTAAATCAAGCCAAGTAATGATTGCATCAGGCGGCACATATTCTGGAGACGAAGTAACGCTTAATCTAAATACTAGTGCAGATTATATGAATAGCTTTGTACAAGATTATGAGGATAAGATCGCAAAGGATAAAGAGAAAAAGAAATGAAAATAGCTATTATTACTGACATGCATCTTGGTGTGCGCGGCGATTCTAAAATATTTTTAGATCACCAAGAACGGTTTTTTAATGAAATTTTCTTTCCTTACTTGGATGAAAACGACATTAAAATTGTTCTTGATCTAGGCGATACTTTTGACCGCCGTAAGTACATTAATTACGTAACACTAGACCGGGCAAAGAAATTTTTCTTTGACAAGCTACAACAGCGTAATATTGAATACCACGCTGTGGTCGGTAATCATTCTGTTTATTACACGAATACGAATGAAGTTAACTCTATGAATCTTTTGCTTCAAGAGTACACAAACTTCAATATCTATCGCGAAGAACCAAAAGAGTTGACATTTGGATCAACAGATATTATAATGGTACCGTGGATTACAAAAACAAATTCTGAAGTATGTTTGAACGCAATTCAAGAATCAAACGCCCATATTTGTATGGGTCACTTTGATATTGTTGGTTTTGAAATGCTGAAGGGTGCGATTTGTGACCACGGATTGGCTAAAGAGTTGTTTAGTGGTTACGAACAGGTTTATTCTGGTCACTTCCACCATCCATCTGAATATGGTAACATTAATTATCTCGGTGCTCCTTACGAAATGACGTGGTCTGATTACCAAGGAAAGCGTGGATTCCGCGTATTAGATACTGAAACTCGTGAGTTGGAATGGATTTTAAACCCATTTGCAATTTATCATAAAATTGATTACGATGATAAAGATATGACTGTTGAGGATATTGCTCACCTAGATCTTACTAATATTAAAGATGCTTACATTAAGGTTATTGTAAAAAACAGAACCAATCCGTACATTTACGATTTGTTTATTAACAAGCTTACAGACGCGGGTGCCGCTGACGTTAAAGCTATTGAAGATTCACTTAACCTCGAGGATGCGGGTGTAGATGAAATTTTGGACGAGACAAAAGACACAAAAGATATTCTTCACACCTATATTCATTCTCTTGATACCAAGGCAGATAAAACAATGATTATTAACTTAATTGACGAGCTATATTTAGAAGCGCAGAGTATTTAATGAAAATACAATTTCAAAAAATTCGTTATAAAAACCTATTGTCTTCAGGTAATGCCTGGACGGATGTTCCTTTAGATAATAACAGAACTACCCTTATTAGTGGATCTAATGGCAGCGGAAAATCTACGCTATTGGATGCCATCGTGTTTGCACTTTACGGTAAAGCTTTTCGTAAAATTAACAAGAATCAGCTGATTAACACTATTAATGGTAGAGATACTATAGTAGAAATTTCGTTTAAGATTGGTAAAAACGATTTCTTAATTCGCCGTGGCATAAAACCATCTTTGTTTGAAATTTGGAAAAACGGAGAAATGATTAACCAAGATGCTGCTTCACGCGATTATCAGTCTTATCTTGAGCAAAACATTCTTAACTTAAATTACAAATCTTTTAATCAGATTGTTATTCTCGGATCAGCAACTTATGTGCCGTTTATGGAGTTAAATCCTGGTACTCGACGCGATATTATCGAAGATCTTTTGGACATTCAAGTATTTAGTACAATGAATACTTTGCTCAAAGATCGCGTTTCAAGTAATAAAGATGCTATAACTGAAAATAGTTACCAGATGGATTTAACCGAGTCTAAACTTGAATCTGCGAAGGATCATAACGCATCTATACGCAAGATTCGCGAAGACGAAGTAAACAAAATTCGGGAAAAAATGTCTGAACACATCAATAAAATTGAAGAAGACAACAAAAAAATTGGTACAATTCAAGATATCATTGAAGTTTGTCTGAAGGATATTTCTGATAAAACATCCGTAAAAAATAAGCTCCAAAAGGCGAAGGAAATTCATAGAGACTTATCTGCTTCCATTCGTCAGCAGCACGATGATCTCTCATTTTATAACAATCATGATAATTGTCCAACATGTCAGCAAGGTATTGCTCATGATTTTAAAGAAAACGTTATTACTGAAAAAGATGCAAAGATTTTAGAACTGCAAGAAGCCATATCTGGATTAGATAAAAAAATTACTGAATATGAAGCTCGTATGGAACAAATATCCAGTGTTGAAGATGAAATATCGAGTGCAAATCTTAAAATTGGTGATTACCGTGCTTCTATTAAAATGTCAAAAACAGCTTTGGTTTCTTATAAAAATGAATTAACTAGTGCGCAGAAAGAAGTTGAAGCGGTTGACGTTTCTGTTCTTGAAAAACACGCTGCAGACCTTTCTAAATTTGAATCTGACCAACAGGATCTGTTTAACAAAAAAGAAATCTTAACTGTAGTATCAGCTATGCTCAAGGATGGCGGTATTAAAACGAGAATTATTCGCCAATATATTCCTGTTATGAATAAATTGATTAACAAATATCTTGGTGCATTTGATCTTTTCGTCGACTTCCAATTGGACGAAAACTTTAACGAAACTATTAAGTCTAGATTTCGTGACAAATTTTCTTATGCATCATTTTCTGAGGGCGAAAAGCTAAGAATTTCTTTATCTATTATGTTAGCCTGGCGAGCTGTCGCTAAGCTTCGCAACTCAGTATCAACAAATCTTTTGTTACTTGATGAAACGTTAGATGGTGCTCTTGATGGAGTTGGCATTGAAAACCTAATTGATACATTGCATAATCTTAATTCAGACGATAACATTTTTGTTATTTCTCATCGTGGTCACCAATTTGGCGACAAATTTGATAGTCATATTCGTTTCCAGAAAATTAAAAACTTTTCAGAAATGACAGCATAGGAGGTAAACGTGCAACACTCTATAGAAAGTCTTATTGGTCGAATTAATGCAATGCACAATTTAGCATTGCAAGTTCATCGACTTCGTAACGAGTTTTCAGAACAAGCAGAAAAAACTTATGATAAAGTAACCTGCCAATCTTTAATAGATCAAATTCAGTCTATGGCATTGACGATCGCAAATGATAAGTCCGGCACGGAAATCGTTACCGAAATGGAATACAAAAAGTAGTTGACACCTGTACAATATTGTGTTAGTATAGTTTTATATTATTATAAGGATTAATATGTCTAATTTTTACACATCAGTCGAGCGGTTCGGCAGCATGATTCTTTGGCGTGGCGTTGAAAATGGCCGGCCGTTTGCCAGAAAAGTAAAGTTTAAACCTACACTTTATACTGGTACTAGCGATCCAACAAAATATCGTTCACTTGTTTCTGGTCAATATCTACAGCCTGTAGAGATGGACTCTATGCGTGACGCTAAGGAATGGATCGAACAATACAAAGACGTACACGGGTTTGAAATTGCTGGAAGTAGTAACTATGTTGCTCAGTTTATTCAAGAAAACTATCCTGGTGAAATTAAATACGACGCATCAAAGATCAATATTGTATCTTTTGATATTGAGGTAGATATTGCTGACGGTTATCCAGATGTAGATTTTGCTGATAAAGAAATTACATCTATCGCCTACAAATCTTCTAAGTCTTCGACGTACCATCTTCTTGGTCGCAAAGACTATGATAAATCAAAAACATTACTCGATATTGATCCCGATGACATTCAGTTTATGAAGTTTGATAGCGAGCACGCACTACTTCGTAGGTTTAAAGAACTGTGGATTAATAACTATCCAGATATTGTTACTGGATGGAATGTTGAATACTTTGACATTCAATATATTATTACGCGCATGAAAGTTTTATTTGGTGAAGAATGGATTAAAGATCTTTCACCTTGGCGTAGTATTAACCAGAAAGGTCGCGAGTTTTTTGGTAAAATGCAATCTACATATCAGATTGCAGGTATTGCAGTTATTGACTATATGGATGTATTCAAAAAGTTTGGTTACAAATATGGTCCGCAAGAATCTTGGAAACTAGATCATATTGCTTACATTGTTCTCGGTGAAAAGAAACTAGATTATTCTGAGTATGGCAACCTTAATGCACTATATGAACAAAACCCACAACTATATCTTGACTATAACCTTAAAGATACTTGGTTGATCCAACGCTTTGAAGATGAAACATCTCTACTACAACTTGTTATGACGGTTGCTTATGGCGGCGGTGTTAACTACAACGACGCTTTTGGTACTGTTGGAATATGGGAAACAACTATCTATCGCCGCCTAATGAATGATAATGTAGTTCCTCCTATTAAAGGCGGTCCTGGTCAACGCGCAGGCGATCTTGTCGGTGGTTACGTTAAAGATCCAAAGGTTGGGATGCATCCTTGGGTTGTTTCTTTTGATCTTAACTCTCTATATCCACACCTTATGCTTCAATACAACATGTCACCTGAGACATACATGCCAGACGAACGTGAGTTTGTTACTCAAGAAATGGTACTTAAAGACCAATTCAAAAGTAACCGAACAGATGCCTCAGTTGCTGCGAATGGTGCGTGTTTTACCAATAAACGAAAAGGTATTATTCCTGAGATTATTGACGAATACTATGGTAATCGCAAGATCATTAAACAAAAAATGCTCAAGGTTGAGCAGGAACTAGAAAACGCAGTTGATCCCGTCAAAAAGGCTCAGCTGAAACAAGAAGCAAACCAACTACACAATGCTCAAATGGCTATCAAAATTTCGATGAATAGCCTTTATGGTGCAACAGCTAACATCTATTTTCTTTACTATATTAACGACATGGCAGAG
>P_2C_Liq_1_UnCtyDRAFT_1000664_pt1 | contig 14314 bp, 12 predicted proteins | sample Pon2CUnioCityCA_2_FD_10234 | JGI IMG/M metagenome (IMG submission 10234)
GAGGTCGGCGCCTATCTCAACAAGACCATGTCCGAGGCGCTGGCAGATCATCCGCATGTCGGCGAGGTGCGAGGCGAGGGTCTTATGTGTGCGGTCGAGTTCGTGAAGGACCGCGAGACGCGGACTTTCTTTGACGTCGCGGACAAGATCGGTCCGCAAGTGGCCGCGGCGCTGGCTGCCGAACACGTCATCGCACGGGCCATGCCGCAGGGTGACATCCTTGGTTTTGCGCCGCCCTTCTGCCTGACGCATCAGGAGGTGGACGAAATCGTCGAAAAAACGGTTCGTGCAGCCAAGAGTGTGCTGGGCTGAAATTTCATCAATACGGCCGGCCCGTTCAGCAAATCAGGCGTATCGGGCCGGTTTTGACGAAAAAACCAGTGATTAATTATTCACCATCAACGCGTTAACGCCCGGCACGCCGATCTTGTGTGTCAAAATCGTGTAAGTCGGCTTGCATCGCCCCGGGATTCTCGCTTTAGTCGGTCAAAACGTGGCATAGACCACGAAGCACATGGGGAGACACATTTGACAGACTCGCAATCCAGCGATGCATTTGTCGCATTTGAACGCGTCCAGAAAAGCTATGATGGCGAAAATCTGGTCGTCAAAGACCTGAACCTGTCCATCCCGAAAGGTGAATTCCTGACGATGTTGGGGCCGTCAGGATCGGGCAAGACAACTTGCCTGATGATGTTGGCGGGCTTCGAGACGGCGACGCATGGCAGTATCCTGCTTGACGGTGTGTCGATCAACAACATCCCGCCGCATAAGCGCGGTATTGGCATGGTGTTTCAGAATTACGCCCTGTTCCCTCACATGACCGTTGCCGAAAACCTCAGCTTTCCGCTGGAGGTGCGCAAGATCGGCAAATCCGACCGCGAGGCCAAGGTGAAGCGCGCGCTTGACATGGTGCAGATGGGCGATTTCGGTGGGCGTCGTCCGGCGCAATTGTCTGGTGGACAGCAGCAGCGTATCGCGCTTGCCCGCGCTCTTGTGTTCGAGCCTGAACTGGTTCTGATGGATGAACCGCTTGGCGCGTTGGACAAGCAGCTGCGCGAACATATGCAGTTCGAGATCACCAAGCTGGCCCATGATCTGGGCATCACGACCGTCTACGTCACGCATGACCAGACAGAGGCGTTGACCATGTCTGATCGGGTTGCAGTGTTTGATGATGGCCGTATCCAGCAGATCGACGCGCCCGATACGCTGTATGAAAGCCCGAAAAACAGCTTTGTCGCGCAATTCATCGGCGAAAACAACACTTTGACGGGGGTGGTCAAGAAAATCTCTGACGGCCTGTGCGAAGTGGAACTGGACGACGGTGAGGTGATCGATTGCAAGGCGGTGAACGTATCTGACGTGGGCGAGCGCACCCTTGTGTCGATCCGGCCGGAGCGGGTTGAATACGATCCTTCACGTCTGAAGGAAGGCACACACACGATCAAGGCAGAAGTGTTGGATTTCGTCTATATGGGCGATATTTTCCGCACCAAGCTGCGTGTCGCGGGCAACGACGATTTCGTAATCAAGACCCGGAACGCGCCAGACCAACGGCGGCTCAAGCCGGGCGAGATGATCGAGATTGGCTGGCTGCCCGAAGATTGCCGCGCTCTCGAAGCGCGCTGAGGTCTGTAACAGTTGCGTTTCGCGCTCGCGGGTTCCGCGGGTGTGAAACGAGGCCCTGTCCTTCCGCCCCGTGTTGCAGGGTCCATAAATCAAAAACGGGAAACGTACTTGGGAGTATGATATGAAACTGACAAAGACCCTTATGGCCACGACTGCTCTGACGGTCACTGCCGGTGCGGTCCTCGCACAGGATATGGCGGATTCCATGACACTTGTGTCGTGGGGCGGTGCCTACCAGAAAAGCCAGGTGAACGCCTACGCAGACCCTTACAAGGAAATGCATCCCGGTCTCGAAGTTGTCTGGGACGAAAGCTCCAACGAGGCTGTCGCCAAGCTGCGCGCCATGGACGAAGCCGGCAACGTGACATGGGATGTCGTCGACGTCGTGGCATCCGATGCTCTGCGTTTGTGCGATGAAGGCCTGGCGATGGAAATCGACCCTAACGAAATTCTTGCCGCTGCGCCGGATGGGACTTCGGCCGAGGATGATTTCGGTGATCTGCTTGTGGGTGACTGCTTCATCCCGCAGATCGTCTACTCGACCACATTCGGCTATCGTACCGACATGGTGCCCGATGGTGTGGAACCGCCGTCAGACATCTGCTCGGTGTTCGATCTGGAAACCTATCCGGGCAAGCGCGCGCTGGAAAAGCGCCCGATCAACAACATGGAATGGGCCCTGCTTTGCGACGGTGTCGCCAAGGGCGACGTCTATGACGTGCTTGAAACACCGGAAGGTCAGCAGCAGGCGCTCGACAAGCTTGGTACCATCAAGGACAGTGTGATCTGGTGGTCCGCGGGTGCCGATACGCCGCAGCTTCTGGCGGATGGCGAAGTCTTTATGGGCTCGACCTATAACGGCCGTCTGTTCAGCGTGATCGAAGAGCAGGACCAGCCGGTTGCGATGATGTGGGACGCACAGGTTTTCGACCTGGACGGCTGGATCATCCCCGCCAACCTTCCCGAAGATCGTCTGGCCCGCGCACTTGATTTCATCATGTTCGCCACCGACACGCAGCGTCTGGCGGATCAGGCCAAGTGGATCTCCTACGGCCCCGCACGCAAGTCGTCTGCACCGCTGGTCGGCCAGCACGCCGAACTGGGCATCGACATGGCGCCGCACATGCCGACCGATCCGAACAACTCACAGAACACGTTCCTTTATAACTACGAGTTCTGGGCCGACTATCGCGACGATATCGACGCGAAATTCCAGTCGTGGCTGGCACAATAAGCCGCTTGCGGTAAGCGCATAAAGGAAGGGCCGTGTGCGGCCCTTCCACACCGACAAAAATAAATTCGACAAAAACAAAGATGCCAACGGGGACACCATGAGCGATGTGACAGACGCCACGACCGCCAAAAACGCGCCCACACCGGATGATGCCCTGCGCATCTCGGACAGCAAGGCCAGCGGCCCGGTTCTCGCCGCCGATGGCACCCCGCTCAAGAAAAGTCTGAAACGTGCCCTTCGGGCACAAAAGCTGCGGGCGCTGGCGCTGATCGCGCCACTTTTGATTTTCATACTCATAACCTTTATCGCGCCGATCGGTGATATGCTGTTCCGCTCGGTTGAGAACCAGATCGTTTCCAGCACGCTGCAAAACACCGTCGTCGAGTTGGAAGATTGGGATCCCGCCGGTGCAGATATCCCCGGTGAGCCGACATTCGAGGCGCTGTACTGGGATCTGTTTCTTGCCGCCGAAGCCAAGGAGCATACAAAGCTGGGTACGCGCCTGAACTATGAGGAAACGGGGGTTTCCTCGCTGTTTCGGGGTGTTGGCCGTGGCATAGATGATTTTGGCGAAGACCAGGTAGAGGCGCTAGAGGATTTCGATCCCGTCTGGGAAGACGAGATGTTCTGGTACACGCTCATGAGCGGCGGCGACGGTGCGGAACAGAACTCGCGCCACCTGAGCGCCGCGCGGGAGCGCCTGACGACGCTGACCACTGACGATTTCATCGGGAGTGCCGGTTTCGTGCCGGGGGCCGAAATTTCAGAGCTTCTTCCGCGCACGATTTCCGAATATTCCACCTTTGCTCTTTTCACCGTGTTCGCCGATGAGGATGTAGTCGCCGAGGAAGAGCCATGGGAGGCCGTGAAGGTCTCTCTTATCCAAGAGCTTACATCCGGTGTCGATCTTGCGGGCTATTCCGGACCCGGTGCCGCAGAATTGCGCGCCGCGCAAGACATGCTGGCCGATCAGCCGGCCATTGATTTCAAGCAGGCGTTTCTTGACGATGACGAGGATTGGGCCGATCCCGGCCTTTGGGAAACGATCAAACTTTACAGTCCGCCCTTTACGACAGGGTATTTCCTGAAGGCCGTCGATCTGCAAAAGACCGTCGGCGGTGTCGAGGCTGTGCCGGATGGTGAGAAGATATACGGCACGCTTTTCAAGCGTACCTTGTTCATGTCGATGGTCATCATGGGGTCGTGCATCCTGCTGGGCTATCCCATCGCGTGGATCCTTGCGAATCTGCCGGTCCGCACGGCGAACCTGTTACTGATCCTTGTGCTTTTGCCCTTCTGGACGTCGCTTTTGGTACGGACCTCTGCGTGGAAGGTGATGTTGCAGCAACAAGGCGTGATTAACGATATCCTCGTATGGCTGGGCATGATCGCGGATGACAGTCGTCTTGTTATGATCAACAATCAGTTCGGCACGATCGTTGCGATGACGCATATCTTGCTGCCATTCATGATCCTGCCGATGTATTCGGTCATGCAGACGATCCCGCAAACCTACCTGCGCGCGGCGAAATCACTGGGTGCCACGAATTGGACGGCGTTCTGGAGGGTCTATTTCCCGCAGTCCATTCCGGGTATCGGGGCGGGTTCAATTCTCGTGTTCATCCTGTCAATCGGATACTACATCACCCCCGAGATCGTGGGCGGCACGACCGGTACATTCATCTCGAACAGGATTGCCTATCACATCTCCAGTTCCCTGAACTGGGGTCTGGCTGCGGCCTTGGGTTCGATCCTGCTGGCGGCGGTCCTTATCCTGTACTGGGCCTACGACAAGATCGTCGGCATCGACAACGTGAAGCTGGGGTAAGACATCATGGCGACTTATACTCTCACCCATGTCGAAAAGAAGCCTCTCAGCTTCTCTGTGCCGGTCCTTGCGGCGGCGGGCGCTTTCGCGGGCCTCTTTATTGGCACCGCGCAGGGATCGGGCCCGATTGGCTTTGTCGGCGGCGCGGTGATGCTTGCATTGCTGGGTCTTGTTTGTCTGACGGCGCTTTCCAACGACAAGGAAAAGATCGCGCGCTGGCTGATCCTGTTGGGAATGGCCGCCGCGGGCTATGCCTTTGGTGCGTTGCCGGGGCTTGTCGTGGGGGCCTTGTTCGGCTGGTTCTTCGGCTGGTTCATCTACTGGATCGGTGAAGGGCGGTACCGGGCCAACCTTGTGCCCTATCTCACGCCCGGTCAGGTTTTGTGGCACTATTCGTTCCGGGTGATCTGCGGCATGATCTTTTTCTTCCTGATCACGCCCATCGTGGTGGTGATGCCGCTCAGCTTTAACGCCGAGAACTTTTTCACCTTTACCCCGGAAATGCTGCGCTTTGATCCGGCGGGCTACAGCCTCAAGCATTACAGGGACTTCTTCAACAGCCCCGACTGGCAGCAGGCCTTGTGGAACTCTGTCACCATCGCCCCGGTCGCCACGCTTTTGTCGGTGACATTCGGAACGCTGGCGGCGATCGGTCTTTCGTCGGAACACGTGCCGTTCAAGCGCGCGATCATGGCAATCCTGATCTCGCCCATGATTGTGCCTCTGATCATCTCGGCGGCGGGGATGTATTTCTTTTACTCGCGTCTTGGGCTGCAAGGCACCTATTGGGGGGTTGTTCTGGCTCACGCGGCACTTGGCATTCCGTTCGTCATCATCACCGTGACCGCGACGCTGGTGGGCTTTGACCGCTCGCTGACCCGTGCGGCGGCCAATATGGGCGCGAACCCGGTCACAACCTTCTTCCGGGTCCAGATGCCACTGATCCTGCCAGGTGTGATTTCAGGCGGGCTGTTCGCATTCATCACGTCCTTCGACGAGGTGGTGGTGGTGCTGTTTGTCGGCTCGGCAGGGCAAAAGACGCTGCCATGGCAGATGTTCATCGGTCTGCGGGAACAGATATCCCCGACGATCCTTGCAGTNGCGACGATCCTTGTTTCGCTGTCGATCCTGCTTTTGGCTACTGTCGAGGTTCTGCGCCGCCGCTCGGAACGGTTGCGCGGCATGTCGCCGGGCTAAAGCGTTTCGCGAAGCGCCCTGAATACGCAAAAGGCCGGGCAAACAGCCCGGCCTTTTTCATGTCAGACGAAACGCTTTAGCTGCGGACCAGCGTTTCGTAGCTTTCCGCGATATCACGCGCCAATGCGCCGACCTCGAAATTGTAATCACCGATCTGGCCAACAGGGGTAACTTCGGCGGCGGTGCCGGTCAGCCAGCATTGTTCGAAGCCTTCCAGCTCTTCGGGCATGATGTGGCGTTCGTGGACGGGCACCTTGCGATCCTGCAACATGGCGATCACGGTCTGGCGTGTGATTCCGTTCAGAAAGCAATCGGGCTTGGGCGTATGTACCTCGCCATCCTTGACAAAGAACATGTTCGCGCCGGTCGCCTCGGCCACGTAGCCGCGATAATCGAACATCAACGCGTCCGAACAGCCCTTTGCTTCGGCTGCATGCTTGCTGAGAGTGCAGATCATGTAAAGCCCGGCGGCCTTGGCATGGCAAGGGATGGTTTCGGGGCTGGGTCGCTTCCATTTGGAGATATCGAGCTTGGCGCCCTTCATCTTGGCGTCGCCGTAATAGGCTCCCCATTCCCAGGCGGCGATGGCAAGCCGCACCGGGTTGCGCGACGAGGCCACGCCCATGTCCTCGCCCGCGCCGCGCCATGCGATCGCACGCAGATAGGCATCGGTATAGCCGTTGGCCTGCATGACCTCGGCTTTGGCAGCCTCGATCTCGTCCACGGTGAAGGGAATTTCGAAATCAAGCTCGCCTGCGGAAAAATGCAGCCGTTCCGAATGCTGGCGGCTTTTGAAGATCTTGCCGTTATAGGCGCGTTCGCCCTCGAATACCGACGAGGCATAATGCATTGCGTGGGTCAGGATATGCACATTGGCGTCGCGCCAATCTATCATCTGCCCATCCATCCAGATCTTGCCATCGCGATCATCATACCCGGTCATAAAGCCGCCTCCTCAAGCCATCTTTGCATTTGTTGCGTCAAATATGTCCGATGTGGACGTTTAGTTACGCAAAAACTGCGATTCGCTACCAGTTTGGTCTTGGAATGTCAACAAGGCTGACTTATTCTGATCAAGAAGCGGGCGATTTGTGAACAGGAGTCCCAGATGGCAGAGGCGCAGAGTGGCGAAAGCCTTCTTTTTCTCACCGATGAACAGCTGCGACAGGGCATCGAGGCGATGTTTTTCGCCTATCGAGGCTTCACCGCGGACCCTGACCGTATCCTTGCCTCCATGGCCTATGGGCGCGCCCATCACCGCGCGTTGCATTTCATCGCGCGCAGTCCGGGAACGACGGTGAACAATTTGCTCAACATCCTTGGCGTCACCAAGCAATCGCTGAACCGCGTGCTGCGCACCCTGATCGAGGACGGGCTGGTTCAAAGTCGGCAGGGCACCAAGGATCGGCGTGAAAGGCACCTGACGCTGACAGACGAGGGCGCGACGCTGGAACGCAAGCTGTCGGATGCACAGCGTGCGCGGATGCGCGCCGCCTACCGCGCTGCCGGCCCCGAGGCCGTCACAGGGTTTCGGCAGGTGCTCGAAGCGATGATGGACCCGGAGATGCGTCGCAAGTATCATGCGATCAGGGAGAGCGATACATGAGCGAACCGGCCCCGCATCTACTGATTGTCGACGACGATGAGCGGATACGTGACCTGTTGCGAAAATTTCTTGTCAGACAGGGATTTCTTGCATCCGCCGCGCGTGACGCGGCACATGCGCGCCGGGTTTTGTCCGGTCTGGAATTCGATCTGATCGTGATGGATGTGATGATGCCGGGCGAAGACGGGGTCAGCCTGACCCGCGCGCTACGTGAGAAGCTGGCGACGCCAATCCTCTTGCTGACCGCAAAGGGCGAAACTGAGGACAGGATCAAGGGGCTGGAAGCGGGCGCGGATGATTACCTTTCCAAGCCGTTCGAGCCAAAGGAATTGCTGCTGCGGATCAATGCGATCCTGCGCCGAATGCCGGACCCCGCGCCTGATGCAGCAGCCCCGCAAATTTTGACCATGGGTGCAGTGCGGTTCGACATCGACCGGGCGGAATTGATGCGCGGCGCCGATCTGGTGCGATTGACCGCCACCGAGGTGCAGTTGATGCGGATTTTTGCCGAGCATCTGCGCCAGCCGGTCAGTCGCGCCAAGCTGGTCGAGGATCTGGGACGTGACGGAGGCCAGGCGCAGGAGCGCGCCGTTGACGTGCAGATCACACGTTTGCGGCGCAAGATCGAAAGCGATCCCAAGCAACCACGATACTTGCAGACGGTCCGCGGGGAAGGATACATGCTGGCCCCCGATTGATTGCGGCAATCCGGAGGAGCGCCTGTGGCGCGCAGATTCGGTGATATAAGGGGCGCTGCCGCGCAATCCGGGGTATTTTCCCCAAGAAGACGCGCAAAGACCGGCAATGCGTGTTTTCCTTGATAGATCGGGGGCGGCCATGTATCTGAACCGCCATGACACGGATTTTCGACATCGACGACCGCGCGCGCCTGCCCTGGCGGTTTTTCGGTGCGTCCCTGACGGTGCTTGCGCGCCGGTGAGGCGCCGCACGCTGTATCGTGACATTTCGTTTCCACTGACATGACGGGAGAGGACCGATGTCCCCCAAGACGCTTTACGACAAAATCTGGGATGCACACCTTGCGCATGAAGCCGAGGACGGCACCAGCCTGCTGTATATTGATCGCCACCTTGTCCATGAGGTGACAAGCCCGCAGGCCTTTGAGGGTTTGCGGATGGCGGGGCGCACCGTGCGCGCGCCGGACAAGACCATCGCGGTGCCCGATCACAACGTGCCGACCACACCGGACCGGGTGGACGGGATCCAGAACGAGGAAAGCCGTATTCAGGTCGAGGCGCTGGACAGGAATGCGCGCGAAACCGGGATTCACTATTACCCCGTCTCGGACGTGCGTCAGGGGATCGTGCATATCATCGGGCCAGAACAGGGCTGGACCCTGCCGGGCATGACGATCGTTTGCGGTGACAGCCATACCGCCACGCACGGGGCATTCGGTGCGCTTGCCCATGGTATCGGCACATCAGAGGTCGAACATGTGCTGGCCACGCAGACCCTGATTCAGCGCAAGGCCAAGAACATGAAGGTCGAGATCACTGGCCAGCTTGCTCCGGGCGTGACAGCCAAGGACATAACGCTTTCGGTGATCGGCCATACCGGAACCGCCGGTGGCACCGGCTATGTGATCGAATATTGCGGCGAGGCGATCCGCAGCCTGTCGATGGAAGGTCGCATGACGGTTTGCAACATGGCCATCGAGGGTGGCGCGCGCGCCGGCCTGATCGCGCCCGACGAAACCACATTCGAGTATGTCAAAGGCCGCCCCCACGCGCCCAAGGGTGCCCAATGGGAAGCCGCGCTGACCTGGTGGAAGACACTTTATTCCGACGATGACGCGCATTGGGACAAGGTCGTGACCATCAAGGGCGAGGATATCGCCCCTGTCGTCACATGGGGCACCAGCCCCGAGGACGTGCTGCCGATCACCGCGGATGTGCCCGCGCCCGACAGCTTTCAGGGCGGCAAGACCGAGGCCGCCAAGCGTGCGCTCGACTATATGGGTCTGACACCCGGGCAGAAACTGTCGGATATCGAGATCGACACAGTTTTCATCGGGTCCTGTACCAATGGCCGAATCGAGGATCTGCGCGCTGCGGCAGAGATCCTGAAGGGCAAGAAGATCGCGGTGAAACGTGCCATGGTCGTGCCCGGATCGGGCCTTGTGCGGGCGCAAGCCGAAGAAGAGGGGCTGGCCGATATCTTCAAGGAAGCTGGCTTTGAGTGGCGGCTTGCGGGCTGTTCCATGTGCCTTGCCATGAACCCCGATCAGCTTGCGCCCGGCGAACGCTGTGCGGCGACGTCGAACCGCAATTTCGAAGGCCGCCAGGGGCGAGGCGGACGCACCCATCTGATGAGCCCCGCCATGGCGGCGGCGGCGGCCGTGACAGGACGGTTGACGGATGTACGGGAGATTATGTGATGGAAAAATTCGAGAAAATCACCGGGGTCGCGGCACCCTTGCCGCTGATCAATGTCGACACGGACATGATCATTCCAAAGCAGTTCCTCAAGACGATCAAGCGGTCTGGTCTGGGTGTGAATCTGTTCGATGAGATGCGGTATGATGACGAGGGCAAAGAGATCCCGGATTTCGTGCTCAACAAGCCGCAATATCGTGAGGCGGAGATCCTGATCGGTGGCGACAATTTCGGCTGTGGCTCCAGCCGGGAACACGCGCCCTGGGCGATCAAGGATTTCGGCATCCGCTGTGTCGTCGCCCCCAGCTTTGCCGACATCTTTTACAACAATTGCTTCAAGAACGGGATCCTGCCGATCGCCTTGCCGCAAGAGCAGGTGGATATTCTGATGAAAGACGCCGAAAAAGGATCGAACGCGCGGATGATTGTCGATCTTGAGGCGCAGACCGTGACCACATCGGATGGCGAAACATTCACCTTCGAGGTGGACCCGTTCAAGAAGCATTGCCTGATGGAGGGGCTCGACGATATCGGCCTCACACTGGAAAAGGCGTCTGCCATTGACGCGTTCGAAGGAAAGCTGGCCATGACCCGTCCCTGGGTCTGAGTGGATCCTGGCAGGCTATGAGGCGTCGCAGACCGATCTGCGGCGCCTTCGCAGACTGCGCAGAGCAAACAACACACTTTAAAGTTTAATCGTTTCTTGTGGTCAATTTCCGCGTCACCACAAGCTATGGTGGATACATCTAGCCGCGCCACATTTCGGTATAAAAAATGATGCAATACCGCACCACCAAGACCATGAATTTGCCGGAAATTCCAAGTGTAATCATTACACGGCTTGAGCCGTATGACGAAACAAGGCAAAAATTGGGCAAGATTGAGGCAAACCGTCTTATGTGACGCACCCAAACTGGAAATAATGACGCGGCATTGTACCGGGTCGATCCATTTGGAAGGGAAACGAACAGTGGTTTCTCAGATTATCAGCGCGCTGACGCGTGCGATACTTGTGGCTTTGCTGGTGGCAACACCGGCGCTTGTGCTCCCATCAATTGCGGTGGACACGGCACAAATGGTCGTGGTTATCGCGATCCTGTTCTCTCTCCTGACCTTCATCGAATATTTCGGCCGCTATCCCAGCATCGTGGAATTCCGCTTTGCCCCCCCCTTCAACCGACTGAAATTTCTGGCCTTATTGGCCGTTATCCTTTCGCTGTCGTTTATTTGCCGTGGGCTGACCGATCCTACGCCGCTGACGGTCATCATCACTCATGTCGGCAACCGGGTGGCGGATCTTCTGGATTTTCCCTTTTCCCCGGTACGGTTGATCGTGCTTATGCTGCCGGCGGACACCTCGGTGGGCGAGGTTGCGCTCGTCCGGGTCGCGGGTGCAGTTTCTTACTGTGTATCGCTTTTGATGGTTTTTGCGTTTGTCGTCATGGTGCGCCTGTTGGGCTGGCCCATGCGAAACGGCGCGTTCAATGTCTGGGTAAATCTGCCGCTTTTCGATCCGACGCGGGGCGGTGATATCGTTGAACGGCTCAAAAGGGATGCAGCCCTTAACATTGTATTAGGAATTTTGCTGCCATTCTTGATCCCGGCGGTCGTGAAGGCCGCATCGTTCGTGATCGATCCGGTCGCGTTCGACAGCCACCAAACGTTGATCTGGACAATGACGGTATGGGCGCTTTTGCCAGCAAGCATATTGATGCGCGGGATTGCCTTGATGCGCGTCAGCGAATTGATAGAGGAAAAGCGCCGCCGTGTTTATGCCAAGGCAGAAGCAGAGGCGATGCAAAGGACTGATCGTTTTTGTCCTTGTCCTGACGCTGTTGTGGCTTGCGTCGCCCTTGCTGGCGCAGGAAAAGATAAGGGTCGCCAGTTTTCACACCGAACTTGAACGCAAGGGTCCCGGTCTTTTGCTTCGGGATATCCTGCGCGGTGACCCGCAGGTGGACGCGGTGGCAGGCATCATCGCCACAATTGCGCCCGATATCATCGTGCTTCAGGGGGTCGATTACGACATGGAGCTACGCGCCTTGCGCGTGTTGCGCGACCGCATCGACGCATCTGGGCACGATCTGCCCCATGTTTTCGCGCTGCCGCCGAATACAGGCGTGGCGACCGGATATGACATGGACGGCGACGGACGACGGGGCGGGCCGCGCGACGCGCAAGGCTACGGTGCCTTTGCGGGTCAGGGGGGAATGGCGATCTTGTCGCGCTATCGCGTGGATCATACCGGGCTGCGCGATTTCAGTCATCTCCTGTGGGCGGAACTGCCCTGGGCCCACCTGCCGAGAACAGAGGCGGGTGCCTTTCCATCACCTGATGCGCAGGCGCAACAGCGCCTTTCGACGACAGGGCATTGGATGGTGCCGGTGCGGGTCGGTGACCGGCGCCTGAATGTGCTGAGCTTTCATGCCAGCCCGCCGGCGTTTGATGGTCCCGAAAACCGCAATGGTTTGCGCAACCACGATGAACTGTTGTTCTGGTCCAAGCTGCTTGACGGTGCTGTCGCACCGCCCCCAAAGGCGCCTTTCGTGCTTGCCGGGGTTGCGAACCTCGATCCAGTGGATGGCGACGGCGAGAAACCCGCGATCCACCGCCTGCTGTCAGATCCACGGCTCCTTGATCCACAGCCAATGCGGCCACACGCAGCCCCCCAGGCCGCGGGGCATGAAGGGGATCCGCGCCTTGATACCGCGATCTGGCCAGCCCCCGGGCCGGGGGCCTTGCGTGCCAGCTACATCCTGCCATCTGCCGACCTGCGTGTCACCGCCAGTGGCATCCACTGGCCGCCAGACGGCACGGATGCTGCGCAGATGGCTGAAACGGCAAGCCGCCACAGGTTGATCTGGGTCGATCTTGTGCTGGAGTGAGGCCGGTGGCACATCACGCGCTTTCTTGACGCTACTGGCGGTTCGGGCTAGGCGGTCCCGACCATATCTCCATCTGGAAGGACCCCCGATGAGCAACCCCTCGCTTCTTATTCTGCCCGGTGATGGCATTGGCCCCGAGGTCATGGTCGAAGTCCGCAAGGTCATCGACTGGTACGGTGCCAAGCGCGGACTGGCCTTTGATGTCAGCGAGGATCTGGTGGGCGGCGCGGCCTATGACGCGCATGGCACTCCCTTGACCGATGAGACGATGGAAAAGGCACAGTCTGTCGATGCCGTTCTGCTTGGCGCGGTGGGCGGACCGAAATACGACGTGCTCGATTTCTCGGTCAAGCCAGAGCGCGGCCTGCTGCGTCTGCGCAAGGAGATGGATCTGTACGCCAACCTGCGTCCGGCGCAGTGCTTTGACGCGCTGGCCGATTTTTCGAGCCTGAAAAAGGACGTGGTCGCCGGTCTCGACATCATGATCATCCGCGAACTGACCTCGGGCATATATTTCGGCGAACCGCGCGGCATCATTCAGGAAGGCAATGAACGCGTGGGTATCAACACTCAGCGTTACACCGAGTCCGAGATCGACCGCGTCGCGCGCTCCGCGTTCGAGCTTGCGCGCAAGCGCGGCAACAAGGTCTGTTCGATGGAAAAGGCCAATGTCATGGAATCCGGCGTGCTCTGGCGCGAGGTCGTGCAAAAGGTCCATGACGAGGATTACCCGGATGTGGAACTCAGCCACATGTACGCCGATGCGGGCGCCATGCAGCTTTGCCGCTGGCCCAAGCAGTTCGACGTCATCGTGACAGACAACCTGTTCGGAGACCTGTTGTCGGACGCCGCTGCGATGCTGACAGGCTCGCTTGGCATGTTGCCCTCTGCGAGCCTTGGCGCACCGATGGCCAACGGCCGCCCCAAGGCGCTTTACGAGCCGGTACACGGCTCTGCCCCCGATATCGCGGGTCAGGGCAAGGCGAACCCGATCGCCTGTATCCTAAGCTTTGCCATGGCGCTGCGCTATAGCTTTGATCACGGCGACGAAGCCACGCGCCTGGAGCAGGCGGTGGAAAAGGTGCTGGCAGACGGGCTGCGCACCGCTGATCTTCTGGGCGAAGAGGGGGTGCAGCCGGTCACCACAGCCGAGATGGGCGATGCAATAGTCGCGGCGCTGGATACGTCCGCCTGATCCGTCCGCCGCGGATTATTCCCCTCTTGCAAAACGCGCAGGCGAAGTATATCCGCCTGCGAACGGTCGGAGTGTAGCTCAGCCTGGTAGAGCACTGTCTTCGGGAGGCAGGGGCCGGAGGTTCGAATCCTCTCACTCCGACCAATTTTTCAAAGACTTACAAGTCCTCTGGGAATGTGCTTACTGCTACGGTAAGCACGTAGTAAGCACGGCAGAGGTAAATCCGGGTCATTTTGCGTCGAATCTGCCCCTATAGGCTACCGGTTCAGCATCATCGGCAAGATCGCCGTCATTGCTGCACGGAACTCACCCTGTCGCCCATTGCCCGGAAACGGCACGAC
>P_2C_Liq_1_UnCtyDRAFT_1000665_pt1 | contig 14313 bp, 11 predicted proteins | sample Pon2CUnioCityCA_2_FD_10234 | JGI IMG/M metagenome (IMG submission 10234)
AGTGCCCGATCCAGAGGGTGGTGGCACCCGCAGCGAGGAGGAGGTAGATCAGGGGGTTGTGAAACTGCCGGGCCAGCCGCCGGAGCACGCCCGGGCGGCGGGCGGCGGGCAACGCGTTCGGCCCGTGCCGCTCCCGGCGGACGGCCACCTCCTTCCCGGACAACCCCTCCCGTGTCGAGGTCTCCTCCGCGGCGACGACCTGCCGCCAGTCCTTCCGGTGCGCCTCCATCGTTGACAGCCTAGCGGGGAGCGTCCCGGCGGTCGAACGCCCGTCCTACCCTTCGCCCCCCTCTTCCTCCTCCACCGGCCGGTGCAGGTCGACCGGCTGGCTGGAGAGTCCCCATTCCTCCCGGAGGTACCGGCTGACCGTCCCGGTGAACCCGTGCAGGGTGCCGACGTGGGAGGCCCCGCTCTCCGCCACGCTCCGCAGGAGGTCCGGCCAGTCGACGTGGTCGGAGAGGAGGAACCCGCGGTCGAGCCCGCGCCGCCGCCGATGGCCCCGCAACCGGGTCCAGCCGGAGGCAAAGCCGAGGGAGGTCGGCTCGAACTTCCGCAACCAGGGGGAGCCGAGCACCGAACCGGGGGCAAGGAGGAGGCCCCGCCCCCGGAACTCGGCGCGGTTCGCCTCCGTCACCTTCGTATGGGGCGCCAGCTCCACGCCAGCCGCCTCGTAGTGCGGGTTGAGCCGGGCAATGCTCCCGTGCACGCCGATCGGGCCTGTGGCCGGATCGAGCCCGGCGAGGATCCGCTGGGCCTTCCCGAGGGCGTAGGCGAGGAGTACGGAGGTCACCCCGGCCGCCTGGTTCTCCCGCCACCACTCGTGGATTTCCGCAAAGATGGTGGACGGATCCGGCCAGCGGTAGACCGGGAGCCCGAAGGTGCACTCGGTGAAGAAGGCGTCGCAGCGCACGGGCTCGAATTCCGCACAGGTCGGATCCGGCTGGCGCTTGTAATCGCCGGTGACCACGCACCGGTAGCCGTCCTTCTCCAGGAGGACTTGGGCCGATCCGAGGAGGTGGCCGGCCGGGTGGAAGGAGACACGCACGTTCCCGACACGGCGGGTCTCGCCGTAGGGGAGGCCCTCGAGCACGCTTCCCTCGCGGCCGACGCGTTCCCCCAGGACTCCCAGCCCGGGCTCGGCACAGAGGTAGGTACGGCTCCCCCAGCGGGCGTGGTCGGCATGGGCATGGGTGACCACCGCCCGCTCCACNCCGCGCAGGGGATCGACGAAGAAATCGCCGGNCGGGCAGTAGAGGCCCTCCGGGCGGCGGACGAGCAGTCCGCCAGAGTCGAGGGGAAGGGCGCGGGAAGACGGTGGCATGGCGGGAGGCAGGGTGGATCGCCCATCCCTTAGAAGGGGAAACCGAAGGCNAAGTGCAGGGTGCCCGCGGGGGAGCGGGGCGGCCGGTTCAGGTTGCGCCCGTACTCGATCCGGATCGGACCGACCGGCGAGCGGAGACTGATCCCGGCACCCGCGGAATTGAAGAATTCCCCGTCGGCGAAAGTATGGCCGTTCACCGACATGACCGCGGCGTCGTAGAAGGCGACAAGGGAGAACGCCTGGAAGATGCGGAGCTCCGCCTCGAGGTTGCCGAGGGTGTAGGACTGGGCCCCGATCCGCTCGCCGGAGGAATCCACGGGTGAAGCCTCCCCTTCCTGGTAACCGCGGAGGGTGTTGCTGCCCCCGAGGAAGAAGCGCTCGCTGAACGGAATGTTCTCGTCGGTCTTCTGCCAGGAAAAGATGCCGCCGTAGCGGAGCCGGGAGTGGAGGATGAGGGAGGGAACGAGGGGGATGTGGTAGGAGCCACCGACCTCGACCTTCTCGAAGTCGACATTCCCCCCGAAGAGCCGGGAGGCGGTCTTGGACCGCACCGCGGCCCGGTAGCCGCGGGTGGGAAAGAGGGAGTTGTTCAGCCGGCTGAGAGTGGCGCTCCCCTGGAGGCTGGCCACCACGGCGCTGTCCCGGGAGCGGAAGGTGACGCTGTTGTCACGGAAGGTCCGCTGGCTCTGGAAACCGTAGCGAAGGTCAAGGGTCAGGCCGGGAACCGCGGGCGGACTCAGGGTGGAGCCGAGGGTGATCCCGGCCTCGTCGCGCTCGTACCCGATCTCGTCGCGGTAGAGGTACTCTCCCTGGCCCACCAGGGTGATGTCGGTCCCGGCGAACTGCGGGATGGCGTAGAGAGCGCGAACCTGGCTGGACTTCAGGCTNTGCTTGGCGTTCAGNTNGATCCGGTGGGCGCGGTGGAAGGGATTGTTGCGCTCCCACCGCAGCCCCACCCGGGCCATCTCGTAGCTGCCCCAACCGACCATGCCGGTGAGTTTCTCCCGCATACCCGCCGGAAGGGTGTAGGTCACCTCCCGAGCCCCCTGTTCGTCCGGCTTCCCGTAGGCGACATCGACCTCCCGGAAGACCCCGAGTCCCATGAGCTTGCGGCGGCCCTCGGCCACCTCGATGGGGTTGAGGAGCTCGCCGGGCTCGAGGCCGGCCTGGCGGAGGAGAATCCGCCGCTTCACACCGGGATCCCCGGCAAAGGCCACCCCGGCAANGGTCGCCTGCGCGCCGCGATCGACCTCAAAACGATAGTCGCGCACGACCACTCCGGCCGTCGTCTTTTTCCGGTCGGTCACCTCACTGCGGACGGTGGTGTCCGGATAACCGCGGCGGTAGGCCTCGTTGAGGAGCTGCTGGCGGAAGTCCTGCAACCAGTCGTCGGAGTCCACCTGGTCGTCCTCCACCTCTTCGGTGGTCGTCGTCTTGCCGTCCTTCGACTCCCGCACCACCTCCACCTTCCCGACCCGGAAGAGCGGACCCTGGTCCACGGTGAGGGTCACCCGGACGGCCCCGGTCTGGCGGTCGATGTCGACCTCGCGGTCGCCGGCCGACGCTTCGGCGTAGCCCTTCTGCTGGAGGGTGCGCAGGAGGTTGCTGATGCGCTGCTCGAGGTTGCGCGGGGTGAAGCGGCGGTCTTTCTTCCGGGTGAAGAGGGCCGAGGAGGCGAGGAAGAAGCTCTCCGCCTCCTTGGCGGAGAGTGCGGTCACGCCCTTCACCTCCACGCTCTCGTAGAAGTAGAGAACCCGCGGGTCCACCTCGAAGACCACGCTCTCCGCCTGGAAACCGGGCGGCAGGACCACTTGGTAGGGGTGGGTCCAATCGTACGAGGCGGGGCCTTCCTTCGTCTGCAGGTCCGCGGTGATGCGGGGCCGCTGGTAGCCGAGGCTCTTGACCTGCTCGAGGAGGATGAAGGCGGAATCCTCGAGGACGGCGGCATCCAGTTCGACCGGTTCCTTCGCCGCGAAATCGTTGAGGAAGGCGAGCCGTTCCTGGAGCTGGCGGTCCCGGAGGAAGCCCATGCCCCGGACCTTGAGATTGTCCTGGGCGAGGAGGCCGGCCGGGACGGCGAGCAGGGCGGCAAGGAGAAAGGCGAACGCGCCCGCACCAGTGGAGCGGCGGCGGAACCTATTTCTCATAGAGGAGCCGCCGCAGGTTGAGGTTGTAGTTGTCGTAGATGTCGTACTCGCCCTCCAGGGACCATCGCCGGTTCAAGCGGTAGATCACCTCGACGGTGGAGCGGCCGCTCTCGCTGACATCCTCCCCCAGCTCGACCGTCAGTCGGTCCGAGTCCCCATCGACCCCCGCGAAGATCCGGCCGAGGTAGAGCCCGAGCGCCTGGGCTCCCCCACCCCCCTCCGTGCTCCCGGTGGTGAGGATGCGGAGGATGTCCGCGTTGGACATCGAGGGCGTCGAGCCGAAGGTGACCTGGGGGCTTTGCGCGGAACCGGTGAGTTTCATGCTGACGATCGTCGACTGCGACCGTCCGATGGCACTGGCCTCCAGAATGAGGGTATGCGGGCTCTGCGGGAAGAGGAAGGCCTCGGCCGACTCGATCCGCAGGTTCATCCCGGGGAAGCGCAGGGTCCCCTCGCGGGTGCGGACGGAGCCGAGGAGGAGGGGTTCGCCGAGAGTGCCCTCGAGGCGGAGGTTGGCGGAGAGGCTGGTGGAGAGGACGGAGCTGCGCACCCGCAGGAAGTCGTCGCCGGTGAGGCGAATCTGGAGTTCCCAGTCGGCAAAGGGCTTGGCCTCCACGGAGAAGTAGGGGGGGCGGGCCGACGGACCACCGCGGACGTTGGGGGAGAAGGGATCGATTTCCAGGAGGAAGGTGCTGTTCTGGAAATCGAGCTCCCCGGTCAGGCGGGTGGGCTTGGCCCCGCCGGGATTCTCCAGCTGCAGGTCGAGGTCCGACCGGATGACCAGATTGGGGGTGCGGGCCACCGGCACGTCCTTGCCCCGCAGTCGGATCTGGTAGGAAGGGTCTTCGAGGTCGGTGGTGTCGAGGGTCCCGGTGAGTTCGAGGCCTCCACCACCCGTCGCGCCGGTCATCTTCTCGAGCAGGACACGGCGGCCGTCGAGCCGCAGGTCCGCGTCGATGGCGTCAATCGCCGGGGTCGCCGAAGTGGGACGCAGCCCGAAATTGCGCGCCCGCAGCTCGCCGCCCAACTGGAGACCCTCCTTTAGGCGAATCGTCCCGGTCAGGGTGCCCGTGGAGCGAAAGATCCCAGGCAGGCGGCCTTCCCAGTTCTTGACGGTCCAGTCCTTCAGCCGCACCTCCGCGGTGAGCTTGTCCAGCCATTCCCCGGACTTTGGCCGCTTGCCCTCCAGCCACGGGTAGACGGAATCGTAGGGCAGGGAGGCCTGACCCCGCAGGAGGGAATCGCGGAGCTCCACCTCCGCCTGGGTCAGGGAGACGCGCTCGGAATCGGCGGACAGGGAGAGGTCGATCCGGCGGATCCGCGGCAACTGGCCGTTCGCCCACTTTTCCGGCCACTGCAGCTGCTCGGCGTGGACGGAGAGCGTCGCCTTGGGGGAGCTGAGGGTACCCCCGAGCTGGAGGGCAAGGCTGAGGTCACCGAGGTCGACTCCCGTTTCCTGTTGGAGCCATTGGGCCGCTTGCGGACCCCACTGGTTCTTCAGGGAAAGATCCACTTTCTCGCCGGGGAGCAGGCGCAGGAGGGGGATGGGGCCGGGCGCGGACGACTCCAGCCGGGCCGCCGCGGTATCCTCTCCCCCGGCGCTGTCCGGTGCGTTCTTGTAGGGATGGTCGAGCGAGCCGGTGGCAACCAACAGGGGAAGATTTCCCTGACCGGTGAGAAGCGGGAGATCGCCGTAATCGACGGCGAGGTTGCCGATGCGCAACCCGCTCGAGTCCCCCTCGGCCTGCCACTTGGCCCGCAGGGAGGGCGATTTACCCGGAGGCGTCCAGGTGACATCCCCCGAAGTCTCCACTTCGAGGAGGGGCAGGAAATCGTTCACCCGCAGGGAGAGTTCCGCCACCTCCACGACGGGCAGCGGATCCTTCGAGGCGAACCAACCGGCGAGGCTGGCGGACTGCAGCCCGGCGGCCTGGACGAGAGCCCCCTGCGGAGGCTTCCAGTAGCCGGCGAGGGAACGACCCTCCCCGGCGAGGGCAAAGGTCTCCACGAGCAGACCCTTCCACGGCCAGTTGGCGCGCTCCGCCGGGTCGAGCTCCACGCGGACGGGATCCTCCAGGCGCAGGAAGTCCTTCCCCTGCCGGGTCCACTTCGCCGAGGCCACCCGGAGACGCCAGGGCCCGGCCTCCTCCACGGTGGGGGAATCCACCGCGAGGGAGAGGGTGTCCCCGGGAGCTTCCGCTTTCGCGGAGGCGGAGAGCTCCCGGGCTCCCTGCCCGCTCCACTGGAGGGAGAGGGCCAGAGGGGCCAGGGGAGCCAGGCGGAACCCGGTCGTGCGGAGGGTTCCCTCGTGGCGGGGCTCTGTCCAGGGGCCGGTCGCCTGCAGGGAAACCTGCACCGGCTTCCCCAGGCCCGGAACGGTGCCGAGCCAGGCGCGCAAGTCCTCCGGCTGGAACTCCCCCTTTCCACGGAGGTCGAGCGTCCGGGCGGAGACATCCGCGCTGCCCCCCAGGCGGAGTTGGCTCTTCCCGGGCGCCCGCAACTCGAGCTGGCTTACCTCCACCCGTGGATACTCCCAGCGGCCCTTGAGCGAAAGCTGGCCGAGGGTCCGGGATTCGTAGGCGAGGTCGCTGCCTTCCGCCGAGAACTGCACGGGCAGGAGGGGATCGCCCTGCGCCTCGGCAGTGAGGGCAAACCGCAGGGTTCCCGAGGCGTCGAGATAGTCCTGTTCACCGAGGTCCGCCGACCCGGTCAACCGAAAGGGCCCCTCCGCCTCGAGGAGGGCAAGGTCCAGCTGGACGGACTGGTCGAGCTTGACCTCCGCCCAGTCCGCGGCGACCTGCAATTGCCGGACGGTCAGTTCCGTGCCCGCCCCGCTCACGGAAAGGCTTGCCCGCAGGGACTCTCCCGCCGGCTTCCCCGCGAGCCGGAGGTCACCGCGGTAGCGCTGCCCGTCCCAGTGGAGGTCCGCATGCTCCAGGCGGAAGGTCCGGACCCAGGGAGGAAGGTCGAGCCGGGGGAGGGATGCCGGCACCTGCAGCTGGTCGAGGGTGGCCTCCGCCCGCTCCGGTCGCCAGCTGGCGCCCGACCACGAGGCGACCAGGCTTCCCTTGCCCCCTTCCAGCTGGAGGCTCCCGCGGACGGAGGGGACGTGCGGGTTCGGGTCGAAGTCCGCCCGCAGCTCCGCTTTCCATGCCGAAACCTCCGCCCGCAGGTCCCAGGGACCCTCCGGGGGCAGCTGGAGACGCAGCCGCGCGGCGGGCCAGTCCTGGAAGGAGGCCAGCCGGGTGGTCAGCCCGGCCTCCTTCCACGACAGCTCCGGCAGGACAAGGGGATCCGCGACACCGGCCGGGAAGAGCCGCCACCGCGTCCCGTTCACGGGCGGCAACCAGCGCTCGGCCACTCGCAGGGCGTTAACGACCGCCGGGAGAACCTGCCCCGGGCCGGGAATCTCTTCCGGGGAGGTCCCCGGGGAAGTCGGCGACCCGGCGGGTGCCTGCCGCAGGTGCACATCGAGGCCCTCCACCCGCAGGGCCGGAAGCGTGCCCGATTGGTGCCGCCACCCGGCCCAGGCCCAGCGGAGGGGATCCGGCAGCGAGATCTTCTCCGCGCGCACGGCCACCGCGTCGCCGGGCCGGCCATAGTGCACCTTCTCGAGAACCCACGCGCCCTCCGGTCCGCGGCGGGAGTCCTGCAGGGTCACCCCCCACCGTGGAAGGATTTCCCCGGCCAGGGGGGGCAGCCACCACGACACGGTGCCGACGAGGACAACGAGGACAGCGCCGAGTAGGGCCACCCCGAGAGCCAGGATCTGGATTCCCCTCTTCACCATATGGATCCACCCACCGTGGGGTCGCCCTTCGCCCCACGGCGAGCTTTCTCTGCGGAAGCAACCACTCCCGCCTCAAACACCCTCGCCAGCCTCGTTCGGCGCGAAGGTACCCCCCTTCACGTGGTAGACGGTCCACTCCCGCGCGCCGGGGTGGGCGAGGTCCTCGGTGCCGGTCGCAAAGACCTGGCAGGACTCGGGCAGCCATTGCCAGAAGGCGCGCCGACGGTCGGGATCCAATTCGCCGAGAACGTCGTCGGCGAGGAGGAGGGGAGTCCGCCCGGTCCGTTCGGCGAGGTCGCGATGGAGTCCGAGCTTCAGGGCGAGGACAAGGTTGCGCTGCTGGCCGTCCGAGCCGTAGGTCCGCGCGGCACCCGCCTGCAGGCGGAGCGTCCAGTCATCACGGTGCGGGCCGTGCTGGGTGCTGCGCAGGGCGAGGTCCCGCTCTCGTTGCTCGTCCCACATCGCGACGAAATCCTCCTCGGTCCGGGCGGTCGAACCCGGGGTGAAGGCGAGCTCCGGGCCCTCCTCCCGGCCGGCAATCCCCGCAAACACGGAGGCAAGCACGGGGGCGAGGCGGGCGGTCTCCCGCTCCCGCACCTCGCGGAGCCGGGCTGCCGCCTCCGCGAGGGGGCGGTGGTACGCGCGGAGGAGACCGGGAGCGGAACGGTCCTTGAGCAGGCGGTTCCGCGCCCGCAGGGCCCGGTGGTAGGTACGGAGGTGCCGGTAGTAGTCGGGGTGGGTGGTCGAGAAGTGGAGGTCAAGGAGTCGACGCCGCTCCGCCGGGCTGCCCCGCACGAGGGAAAGGTCCGCCTGGGCCAGCACCACCGAGGGGAAGCGGGCCAACCAGTCGGAGAGCCGCTCCACCGGTTCGCCGTCGAGAAGGATACGCCGCCCCTCTCCCGGCTGGAACTCGAAGAGGACCTCGTGGGTCACCCCGTCCACCTCCGCCCGGTAGAAGATCCGGGCCTGGCGGCTCCCTTGGCGGATCAGGGGCCGCAACTGGGGCGACCGAAAGGAGCGGAAGGCATGGAGGAGGCCGATCGCCTCGAGGAGGTTCGACTTCCCCTGCCCGTTCGCGCCCCGCAGGAAGACGCCCCCGGTGGGAAAGGCCAGCCGGGCGGAAGCGATGTTCCGGAAGTCCTCAAGGTGGCAGGCTCGCAGCCTCATGGAGGCGGGAGCCGGAGCTCCTGGCCGACCCGGAGGTCGTCCGGGCTGCGCAGCAAGTCGCGGTTCGCATCAAAGATTCGTTCCCAGAGCGCCGGGTTCCCGTAAGCCCGGCGGGCGATCGAGTTCAGGGTGTCGCCCGGCCGGACCACATAGCTCCCGGGCGAGGGTTCCGGGGAGGGCGGGCCTTCCGCCCGCCCGCCCCCGGTCGTCGCAGCGGTGTTTCCCCCGTTGCCGCCGGCGGCCGCCCGGGCCGACTCCCACTGCTCCCGCAGGCGGCGGTTGGCCCCGCGAAGCTCGCGGATCTCGCGCTCGAGCCGCTGGTTCTCCACCTCCAGCCGCTCCGCGTGCCGGAGGATCTCGTCCTGCTCTTCCGGCGGCCGGAAGGGTTGCCCCGGCAGGGAGCGCGCGAACTCCTTGCGGGCGGTGTCGACGAGCTTCTCCACCTGCGGGGACTGGCGGGCCTCCGGCCGGAGCTCGAGGAACCGCTGGAAATGATAGATCGCCAGAACGGGTTGGTCGAACTCCTCAAGGTAGAGCAACCCCACCTCGAGGTGCGATTCGGGAGCCTCACTCCGCTCGTCGACCACCCGCAGGAAGGAGAGGAGGGCCTTTTCCTCCTCACCCCGCCGGAGGAGATCCTTGCCTCGCTGATACTCCGGCTCGTCGGTCTCCCGCAGGGCCGGACCTCCGCCCCCGCCACAACCGGAGAGGACCAGGAGGACTAAAAGAGGGAGCGTGAAGCGCCAGGACGAGGTGAGTCCACGACGGCCCGGCACGGGGAGCGGAAAGCGGGCGGCAGCTCCGCACACCCTGTCCACGGGAACGGCCCCTACCGCTTGGAGAACTGGAACTTCTTCCGGGCGCCCGGCTGACCAGTCTTCTTCCGTTCCTTCTCGCGGGGATCCCGCTTGAGGAGACCTTCCTTTTTCAGCGGGGCCCGCAGCTCGGCGTCCTGCTTCTGCAGGGCCCGGGAAATCCCCAGGGAGAGGGCCCCGGCCTGACCGCTGATCCCGCCGCCGGCAATCCGCGCCTCGACATTCCAATTTTCCTCCTGGGCAATCGTCCGCAACGGGGCGAGCGCGTCCTTCCGCGTCTGCTCCGTCACGAAGTACTCGCGCACGGGACGGCCGTTCACGGTGATCTCACCGCTGCCCGGGCTCAGGCGGACCCGGGCGGTCGCCCGCTTGCGTCGTCCGGTACCAAGAAATTGCTGTGCTTCGCTCATGGGAATTTTCCGGCAGGGAAGGGATCAGGAAACGGGCAGCGGGGAAGGCTGCTGGGCCTCGTGGGGATGGTCCGGCCCGGCGTAGACCTTCAGCTTCGTCAGCATCTGGCGGGCCAGCTTGTTCTTCGGGAGCATTCCCCGCACGGCATTCTGCACGAGGAACTCCGGCTTTTTCGCCCGGAAATCCGCGACATTGCGGTAGTATTCGTTCCCCATCCAGCCGGTGTAGAACATGTAGTGTTTCTGCTCCTCCTTGCGGCCGGTCAGCTTCACCTTCTCGGCGTTGGTCACGATCACGTAGTCGCCGGTGTCGAGGTGGGGCGTGTAGGTCGGCTTGTGGCGCCCGCGCANCACGTCGGCAATCCGCACGGCGAGGCGCCCGAGGGTCTCGCCCTCCGCATCCACCACGTGCCACTGCCGATCGATCTCGGAAACGCTGGGAAGAGTCGTCTTGTTCATGGAAAACCGTCAATTCAACCCGCGCCGTTCTCCCTGTCAATCCGTTTTGGGGTCCTCCGGGGTGCCGAGAGCCGACGCGACGGCCTCCCGCCAGGTCCACGCCCGCGCCCGCGCCCGGCCGGCCGCGCCGAGACGGGTCCTCTCCTCCGGGTCCCGGAGGAGCCGCTCGATGGCGCCGGCCAGCGCGCAGGGATCCCCGAGGGGCACGAGCAGGCCGGTCTCGCCCTCGGCGATCGCCTCCGCCACACCCCCGTTCCGGGTCCCCAGCACGGGGAGGCCGTATCGACCGGCTTCGAGGTAGACGAGGCCGAAGCCCTCCAGGCTTCGGCCATAGGGCTGGGAGGCGAGCACGAAGAGGTCGGCCGCCCGGTAGGCTTCCTCCAGCTCCGCCGCGCCGAGGGGACCGCTCCAGACCACGGGAAAATCGGCCGCCCGGATGTCCCGGCGGAGCCGCCGCGCATAGCCCGGATGCACGGCAGGTCCCACGAGGTGGTAGCGCACCCCCGCGCGCGTCCGCTCCGGCAAGGCCCGCAGGGCCGCGAGGACCTCCCGCTGGCCCTTCCGGGGATGGACGCGCCCCACGGTAAGGACGGTGAGCCGGTCGGGGGGAGCCGGGGAGGGGGACCGTTCCTCCCGAGGGTGCGCCGCGAGGACTCCGCTCGCCGCTCCGGGCACCACCCGGCACTCCGTGGGGAGTCCGGGCAGGCGCTCCGCAAGGAGCTTCCGGTTGGCGGCGGAGAGAACCACGACGAGGGCCGCGCCCTCGAGGAAGGCGCGCAATCGATCCCGCCGGCGACGGCCCGAGGTGAGCCGGAGGATTTCCGAGCCGTGCAGGAGAACGACCGGGCGACGGCTGGCCGCCGGGGGCAGGTCCGCCGCCGGAGCGTCCAGCAAGGCGCGCAGGGCACCGGGCTCGGAGACGATCCAGCGCTCCCCCGACCGGGGNGNGCGTGCCCGCAGGTACCGGAGCAGGGCCCGGCGGGCCCCGCGNTCCTGNCGCCCCCGATGGCCCATGCGNACCACCGGGTAGGGTTCCCCGCGGTCCGCCGGGTCCGTCTCCCCCGCCGCGAGGACTTCCACCCCCCAGCCGAGTTCGACGGCCGCCCGGGCCCACTCCCGGGTGACGGTGCCCGCTCCCCCGTGGGCCGGGGGGAATTCGTGGGTCACGAAAAGGAGGCGCCGTACCCGGCCCTCCGGACCGGTCGGCCCCACGGATGCGGACTCGCTCATGCAAGCAGCGCCCTAGCCCCGAAACGGGTCCGGCGCGAGGCTAAGCGAGCCCGCCGGCTCGCTTTCCGCTGGTCCCCGGGAAGCGCAGCTGTCACCCTCAACGGTTTTGCGATGGACCGTTTCCTCCTCAGCCTCACCGCCTTTCTCGGCCTCCTCGGGATCGTCGCCGGTGCTCTCGGGGCCCACCCGCCCGAGGGCTGGTTCACTGATGCCGAGGACCTCGCCGCCTGGAACCAGGCCGCCCTCTTCCAGCTCCTCCACGTCCTTGCCATCCTCGCGATCGCGGGAATCCCGACCCGGAACCTGGGACGACGACGAAGCGTGGCCCTGCTCTTCCTCGGCGGCATCCTCCTCTTTTCCGGCAGTATTTACGGGCTCGTCCTCGGCGGTCCCACCTGGCTGGGACCGGTCACCCCGGTGGGGGGAATCCTCTTCCTGGGCGGTTGGGCCGTCCTTACCTGGCTGCTCGCCCGCGGGCCCGGCCGGGGAGCGCTCAACTAGTCAACGGGACGACGCCCCGAAACCCGGGCGGGCCGGTACGCGAAACCCCGCCTGAGTGCCCAGCCAGACCTCGAGACGATCGGCGAGATCCCCCGCCGGAGCGCTCTCCGGCTCGGCGAGCTCCGCGAGGGGCCGAGCCAGCAGGAGGTCGGCCCGTCGCTGATCGCTAGGCGGCAGCCGCACCCACCAGTCCTCCCGTACCGGAAGCCCCTGCATCCGGCTCATCCGGAAGAGGGTTTTCAGCCGGGCCGGCTCGGCCGGGTGTCCCGCCGCGACCGCCTCCGCAAAAGTTTCCAGCAGCTCGACCAGCTCCTCGCTCTCCGGCCAGGGATCCGCGTTCGCCCGAACGAGGGCGGCCACCCGATGGGCCACCTGCATACGCTCGTAGCTCCGCCCGACGGCCGTGCGCCGACAGCTCAGGTGATACTCCGCGAGGAAGAGCTCCCGCCCGCTCCGGTTCGGTTCGAAGCGCGCGCGGGCGCTGTCGAGAAAATCGGGGCGGGCCGATTTCCGGCTCCGCCGGAGGAGGCCCCGCCGGAGACCCCGCTCGACCCCCAGCCAGTGGAGGAGCCAGAAACGCTCCCCCCGCTCCTCCACGCCGAGTACGATCCCGCGTTCCTCGGGGGTAGGCGAACTCATGGCCATCGGGACCCTTGCCCCGGGGCTGCCCGGAGAGGAGGGGGAATGGTGGAGCCGATCGGAGTCGAACCGACGACCTCTACAGTGCGATTGTAGCGCTCTTCCAACTGAGCTACGGCCCCAACGTGCAGACGAGGAGCCAACACGAGGACCTGCCGCGGGGCAAGGCCAAAGCCTGCCCGGGGACCACCCGGAGGACTCACTCCCACCGGGATCGCCAGACGGCCCGGTGCGCCCCGAGAACGCGCTCCACCCACGAGGTGACCCCGCCCGTGTCCTCGCCGAGAAGTTCGCCGAGATCGACGGCATGGCTCAGCCACCGGCTGCGGTCGACCTCGTGAGGCTCGGCGAAGGTAGCGTTCGCGGCCAGCCGTCCGGGCACCGCGAAGTCGTAGCGCTTCCCCCCCTCGATCTGGGAGCGGTATACCTCGATCAACCGGGAAAGGAGCAACGGCTTGTCATCGACGGCGAAGGAGACCCGGAAGGGGGCGGGAATCCACTCGAGGCCGCCCCACACTTCTCCCCCGTACCACGCCTGCGGGCGGTCCTCCCCCGGTAGCTCCCGAAGCGCCCGGAGGGTCGCCGCGAAGACGCGGCGGTGGGTGGGGTGGGCATCGAGGGGATGGTGCCCGCAGAGGACAGCGGGTCGGGTCGCCCGGAGGAGTTCCCGCAGCTGACCGGCGAGGCGGGCCAGGCCGGCCTCCTCCCCGAGGGCGGAACTCGCCCCCCCCAATTGGACGACCAGCGAGTAGCGCCCGATCTCCGCCGCCTTCCGCTGCTCGGCTGCCCGCACCTCGGCGAGGTCCGGCTTCCCGGTCTCCCCCGCGCCGGGGCTGCCTGCCCCGTCCGTGCAGACGACCCCGGCAAACCAGAAATCCTCCGCATCGTAACAGGTCAGCACGGAGGGGTAGGCGAGAAACTCGAGGTCATCCGGGTGGGCCCCGATGCCGAGGTGGGTGGTCCTCCGGGCCGCTTCCTCCCGGGCCCGGCCGTCGGGCACGTACCACTCGCCGGGCAAGGAACTGCCTTCCGCCACGCCCACCCTACGGCTCCCGTTGCAGGTGGTCCCACACGGAGAGAAAGCGGCGGAAATGGGTGCCGCCCTCCTGCTCCGCTCCCGCCTCAGCGAGCGCCCGCACCGCCGCCTGCTCGGCCGCGTAGGCCGCCGGGCTGAGAACCCCGATGAAATGGGCCACTCGCGCCCAGAGAAGATGGGTGGAGAGCGCGTCGCACTCGTTGTAGGCCCGGATCTCCGCGAGCCGACCCTCCAGCCACAGGGCCACCACGTTCGCCCCGCTCTGGTCGATCTTCCCGGGGATACCCGAACACACCGCCGCTTCGTGAAGGGTGGGCATCTGCCCGTAGCGCCCGAGGAGTGGGCCGAGATCCACCGAGAACTCGCTCGCCGTGCTGAAATAATCCACGCCCAGCCACGGCTTCTCCGGGCGCTCCGCAAAACCATGGCTCTCCAGCCCGTGCACCACCGCGCGCTGGACGAGGATGGGCACATCCGCCCGCGAGGAATTGTAGCCGACGAGCTGGGGCCGGCGACGCCCGACCGCCTCGAGAAAACCCTTCAGGATGTGCGCCTCCTGCTCGCGCCAGTCGAGCTCCGGCCGGGTGGGAAGCGAGATCAGGCGGAGGTGCGGGGCTTCCCCGTCCCGGCCGGGCGCCTCCCGCAGGACCCCGGCCAGGGTGACCACCCGGCAGAGGATCGTTTTCAAGTACGGGCGCGGGGTCTCCTCGGTGGCTCCCCCGTGCTCCCACAGCCTCTCCATGGCGGTCGCCCGCTCCCCCGGGGTCTCCACTGGCAGGCCGAAGAGGCGGGCCGCCG
>P_2C_Liq_1_UnCtyDRAFT_1000667_pt1 | contig 14293 bp, 10 predicted proteins | sample Pon2CUnioCityCA_2_FD_10234 | JGI IMG/M metagenome (IMG submission 10234)
ATTTGTAGTGGCAGCAATTAGTTCAATGTCTTTGTTAGGCGTAGTAGCGTTTGAAACGACTAAGTTTCTTTGTTGGAACCCAAAGGTGTATTGAGTTCCTGCAGTAAGTGCATATGGCCCAAAGAATATTGTAGCATCTGCTGCTGCATCTGTAAATGTACTGTTAGAAAATACGTAACTTACACCACTAGTTGCAAAATCATTTGTTGTATCACCATCAGTAAGGTCATCTTGTGCAAAGCTCCAATTTCCAGTACCAGAAACGAAGTTAAACCCTAGGTTTAAAAGTAGAGCTTGGTTTGCTGCTGGTTCTAAATCATTAGTAGATGGAAATGAATTAATTGTGTCTGGAAAAGTTCCTACAACAATCTCCTCATAAGTTGAAGTTAATCCTGCTCCACAATTTTGTCTTATAAAAAGATTATAAGATACACCTGGTGTTAATCCAGTAAGCTGGTAACTACTGTCATTAGTAACTGAAGCAGTGCTTCCTCCAGCTCCACCTTGTGTATAAGGAAATTCTCCCCATTCGACATCAAAGTCACCTGCATTACTCCAAGATATATCAGCTGTGGTGTTAGTTACTCCTGTTAGAGCTAAGCCGTTTGCGATATCACATGCTGGTGCTTCGTCTACTTCTATGTTATCTATCATAACATAATCACCATCAGCACCATTATAATTTATAATAACACTAATAGAACTTCCTACATAAGATGTTAGGTCGATCGTGATATTATTCCATTGTCCTGATGTAAAAACACCTAAATCATTTTCAGTCCAAACAGGTGTTGTATTTGTTCCATCATTAATAGAAACGGTAATATCATAATTATCGTTAGGGGATACTGCCCAAAAATAACTCAAATTAATATCAAATGTCAATTCTGGACTTGTTGCTCCTACTAAGCTAAAGGTAGGAGATGTTAAAGTTTCATCTTGTTGATTCACATCATAAAGAACAACCGCCCCATAGGTTCCTTCGGTAGGAGATATGGTGGTTCCTCCACCTGATAAACCTGTGCTAGTTTGCCAATTTTGATTTGCATTGGTATTAGATACTGTCCAGCCAGTTGGTGGAATAACGTTACCTTCAAATCCTTCTGAAAGGAGTTGGGCAAATGCGCTAGTAGATATAATTAACGCAAGTAAAAAAGTAATTTTTTTCATGTTATAATAATTTATTTAATTCCTCCAAAGATAGATATATCTTAAAAAGTGAACGACTCAATTGTTTAACTTTTAACGTCTAAGGGAAAGATTGGGTTTAAAGCTCGATAAAATACTAATTAATCAGTTATAATGACGGGTTTCTGTTCTTTATGAATTTAAAGAAGTTGCTTTATATCTATTAATTTTCCTAAAGTTTTAAATCCTTACGGCTGGGTAAGTATATTTGTAGCAATGAAAATAGTAGAGCAAATAAAAAAACCGGTTGCCCATGAGATGGAGCTTTTTGAAAAGAAATTTCAACTGGCTATGGCATCGCGTATTGCATTACTGAATAGAATCACCCATTTTATTGTAAACCGTAAAGGAAAACAAATGCGTCCCATGTTTGTTTTTCTGGTAGCAAAAATGGTAGGAGATGGGCAGGTAAATGATCGCACTTATAGAGGTGCAGCGGTCATTGAGTTGATACATACAGCTACTTTAGTGCATGATGATGTAGTAGATGATAGTTTAAAACGTCGTGGCTTTTTCTCTGTAAACGCTTTATGGAAAAATAAAATTGCAGTTTTAGTAGGTGACTATTTACTCTCTAAAGGGTTGTTATTGAGTATAGATAACGGTGATTTTGACTTATTACAAATTATAAGTGTTGCTGTACGCGAAATGAGTGAAGGTGAGTTGCTTCAAATAGAAAAAGCACGTAGACTTGATATTACTGAAGATGTTTATTATGATATCATACGCAAAAAAACAGCCACACTTATCGCTGCCTGTTGCAGTTTAGGTGCCTGTGCCGTAGATCCTGGAAGTAAAGATGTGGAGAGCATGCGTGAGTTTGGTGAGATGATAGGGATTGCTTTTCAGATTAAGGATGATCTTTTTGATTATGGTAATGAGCGTATAGGAAAACCTACCGGTATAGACATTAAGGAGCAAAAAATGACCTTACCGCTTATTCATACGCTGCAAACAGCGAGTTCTAAAGACCGTAAATGGTTGATTAATTCTGTTAAGAAACACAATCGTGATAAAAAACGAGTGAAACAGGTTATAGATTTTGTAAAGGATAATGGTGGTCTCGATTATGCGGTAAATGCCATGTATGAATATAAAGATAAGGCCATGGGTATTTTAAACACCTATCCAGATTCTGAATATAAACGTTCCCTGGAACTCATGGTGGAATATGTAATAGACCGCAAAAAGTAATCCTTAAACGTTCACCTGTTGTTGTGAATTTACGCTTTCGCGAAAGCGAAATAAAAACCATCAATTTCACATCACATTACCTAGCAACAATAACGTACCTTTGCAACCGCAAAGAAAACAGCATGAGTATAGTAGCAATAGTAGGACGACCTAATGTGGGGAAATCTACACTTTTTAATAGGTTGATACAACGCAGAGAAGCCATTACCGATGCGGTAAGTGGTGTCACACGAGACCGTCATTATGGTAAAAGCGACTGGAATGGAAAGGAATTTTCTCTAATAGATACCGGTGGTTATGCTATAGGAAGTGATGACGTTTTTGAAGCACAAATAGATCATCAAGTAGAACTAGCCATAGATGAGGCTGATGTTATTCTTTTTATGACTGATGCTGAAACAGGGATTACCTCTATGGATGAAGATGTTGCAAACCTTCTACGTAAGATTGAAAAACCTGTTATTCTGGCTGTTAATAAAGTAGATAATCCTCAAAGAGAGCAAGATGCTTATGAGTTTTATAACCTAGGTTTAGGAGAATATTTTACACTTTCTAGTACCAGCGGTAGTGGAACAGGAGAAATACTGGATAGAATCGTTGAGTTGTTACCAGATACGCCTGTGAGAAAAGATGAAGACTTGCCTCGATTTGCGGTAGTAGGTAGGCCTAACGCTGGAAAATCTTCTTTTATAAACGCCTTAATAGGTGAGGAACGTTATATCGTTACAGACATAGCTGGAACTACTAGAGATTCTATAGATACTAAGTACAACCGCTTTGGTTTTGAATTTAACCTTGTAGATACTGCTGGAATACGTAGAAAAAAGAAAGTAAAAGAAGATCTGGAGTTCTATAGTGTTATGCGCAGTGTAAGAGCCATAGAACATGCTGATGTTTGTATCCTTATTCTGGACGCGACACGTGGCTTTGATGGACAGGTACAAAATATATTTTGGCTGGCAGAGCGCAACCGTAAAGGAATCGTAGTTCTTGTAAATAAATGGGATCTTGTAGATAAAGAGACTAATACTGCAAAGGAGTATGAGGCTCAAATAAGAAGAGAAATGGAGCCGTTTACTGATGTTCCTATCGTCTTTATCTCTGTGCTGAATAAGCAACGTATTTTTAAAGCGATTGAAACAGCTGTTGAGGTGTTTAAGAACCGTTCTAAACGCATTAAAACGAGCGAACTCAATGAGGTGCTGTTACCACTTATAGAAAACTATCCGCCGCCTTCATTGAAGGGTAAGTTTGTTAAAATTAAGTTCATCACTCAGTTACCTACACCACAACCTCAGTTTGCATTTTTCTGTAATTTACCACAGTATGTAAGAGATGCCTATAAAAGGTATCTAGAGAATCAGTTAAGGAAACATTTTAATTTTCATGGAGTTCCTGTGAGCGTTTACATGAGGAAAAAGTAATTGTATTCCCGCTCTCATATCTGACTTAGTAATAATGTTGTTCACGATTTCATAAGTCATATGGGATCTGTAGAAATACTGGTTTCAATTTGTAAATTGGTATTACAAGCTCAGTCTCATAGATAAGGAAATTATTTTTCATACAGTTTTTTTATTTGTATCGAGTCTGAATAGCCTTGAGTTTGATAATTTTCAAAATATAATAACGTTAGTAAGTAAAAATGTAAGTAATTTCATTTCTCTAGCTGACTGATTATGATTCAAAAAATATTAACTGCGATAGCTCTTCTTGTTTTTACTTTTTTACATGCTCAGAAGTTTGAAGTAAAAGGAGTAGTACAAGACTCTACGAGTAAAGAGTTTCTACAAAGCGCCACTGTTTTTTTAGAAAGTAAAAAAGATTCCACTTTAATATCATATTCTATTACAGATGAGAAAGGTGTTTTTACCCTAGTGGGAAACACAAGTGTAGAAGAGTTTAATTTCTTTACTTCATTTACGGGCTATAAAGAGTATTCTAAAAGCATTAATTTTAAGAATGGTCGTTTAATCGACTTAGGGATTATAGAGCTCTCTAGCGATGTTGAGTTTCTAGAAGGCATAGTGGTTAAGGCTCGTAAAGCACCAGTCACGGTTAAACAAGACACCTTAGAATTTAACGCAAAATCCTTTAACACAAAGGCCGATGCTAACCTAGAAGACGTTATTAAAGAATTGCCTGGTGTTCAAATAGATAAAGAAGGTAAAATCACAGTTAATGGTAAAGAAGTTACTAAAATACTGGTGAATGGAAAAGAGTTTTTTGGTAATGATCCACAAGTTGCTCTGAAGAACTTACCTAAAGAAATCATTGATAAAATTCAAGTCACAGAATCTAAAACCGAAGAGCAAAAAGCAAATGGTGAGGCTGGTGATGCAAATGCTAGTGAGATTAATATTACCATAGATGAAGATAAAAATAAAGGGTGGTTCTCTAGATTAACCGCAGGAGCCGGAACAGATGATCGCTATTCTATGAGTGGTATCGTTAATTATTTTAAAGACTCATTTAGAGTAAGCGTACTGGGAAGTAGTAATAATATCAATAGCCCAGGCTTCTCTTTTGATGAGATTTATGATGCTATGGGAAGAAGTGCTTATTCCATTTCTCGTAGTTCTAATGGAAGTTTTGGGATTAATGGTGTCAACTTTGGTGGTTCTGGTGGGATTACTTCAAGTAGAAGCGCTGGGCTAAATCTTGCAAATGATTGGGATGAAAAGGTGGACCTTACTGCAAGTTACTTTTATGCTAATAATGATACAGAAAGTGCCACAGAAAATAGAACCACTACTATTTTACCCGATGGCAGGTTTACCACCATTTCTTCCAGTACAGGAAGAAATATGGGAGATTCCCATCGTTTAAATACTAGAGTAAAAGTAGAGCTAGACAGTTTAACCTCGATAAGTATTAAACCTAGTTATAACCAGCGCAGTAATAACAGTATCAGTAATCGAGTTTCAAACACCACAGATGATAATGGACAAGAAGTAGATCTAACTACTACCAATGACTCAGATTCTAACAATTATAACGCTAGTACAAATCTGTATTTTAGCAGGCGCTTTAAGAAAAAAGGTAATTCTATTTCCTTGTTTACAGAAATAAGTGTGAATGAATCTGAATCTGTAAATGACTTTTTCTCTGAACGTATTACATCAAATTCAGGGACAGTAACAGATACTGAGATTCAAAATCAAGTGATCCGTCAAGATTCTAAAGAAAACCGATTTGCTATAACACCATCCTGGCGTAAATCCCTAGGTGAAGATTATGGAATGACGGTAAGTTATAGACTTAGTGCAAATAGCAATGAGCAAAGAAGAAATGTTTTTGATAGAGATCCTATTACTGGTGATGCTACTATTTTTAATAGTCAGTTAAGCAATGATTTTGAAACAGATAATGCTCAGCATAGACCTAGTGTAGGGATTAACTATAGAAATGATAAATTTAGATGGGAAGTGTCTGGTGGATTGCTGTATCAAACTTTAAATACTAATAACATTTTACTCGATAGCTCTTTTGATAGATCGTTTTCTAATCCTTACATACGGGCATATATGAGTAAACAGTTTGGAAAATTTGGGAGGTTGTATTTTAACTATAGAAATGATATAAACGTTCCTAGTATCAATCAGTTGCAACCCGTTACAAATACTACAAATCCTCAGAATATCGTTACGGGAAATCCAGATCTAGAAGCGACAAATACACACAACCTCTATTTCAATCTAGGTAATTATGATTGGGAAGCTGGTAAAGGATTTTATTCTGGTGGTGGTTTCACCTACAGAGATAATCAGGTCGTTAGTATCACAAGGACAAATGCTGATTTAATAAGAAGTACCACTTATACTAATGTGGATGGAACCTATAGTGGGTATCTATATTCCAGCTATAATTTACAGTTCAAAAAAGATAAACGTACCATAGACCTCTCTGCAGGTTTAGACGCAAACCTTTCTCTCAATAAAGGCTTTTCAAATGAAGTCGCTTTTGAAACTCAAAATGTTAACCTTTCACCTAATCTAGTTTTTGAATATGCCATAGACGATATTTTTGAATTTGAAACAGAATATAATATTAGTTTTAACACCAGTAAATTCAACTTAAACCCTACTGATGGACAGACGGTTGTAAATGAGCCTGGCGATCAGAGTTTTACAAATCATACAGCTGCATTTGATTTAACCACTTTCTGGCCTAAGAATTTAGTCTTGGGATTACGTGGTGAGTATAATGTCTTTGGGAATGTTACAGATGAGTTTGATAACGATTCCTTTGTGCTCATAGGTAGTCTAGGATATAAATTTGCTAAGGATAAGGCCATTGTGAAATTAAAGGCTTATGATATTTTAAATCAAGTGATAGATACGCGACGTACTATTTCTCAAGATTTTATATCAGACTCTAGTAGCTTAGTGTTAAGAAGATATTTCATGTTGAGTTTTACCTATAAATTCTCAAAATTTGGCGGGAAAGATCCTAATAGAAGTTAGTGCTATTTTTTATGGTAGGTTTTTATGGTTTACGCTTTCGCGAAAGCGTAAAAAAAAATGCCGATTTATTTACATGCTATTTAACATGATGAACAGGTATAACGTCATGCTGTATAATTTAACTTGATCAACTGGTACAATATTTATTAACTTGCCGCCTCTTAAAATGATCCATTGCAAACCGCTTCATCCCTTATAAGAGTTATTATACCAGCCTACAATGAAGCAGACTCTATTGCTCAAGTAGTTAAAGATATACCAGAGCTAGTAGCAGAGGTGATCGTGGTAAGTAATAATTCCAGCGATGATACCATAATAAATGCCCAAAATGCTGGGGCAACGGTATTAACAGAAAACCGTCGTGGTTATGGGTATGCTTGCTTAAAAGGAATGGATTATGTCGCTCAATTAAATGAACAAACCGATATTATTGTGTTCCTCGATGGAGATTATAGTGATTATCCCGAGCAATTAACAGAGCTTGTAGCGCCTATTATGAATAAGGATATTGACTTTGTGGTAGGTGCTCGAGTGAAAAGTCTAAGAGAAAAGGGCTCTATGACAGGACCACAAATATTTGGGAACTGGCTAGCAACCTCTTTAATGTCATTATTATTTAAGTCTCGATTTACAGATTTAGGGCCTTTCCGTGCTATAAAATATGAGAAATTACTGGCCTTAAATATGGAAGATAAAACCTATGGCTGGACAGTAGAGATGCAGTTAAAAGCACTTAAAAAAAAATACACCTATCTAGAAATTCCTTTGAAATATCGTAATAGAATAGGTGTTTCAAAAGTTTCAGGTACTGTTAAAGGTGCTATATTTGCAGGCATAAAAATCTTAACCTGGATAATTAAATACGGCTTCAAGAAATGACATTAGAATGGATTTGCATTATTATATACTCCACATCATTAGTGATGATTCTGTTCTATGCGATCGCGCAATTAAACTTGCTGTTTAATTATTTATCAGCCCGCAAAAAAAAGGATTCAGGACCTACTTATGACCTTAATGATCCTGATCAAATACCTTATGTAACTATACAATTACCTGTTTTTAATGAGGCTTATGTGATGGAGCGATTGCTGGATAACATAGCGCTTATAGATTATCCTCGAGAAAAGCTAGAGATTCAAGTGCTCGATGACTCTACAGATGATACCGTTATTACTACCAGAGAACACGTAGAACGTCTTGCTGCAACAGGTTTAGATATGGTTCATATCACTAGAGAAAATAGGATAGGGTTTAAAGCTGGTGCATTAAAAGAAGGATTAGTAGATGCTAAAGGAGAATTCATCGCCATTTTTGATGCAGACTTTCTTCCAGATCCTGACTGGTTAAAGAAAACCGTGATCTATTTTAGAGATCCAGAAATAGGTGTGGTTCAAACGCGATGGGCTCACTTGAATAGAGAATACTCGATTCTTACTCAAATACAAGCCTTTGCACTAGACGCACATTTTACACTAGAACAAGTAGGTCGTAATTCTCAAGGTCATTTCATTAATTTTAATGGTACTGCTGGAATATGGCGCAAAGAAACCATTATAGATGCAGGTAACTGGGAAGGAGATACACTTACTGAAGATCTAGACTTGAGCTACAGAGCACAACTTAAAAACTGGAAATTCAAATATCTAGAAGATGTGACTACTCCTGCAGAACTGCCTATCGTTATAAGTGCAGCTCGTTCACAACAGTTCAGATGGAATAAAGGTGGCGCAGAGAATTTCAGAAAAATGTTTAAAAGAGTCATTTCTTCAAATCTTTCTTTTAAAACTAAAATGCATGGAGTTCTTCATTTGTTGAACAGTACCATGTTTTTAAACGTGCTTATAGTAGGGCTATTAAGTATCCCTATGTTATATATTAAAAATGAATATGCTCACCTGCGACTTTACTTTATAGTGATGAGCTTTTTTGTGACCAGTACCATTATATTTTTTATTTGCTACTGGTATATGTATAAAAACACTTATGGTGGTGGGCTTAAAAACTTTATAAGTTACATAGGTATGTTCTTTACCTTTTTCTCGATTGCCATGGGATTCTCTTTACATAATTCTATCGCTGTTATAGAAGGTCATATAGGAAAACGCAGCGAGTTTGTGCGCACTCCTAAATTCAACCTTGCTGCCGTAGGTGGTAACTGGAAGACTAATAAGTACCTCAAGAAAAAATTAAGTCCTAATGTGATCATTGAGGGAATTTTAATGCTTTATTTTGCCTTTGGAATGTATTCAGCCTTTATCGTGGGAGATCAAGGCGGCGATTTTGGACTCTTTCCTTTCCACTTAATGTTGTTCATAGGCTTTGGGTTTGTGTTTTTCCGTAGTATTACAGATAAACAATAATGGAACGCAGGTTAAGTAATGCCCTAGGCATATTAACCATAATTAGCATCGTTTTATACAGTCTGTTTTTCTCGCTTGCGCGAAAAGAGTTCCTACAACTCTTCACTACTTACACGATACTATTCGTTGCTTTTATAGGATTATGCTATGTAGCTCAACAAGTAACACGACAAAACTTAGAAATAGCACCAGCGATTTTAGGCAAGTGGTTTTATAAAATGCCTTTAATAGGCGCTCTTTTTCTTATTGGGCTTATCCTAAGACTTGTATTGCTGCAAAACACACCGCATCTATCACAGGACTTTTTAAGATTCATATGGGATGGGCACCAGTTATTAAATGGTTACAACCCGTATTTACACCTGCCTGATGAGGTTATTACAACTGGAGCAAGTCATATTCCTAACGCTGCTTTTCTACATGCAAACATGGGTGAGTTATCGAGCTCAAATTATACTAACTATCCGCCGTTGAATCAATTGTTTTTTGCTGTCGCATCTTGGTTAGGTGGTGATAGTATCCTGGCTAGTGTTCTCTGGATGCGCATTTTTTTAATACTGGCAGATATAGGTGTTTTTATCTACGGTATTAAATTATTGAAGTTACTAGGCAAGCCATTGTGGTTGATAGCGCTATATTATTTGAATCCGTTTGTGATTGTGGAACTCACAGGGAACTTGCATTGGGAAGGTATGATGGCTTTCTTTTTACTTCTGGCTATCTATTATCTATTAGTTTATAAAAAATGGCAAAGCGTTCTTTTTATGGGCTACGGTATCTTATTAAAATTACTACCGGTAATGGTACTGCCTTTATTAGTAAGAAAGCTTAGATTTAAAAAAGCAATCCTTTATTACATAGCTGTTGCTGCTGTAGTTCTTATGGGTTTCACTCCTTTTATTTCTCAAGATTTAATAGATAAATATGGAGCATCAGTAGGATTGTGGTTTGGAAATTTTGAGTTTAACGGTAGTGTTTATTTCCTAGTGCGTTACGTAGGTTATGAAGTGACAGGATATAATATTATTCAGACTGCTGGTAAAATATTACCGCTCATCACTGTGCTTATTATTTTAATCCTATCCTTTAAGCGTAAAAATGAGCAACCAGAAATATTGCTTTCCAGTATCGTCTTTGCATTTTTTACTTATTTGTTATTTTCTACCACCGTGCATCCCTGGTACCTCACTATTCCGTTACTCTTCTCGGTATTTACAAGGTATAGGTTCATGGTAATTTGGAGTTTTACAGTGTTTTTAAGTTATGACGCATACTCTAATGTTTATTTTGAAGAGAACCATCTGTTCATCGCTGTACAGTACATGGTCGTTCTTCTTGTTTTTGGTTGGGAAATATTTGTGAATAATAGTTCTACTGTGTTTAAGACTGATTAATTATTTTTAAGAAGTTTTCGCGTAAGCATAATATGTTTTTTTCTTTTAAGGATCTTATCTTTGAATTAGAAACTACTTACCATGAAACAACTTATCATATTACTTTTGATCATTATTTTGGGCTTCATAGGCTATGACTTCTATAAAGATTGGGAACGTTTTCATGCACCTAACTATCATTACACTACTGATGTTACTATAGATAACGATTATCACGACCAAACGGTTGTCCTAGATTATAACAAAGCTATTACAGACTTAAATACTTTTGTAAAATTAAAATGGACAGCAAGCGATATAGATGTACGTGCGCCTGAAAGTGATGACTTAGAGACTTCTCAAGCAGTTCAAGAATATGGAACTAAACTTGCTAGGGTTTCCTATCTAGAAAAAAAACTAGCCCAATCTGCAGCTTACAAGAAACAAGGCTGGAACAACCAGCAAATTCTAGATTTTGAAAACAATAGAAGCACGCCTGCTATGATTACTAAAAATCGTAAGATAGATTTACTGCATCAACTTTTTAATCAAGAGGTTACCGCTAGTCAAAGAATAGGTTCTAGAAGCGCTCTTATTTTTGAAATTCAAAAACTACTGATTGATAAAGGATATGACATACCGTTAGATGGTGTTTTTGCACAAATTACCAGTACCGCTTTAGCAGATTTTGAAACAAAGAACAACTTCTATCCCGATGGTAAAATAGATGCACTCACTTTTGACGCGTTGATCAAGTAGTTGCTGTATTTAATTCATAAATCTACATCTCTAATAGATAGGCAAAGATCAATGGGGCAACAATAGTAGCGTCACTTTCTACGATAAACTTAGGCGTGTCTTGATCTAGTTTTCCCCAAGTGATTTTCTCATTAGGAACGGCTCCAGAATAACTTCCATAACTGGTTGTAGAGTCAGAAATCTGACAAAAATAGCTCCAGAATGGCGTGTCTGTGCGTTCCATATCTTGATACAACATAGGTACTACACAAATAGGAAAATCACCTGCAATTCCACCACCTATCTGAAAGAAACCGATGCCTTTCTCAGAATTATCTGTGTACCAGTCTGCAAGGAAGGTCATATATTCTATACCGCTTTTAACAGTGCTGGCTTTTAATTCACCTTTTAATACATAGCTTGCAAAGATATTACCCATGGTGCTATCTTCCCATCCTGGAACTACTATAGGTAAATTAGCTTTTGCAGCGGCATACATCCACGAGTTCTCAATAGGGATTTCATAGTACTGTTCCAGAACGCCACTCAGCAAAAGTTTATACATGTATTCATGTGGAAAATAGCGCTCGCCTTTTTTCTCAGCATCTTTCCAGATTTTAAATATGTGTTCTTGTAATCTTCTGAAAGCCTCTTCTTCTGGAATACAAGTATCGGTCACACGATTGAGTCCTTTTTCTAGTAAATCCCACTCGTCTTGCGGTGTTAAATCACGATAATTAGGCACTCTTTTATAATGACTGTGCGCTACCAGATTCATTACATCTTCTTCTAGGTTTGCACCTGTACAAGAGATAATATGTACTTTATCCTGACGTATCATTTCACTAAAAATTTTACCAATCTCAGCGGTACTCATGGCTCCAGCAAGTGAAACTAGCATTTTAGAACCTTGGTTGAGTTGTGTTTCATAACCTTTGGCAGCATCTACAAGTGCAGCGCTGTTAAAGTGTAAGAAGTAATTTTCTATGAAATTTGTTATCGGTTTTCCCATATTGTTTTTTATGTGAAGATTACTCTTCTATGTTTTTCATTTTTTTAAGTCCAGTTTTTGCAAACGCATTTCCAGACTCATAGCCATCTTCTCCTTCCAGTGCGATGTCTTTAAATTTATAAGAGATCATTTTATAGTACAACTTTGCGGCTAGAAAGTCTGATGATTTCTCTGCTGGATTAGGGCATAATTCTACGATGTCAAATCCCACGACGTTCTTCTCTGCAAAAACCATTTTTAAGAAATCTAGCGTTTCATACCATAGTAATCCTCCAGGCTCAGGTGTTCCTGTAGATGGACAGATCGACGGATCAAAAGCATCTAGATCTATGGTGATAAAAACGTTTTCAGTAAGTGCTTCAGTAGCTTTTTCTGTCCAGTAATCATCTTCTACCATTTCATGGGCAAAGAAGATTTTCTCATCATCATTAACACCTACTTCTATACTATCCATAGAACGTATTCCTACTTGAATTAGGTTTGCCTTTTGACTGGCTTCATAAACTGCGCAGGCGTGGTTACAAGAACTGCCGTCATATTCCTTGCGCAAATCTGCATGAGCATCTATTTGTAATACACTTAGATTTTCATACATCTCATTAAAAGCTCTTATCGAACCTATGGAAATAGAGTGCTCACCGCCAAAAAGCGTCACAAACTTATTTTTCTTAATATACTTTTTTGTAGTGGCATGCACGGCATCTACCATAGCTTCTGGCGAGCTGTTTTCCGTAACCGCATCTGCAAGAAAAACGCCATGATGATAGACTTCAGTATCTGTTTCAATGTCATATAATTCCATATTTGCACTGGCATCTAGAAAGGCTTCTGGACCTTTATCGGCTCCTTTTTGCCAGGTGCTTGTTCCATCATAAGGAACTGGGATTAATACAATAGATGCATTATCTAATCCAGCATATTCATCTGGAATTCCTGCATAGTTTGAATGGCTCATGTCGTTAAGTTAAAAATTTATTTTAATGATTTTTGTTTCCATTCCCCAACCCTAAAGGGTGCGGAAACAAAAGGTTTTTTCAATTTTTCAGAAACCTTACCTTTTAGGGCTAGGGAAAAGGTTTTGAGTTTTTAAAATCGTTCTCGATACTGCGTCAAGCTCAGCATAGCGTTCTCGTTCGAACTGGCACATCTTATTTCAAATTCAAGTTCGATTTCAAGCTTAATAGCCTAAAATCCCAAGCATTTGCTCAGAGGTTTGTTGTTCTTTAAACACTTGAGTAGTGATGTTTCCTTTTTCATCCTTATCGATTAAAATATGCTTAGGGGCAGGAATTAAACAGTGCTGTAAACCTCCATAGCCACCTATGGTTTCTTGATATGCTCCTGTGTTAAAAAAGCCTATGTATAAATCTTTATCTTTATGGTATTTAGGTAAATAAATAGCATTTATGTTTTGCTCACTGTTATAGTAATCATCACTATCACAGGTAAGTCCACCTAAAAGTACACGTTCATACTCATCGTTCCAGCGGTTTAAGGCTAGCATGATAAAGCGCTTGCTTATTGCCCATGAATCTGGTAAGGTGGTGATAAAAGAGCTGTTAATCATGTTCCATTTTTCACGATCGTTTTGCTGCTTTTGATACAGTACTTTATAAATAGCGCCACCACTTTCTCCTACGGTAAAAGAACCGAACTCTGTGAAAATGTGTGGTACATCAACCTCTGCCTCATCACAAACGAGCTTGATCTGACTCACAATTTCATTGATCATATATTCATAGTCAAAGTCAAAGGCTAGAGAGTTTTTTATAGGAAAACCACCACCTATGTTCAAGCTGTCTAGTGACGGGCATATTTTTTTAAGATTCACATATACCTTTAAGCACTTATGTAACTCGTTCCAGTAATAAGCATTATCACGTATTCCAGTGTTTATAAAAAAGTGCAGCATCTTTAAAGATACTTGTTTGTTATTCTGGATTTGATTTTTATAAAAGG
>P_2C_Liq_1_UnCtyDRAFT_1000668_pt1 | contig 14279 bp, 4 predicted proteins | sample Pon2CUnioCityCA_2_FD_10234 | JGI IMG/M metagenome (IMG submission 10234)
TTGTACTCTCCGAGACATTTGGTTCTGGATCGACGACTTGGAGCGCTCGTGTCTTCTCTGAAGGACATGGTGACACAAGATGGAGTGAAGTGTCGACACGTGCGCACCCACTTCCAAGTCGCAGACGCCTTGACCAAGGCGATGGACCCAGACCTGTTGATTGAGGTTCTGAGTACCGGCAAGGTGACTCTACAGGGGGACGCTCCGAAGAAACCTCCACCACCTTGGCTTGCCGCCAAACCGGCTTTGGTGGTACAGTTTCGGAAGTCCCGCAAGGCCTCTAAGAGAGAGAGGAAGCAGCTGAAGGTATGGAAATAGTTGTTCAGCTGCGGAGGGGTGTTGAGATTTCCAGCCTCACAACTTTTTCCTTTACACTTTTCCATTCCCATTTCTTTTCTTGTGTTTGTTGTGCTGGATGTCTCTGTTTTTCCATCCACCCCGTTTTTCAGTTTTCCTTCCTCTCTCCCTTTGTGTGCTTTGGTGTGTTCCTCATGGCTGGTCGTCTGTGGTCTGTCTGGTGAGGCGTGTTCTGTCTGTGTGTTCAGTATGTGGTGTGTTTGTGTGAGATGCAGCGCAGGGTGAGATTCTGTTCTGTGTGGTTAAGTGTGTCTCCCTGTGCGTGACTGGTTGTTCTTTGTCATTGGTCGTGTTTGGTGTTTGTTTCCTGTTTACCTGTTCTTGTGGTGCTGAGTTGCTTTGGTGGTTTGTTCCTTCCGGCCATGGGGAGGAAACCTCCCCAACCGCAGCATCGCAAGGCGCGTCAGGGGCCGAAGAACGAGTCGGAGAAGAAGTGGAGAAAGGTGCAGACTGGTGCGAAGTCGGCATCCCCGACTAGCTCCGATGATGATCCGACTGCAGGCAAGGAAGCAGATGCCGAACCCGCCCTGACGGGAGCGGCCTCCGAGCTCAACCCGCAGGGCGGGGGAAGCTCGTCCTCTGTGCCGGCAGGCACAAAGGACTCTGGGGGATCTGATTGGGTCCCAACGGTCTCGGGCCTTTCGAGGTCCATGGTGGTGGTCGAACCAGAGGAGTTTGTAGACGCAGAGTCTCAGCCATCTGCGGAGACTCCGCCAGACCCCATTCTTACGGGAGCGGCCTCTGCGCTCAACCCGGGGAATGCGGGCACGGCTGAGTCANCTGAAGCAGAGCCAAGACCTACGGGAGCGGCCTCNGTGCTCAACCCGGGGTCAGCCGACCAATCAGATGGCAGAGACGTGGCGGTGAGTCAAGAGCTCCCGCCACCGCAAGTACGCAAGGAGACTGTCGCAGAAGAAGACGAATTGCGTCCTCTCTCTTCAGCCCTGCTGGCTGAGGCTCAGGGTGTGAAGAGGAGTCGGACAGGCGGCAGCCGAGCGGCTTCCAGTACGGGGAGCAGCTGGACACTTGCAGACTTGGAAAGGTTGTCTTCTGCGTCGACGTTGCAGGTTCCAGATTCAATCGCTGGCTCACCACCAACCTTGATGCCTGTGTGTCGTGCGCTGGGCGCGCTCTGTAGGGAGCATGCAGGCGACCCGGCGATTGCGAAGGTGATTCGAGATCTGGTGATCAGTGCTAAGCTGTGGCCGTGCGCCGTGCTGCCATTGAACCAGATGGTGGAGCGGAGCCAACAGCTCGGCGATCTCATCGATCGCTGTGACGATCTGGTCGTCTGGCTGTTCAACCTGAGTCTCGATGTAGGTGAAGGTCCCAAGGGTGAACAGATCCGAGCGGTTGAATTGGATTTCCAGGGACTTCTTCAGGCCATGGTTGCACGGCGGAACGCGCATGAGGTGCTGTTGTCTCGCGTTCGTGAGAACGAGTTCCTGGAGACAGGAAGCGTTCGAAGCACTTTGAGCGGCCTCAGCACCGCATCCAAGAGGGCACGTTTCGCCGCTAATCGAGACCTTGCAGAAGCCGAGCGAGCACAGCTCGAGGAACGTGCTCGCCTGGAGGCTTACCGTTCCTCAGCAGAAGGACGGGCTCAAGAAGCCATGGATCGGCTCCGTGCAAGTGATGCTGGCAATGTACCGGTGCCCGGCAGTGTGGTTAGTCAGTTGCTTGCTGACTTGCCTACAGAACAGTCGCTTCCGTTGGCGAGTAGCGCCTCTGTGATCGGATCGATGTCCGAGGCGACGGTCCAAGGGTCATGGATCATGGAACCATCCGTGGGGTTCAGTACGGCGGCGGCCTCCGTGCCTAACCCGGCTGTTCCCCATCATCGGATGGACACTCCATCCGTGACCGAGGCAGAGCTGCCATCGGTGGCAGGCGACGGTAGTGAGGCATCGGCAGCGGCTCCTCGTGAGCTGTCGCCAGCTGCGAGTACCGTGCTCATCCCAGACGTCGCATCACAACCGGTTGCTTTTGGAGCTGTCAATCTTAGCGATTCAGGCAGCGAGCATGGAGCACAGGAGCCTGGGGAGTCTGAGCAGGCTACAGGTGAGCAGGAGGGTGATGAGGTTGCACCGAGCGAGCCAGGAGTGAGTGAGCAGGCGAGTCCCATCTCACCCCGAGCAGCCCCAGAGGTTGTTGTGAGTGCTCCACCTCCTGTTCCCACACCTGCGAGGAGTGCACCTCCTCCAAAGGCTCCATCTGTGATCTTCAAGGGTCCATTGAAGGATCTGGTGAATTTGGCTGATTCAGCATCGTCGGTACCGCAGCCGGTCCCTCGACCATCTGCAGTCAAGAGCGCTGGACAACAGAGTAAGCCGAAGGCGTCGGTAGAGTTTCCATCGCTGCCAGGCTCGAAGCCACCGACTCGCACAGCTCTAGGGCAAGTGCGCCCTGAGGAGCCCAGGACGGCGTCGGAAGAAGGCAGACAGCTGGCACAGGCGTTGCGTGAATCTTTGTCGGGTCCCGGCAGCGGGGCCGGATCAACTCAACCTGAGGACTTCTGGGAGTCGGGTCCCAGTCCGTCTCCAGCTTCTCTGGAACGGGAAGTTGAGCGCATGCAGGGATCCTCCGGGTCTGGCTCGGTTGGTTTCGCAGTGAATGAAGAATCGGGTCCCAGGTTGTTTCAATCGGCAGTATTCAAGATGGGTGCTAAGTCGGCGCCTCCCTTCCGGGCGGGCGCTGGCGTTGGAGGCGCCCCACCTCAGATGCCTGAGCGGGCTCCGCCCGTGTCCACCCGAGCGTCGGTCAGTACGGCAGCGGCCTCCGAGCCTAAACCGGCTGTTCCGACAGGCAAGGACAACCCCAAGAGTGTGTCTACGGGAGCGGCCTCTGTGCTCAACCCGGGGCCCTCTGGTGTTGTGCCTCGTGCCTTCAGAACCAAGCCTCCAAGTCCTGGCAGGGATCGGAGTCGATCGCGGAGCTCCTCGGCTATTCGGAAGTCGAGGAAGCAGAAGCGCGATCAGATGGCTCGCGAGATCCCTTCGACCCGGGAGCAGCCGGTCTCAAACAAGACCGGTGAGACGTTTGGTTCTGATCGAGCTACGTGGATGCAAGGGGCGGATCGTCTGCTCAGCCGGCCGGAGTTCCTCTTCGTGTTCCCACGATTGGAACGCCAGTGCATCCTCGCACTGTTCCGTCCGGAGTGGACACCCACACCAAGGTCTCGGAAGGGACCAATACGCAGTGGGACGATTTCACGTTTGGCACTGTCAAGCGCGCACCGCTCGGGAGTTTGGTCGCGTGGCTGGTCTCCAGTTGGGAGTATGACCAGACTCTGGGTGCACTGCTAGCAGAGGAGGACTTCTTGCGAAGTGGTCGGATTCCGGCCAGGACGATCACCGCTGTGTGCGGGAACATTGGGTCCAACCTCCGCGCTTGGCGCCCTGGAGAGTACCAGTGGGACGACGAGAAAAGTATGAATCCGATGCGAATCGAGCTGAACGACTTGGCACGTCGTGCCAAGGGATCGAAGTTGTCTGTTGATGACGCGAAGCTGCGCACGGATCTCTCCAAGTGTCTCCTGGCCTTCAGGATCCAAGAATCGCTGGAAGGCACGAAGTTGGCCATCTGGGACGTCCAGTGGTCGACCATGGAGTACCAGCGGATCAGGAAGGGTGCTATGCGGGAAGCGCCGGAGATTCCTCGGGAAACTCGTCCCGAGTTGTGGCGGGCCAACATCGCCGGAGCCCTGAGGGGCATTCGGGGCGATCTCGACCTGCTGGTCATGCAAGAGACGCCCCCAGAGGCAGTGGAGTTCGGGTACTTCCACCATTTGGGCCTCCCGTACAACGAGCATTGGGGTCGACCCTTTGTTGCGTCAGCCCGGACCGCGGATGCGATCCGAGACGGGGAGCATGAGTGGAACCCGGAGATGGGCCGACCGGGGAGTCGGTTCGTCTTGCTGCAGAAGACCGGCCTGTTGTCGTCCGGGAATGCGGGGAACATGAACTTGCAGGTTCATGCCTCCCTGGTTGTGAATTACCGGCCGCTGCGGCCGGATGCGGAGCGGAATCCAGGCCCACCGTTCTGGTGGGGATGGGTCGTGTCCCTTCACTGCAGGGCGGTGAAGGCGAAGACAGGCTACTCGCACCGGAACGGTGTGAATTGCCTTTACGGCCTGCAGCACGTGCTGGCCTCCCTGACCCAGGAGGAGGTCCTGGCAAGCGGACGAGTTCGCTGAGCTGCCTGAGGTGCAGAAGAACTGTGTTCTAGACTATATGGCGGATTTGCGCAATCAGTTCACGGACTCGTGTGGGGGCGAGGAGGCGTTTGACCTTTTCGTCCAGCAGTTCAAGGGGTACGTGGCTGCTCAGTATATGGGGGATCTGGTCCCAGGACCGGACGGCAGGCTGAGGGGCGCAAGTGGTATTCGCTTCAAGCGGACCACCGAAGAGGCGTCCCACATCTACCGGTGGCCTGCCATTGAGCAGTGCCAGAAGCTCACGTTTGAAGACCTCGCTTATACTGAGGAAGGCACTCAGCCCCTCGAGAGCTGGGCAGCCCAGAGCCTGCATGAACTCCGCGACAGGATCAATGAAGACCATGCCGTACTGGAGCAGCAATTGGAGGTCATTGGAGGAAGGAACTCCTCCCCTCTTGCTTTCTGGCGGAAGCACCATCCCCAGTACCAGGAGATGGACTTCGAGCAGGATGAGTGGTGCAGTACGCCGGCACATGACGCCCTTGTGGATGGGGCACCGCCGTCAAGTGGCATCACCTTCAATCCGGATAGCAAGGTGGTCCGGGAGCCGTGGTGCTTCCGGGACCGAGCGTTCGACGAATGGTTCGAAGAGAACAAGGAACGCGCTGAGGGGATTGAGCAGAAGGACTGGGAAGAGACCGCGGCGGCCAATGCGCTTAACCGGCTCGACCCGTGGCGGGATTACATCCTGCCAAAGTCTGCTCTCTCTCGTCTCCCGCCGTGGGATCTGGTTCCCGGCTGGGAGTGGCGCATGGTCTATTCGGCAGAAGTGGAGCAAGTCAAGGAGAACCTTCGTCGTGCGTTTGAGGAGGACCAGCAGAAGATGTGCCCGCAGGGAGTCCGCGACCCGGCGACTTTGCCGCCCTACAGGACGGACGACCCGTGGTACAAGCTCGTACCACTGCCGTCGGGCAGATTGTTCAACCACGTGGAAGCCCACGTGCCGGAAGTAGGCAGGACGCCGAAGCTGGAACTGCTCAGTGGCGACCTGAACAGTATGCTGCACGATTTGCCTGGAGTCCGACTGCTGTTTGAGCTAATCTTGCGGGATTACTCGCTCACGATGCTCCCGAGCACCCAGAAGGACATGAAACCTCTGAGACCGCCCAAGAAGTTCTGGGATCAGGACATGCTCGAGCATGCCCAGGAACAGTGGCACGAAGTGCGAGGTTTCGTGGACCATGGCAAGGACGTGGGAACGCAGGCGTTCCCGTGGGACGACTGCAGCGTGGCTGCAGTGCGCATCGATCGAGCGGTGACCTATTGGTCATACGCAGTCGATTCCATGTTGTATCTGCTGCAGGATTTTCGCATGATCGACGCTTTGGGCTGGTGCAGGAAGGGTTCCAAGGTCATTGAGGGGATTCACGGGTTGCGTGCGATTCAGTTTCACACACCCCATACGAATCAGATTGCAGGGCTTGATCGAACGAATCGTCGGATTCCCTACATTGGGAATCAGGCGGCAGATGGTGATGAAGAGACCCTGACCCTCATTGACTCAGCGATTGCGCGCTGGGACAGCAGGGATAAGGTGAAGACTTTCCCGGAGTTGGTGAGCGTGGTGAAGAAACGCTACGCATTGTCTGGCTTGACCTTTCCGTCCACTATCTCAGTGGAGGAACTGGAGGCTCTTGAGCGCCCTGAGGACGTTCCGGTCCAAGCCGGAAAGCTCCGTCACCGCTCTCACTCCGAGCGTCGCGGCGACAAGGAGCCGCCACGAGCCAAGGCACAGATGCCAGGGGCAAGGCCCACGAGCGGGATGCCCACCGGTACGGCAGCGGCCTCAGCGCCTAACCCGACCGGTTCAGGGTGGTCCCAGAGTGCCGCCGGCAGAGGAGCCGGACGTGGCCGTGGTAAGCCAACTCAGCAAGCACCTAGCCAGCAGGGAACGGCTTGGTTTCCGGCAGCAGCCCGGAACGAGAACTCATCTCGGTATGAGTCGGCAAGTGGACGGGATCAGACGTGGGAATCTCGTCGGAACGATTGGGACAGTGGCCCTCATGCGTGGTCTGGGGGTTCCTGGCAGCGGTCCAGAGCCCAGCCACCGAAGCGAGCGCCACCGGCCCCACCGGGGCCGCCGCCACCTCGTCCAGAGTGGTCAGAGCCAGAGGAGGCACCGTTCAGGCCTGCAGGGCCAGGCTTCCCCGAGGAGCCACAGGTGCCGCCTCCACGGCCTAAGGGGACGGGGTCCAATCGGGTCCCACTAGGTGAACCGATGTTCCAGTCGCCTCCGGTGCTGACCAAGAACCCGCGCCCAGCATACACGCGGCAGTGGCCGGAAGTGCGTGCTCGGCAGAATCTGGTCAAGGCAGAGCAGTTGAAGATCGAGTACGACTTCGAGGCTGCAGCACCAGGCCGGCCCATCCTCTATGACCACACGAACGATTTTGGATTCCAGGGTGGTCTGTGGCACAGGGCCGAGCAGAACCGGTTCAACAAGATCGTGAGTGACTACTCTCTCGAAGTGAGTGTGGTCCCACGATGGACGGACTATAAGGAGATGGTCCAGGAGCTCCGGGCAGAAGGGCTCCCAGAGACGACGATCCAGGAGCGGATCCGTCTGTTGGGTCGAGACTGGCTCCAGCAAGAGTCAGATGAGCGGATCGAGCTTCTGATCAAGGACGCCGAGAGCAATATGCTGAATGACATGGACATGACCCAGGATATGCTCAAGGCTCGGATCAGAGACATCCGTCAGGCAGAGACTTCGCTTGTGGCGAAGACCGAGGAGGAGATCCGCACTGAGCGGTTAGTGGGATCTCGAGCGGGCCGTGGCAAGGGCCAGGTCCCGCCGTACAGGGGATCGGGCCAGCGGGGCTGGTCCAGGTGATGTCCCGAAGGGGTTGGTCGTTCTGTTCCAACCGGGTCTGACTGCAGCGGCCTTCGTGCTTAACCAGCAGACTCCGGAGCAGAGGGCCACGGAGCTGATCCTTACGGTGGTGGCCTCAGTGCCTAAGCCGGGGGCTCTCAGCCCAGACTCTTCTGTGGGGGATCACGGGACAGAGAAGAATGCACACCGCGTGCACCGCTGCGCAAGTCGTGTTACTGTTCGAGAAGTTTCACTTGAGGACAGACGGTCCAAGGCGAAGCTCTATTACCTGGAGCAGAACGGCGCGTAGGTAGTGCGTGCAACAGCGGTTGAAGTTGTGTGTTGACGGCGTCGCGTGTTGGGCAGCGCGCGCGGGCGTAGTCAGCGTAGACGCTTACACCTCGTGTGGTGTGGGCTCAAGCCATAAGGGCTTTTTGTGAGTATTTTGAGACAGGACTGTGACAACGCGCGTTCCGGGTTGGGGGCTGGACTTGTGAGTCGAGTTGGGTTGTTGTTTTGTGAATTGATCGGAGTCAAGTTCCATCAATTGATAATTCCCCAATTGACCAAATTGTCTGTTCCCGTTCCCACGGCTACCCAAGGCCGTAAAACTGTATATTCACGTATATCTGAATCTGGGTCAGAGGACCTCAAGGGCTTGGTTCTAGGCTCGGTAGGGGTTAGGCGATCCAATAGGACACGGTGGGAGCAATCCCAGCCGGGGTCTCGACACTGGTAGCGGAACTGGTTTACTAGAGCCTGGTTTCGATTCCTTGCAGGGCCTTTGGCCAGTTTCGTTTCGTGAATTTCTGGGTTCTGCTGAGTTGCAGAAATGTCACAGAGTCATCACCAGTCGACCGGTGACAGGACCGTCCACCCTGGTGGACCACAGGGTTCTAGTCCCGGGGGAGGTGACCGCAGGTCCCTCAGGACGTGAGAGGACATGAGCTAGGACGTTCGTCGGCAGCCATGTCCCAAGGAGAATCTGTTCGAAGTGCTGCCCCGACGATCATCGAAACAGATTCTACAGGACCACCGTACCAACCTCCACGGGGCATGTGACGGGAGCGGCCTCCGGGCTCAACCCGCACATTGCATCCGCCGGAGCGGTCGGTGGAGCTCCTGTGTCTCTGACCCCACCGGTCAGAGGCGCAGGACAGACTGGAAACTTGACTGGAGCGGCCTCCGTGCTCAACCAGCAAGTTACCCCAGCGGTGCGAGCGGCAGGCACTTCGGTGCCAGCGGCTCAACAAGGAGGCTCCTTCCATTCTGGAGCCTCGGTGACGGGTGCCGGTGTTGGCCTTGATGAAGATCAACTGGGCCAGGCACCCGCCGTGGGGCCAACACCCCCGCGTGTGGATGTCCGAGTTCCCAGTCCCGGACATTGGTTCCCGACTGGACTACGAGCTCGAGGTGAAGACGGACCGATTGCAGGCGAAGCGAGACCATATGCTCCAAATCGTGATGACGCGATTCGCGCTGCAACAGTTCCGGATTCAACAGGAAGTTTCATGGTTTTGAGTAGCAACACTCTCGGTGCGCAGAGCGTTGTTTCCGTGAACCCAGCTGAGTCACTCGTTGCTTCGGTAGCTTCTTCAGATGGTGTCCTGGTAGGCCAGTCTACTAGCTCTAGCAGCCAAGGCGCACACACACAGGACATGTCCACTCTGGCAGCGAGCACGACAGTCGGACACACATCCACTCCAGAGACCCAAGCAACCACTCAGCCGGATCCCCATGAACAATGGAGAGGTACTCCCCTTCCTAGAGACAGAGAGGCAGAGCGAGCTCGCGACCGAGGATCCCGAAGACAGAGATCTCCGTCATCAGAGTGGCTCGAGTCAGCGAGAACTCGTACCTTAGATCAGCGTCGTGAGGAACGTAGATCAGGTACTCCTCAGAAGGGTAGAGCAAAGGGAAGCACAGGCTATTCCCACCAGCGCAGAGTTGCCTCGGTATCTCATTCAGACATGGGTAGAACGGGCTCTCGACAGCGAGGGCGCCCACCAGCTCCTTTGCCATTATCTCGAGAAACGGCATCGAGAGCTAGACGAGAGCCAGAGCAATTTGTGATTGCTACCGACGCATCTCTGACGGAGCAGCCGAGTCCGGCTGCGACTGATTACTACGCTGGACTGGAAGAACAGACGACCCCAGCGTACGATCAGGGGACCCTTGACGGGAGCGGCCACCGAGCTCAACCCGCAAGTGGATCCCCAGATTCCAGTGGCATTGACTGGGAAATGGCTCGACAGATCGGCGTGAATGCTGCACAAGCTGTGCTGCATGCTCAAGATGCTTCGAGTGCGATGGAAGACGTTGTTGTTTCAACCCCGCATCCGAACGATCTGCAGAATTCTGCTCACGCTGGTTCTGATCCACTGTTGCCTCTACAGGATGGATCGTCCGCAGCGCACGCATTGCGGTTGGAGCGTGAGTCGCGTGCTAGGGAAGACCAGTGGAAGCAGGCCGCCGCAGAAGCATCAGTGCAAGCGAAGGTAGCTCAGGTCCAGGCCCAAGCACAGGAGCAGATCCATGCACATGCATCACAGGCATCAGCTGCAGTACATCAGGCACAGCAGGCAGCATCCACCGCAGTGCATACCGCCAATCAGCAAGCCACTATTCAGCATGCTCACACTTCACATCAACTAGCCGAAGTTGAGTCGTTGTTGCGTGCCGAGCGCGATCGTGTGGCTCGACTAGAATCTGAGATGTCGAAGGTGAGGCATGACGAGTCAATGAGACTCGCAGAAGCCGAGTCGCGGGCTGAGGCTGAGCACTCAGAGGCTCAGACATACATCCAAGCCCATGCTCAAGCGACTCAGTTTGCCAGAGCTCATGCCGAGTCGAAGACTACGGCAGAGCAGGAGGTTGAACGTCTCCGGGAGCAGGCGGCCGAGCAGAAGGTTGTGCAAGAAGAGATGAGATCGACCCTGCTCCAGCAGAGGGAGACCTACAACCAGCTTCGAGCAGACAAAGACAATCTTCGTATTGATCTGCGAGAACTCGAGGAGGCATCGGCGCAGTCTCGTCGATGCGAAGAGCAAGCCGAAGAGGCCCGCCTCGAAGAAGAGAAGAGATCCAAGGCCTCTGAGGCAAGAGCTGCCAAGCTAGCTCAGGATCTTGCTGATGTGTACAAGCAAGCGGCAGACGGAGGCTCCAGCTCTCGCGAGCATTACCTCCGGGCGGAGTCCCGGCTCCAAGGGGAGTTGGAAGCCCAGCGGCAAGAAAGTGCCGAACTGATGAAGCGTCATGATCAGGAACAGAGACGGTTTGCGCATGAGAGAGATCAGTATGCCATCCGGGTTGCTGAACTCTCAGAAGAAGTGACTGATCGAGATCTTCGAAGACAAGCCGCTGAGAGGTCAGTTCAGGCGGAAGCCGCTGCAGCTCACCGAGCTTCCGCGGCTCACAACGCCGCGCAAGCGACCGTGGAAGAAACCGCACGGAGAGCACAGCAGCAGCTGAACGCGGCCCGTGCTCACCAACAGACGTTGCAACAGCGTCTAGAACAGGCCGAGTCGTCAGCAGCTCATGCTCAGACTCGACGTGCTGAGCTCGAGCAAAACGAGCTGGCTTACCGGCTGCGTACTGAACTACAGGAGATGAAAGAAACGCTGGCGGCGTATCAGAACGCCAGGAATGCTCAATTCCGGGATGACGACGCCAGCATATCGGCGCCGGCCGGACCCCCAAGGAGAAGTGGAATTGACACTCCTGAACTTGCTCGTCGCATGAAGGAGATAGGGGTTCCGCCACTGCCGCCTGTGAACCCNGGTTACTTTCTCGATCCGGAAACCGGCAAGTATCTAGAGGTCACAGGCACTTTTCATCCGGAAGATGGCCAACGAAGACCATCCCCTGATCACTCGAGACCTCCTCCCCAAATGCGAACCGCTGGTGGAGGAGGCGGTGGCGAACCGAGTAGATCCGCTCAGATCGCAGCTGGTCTACGAGACGGCTTCAATCAGCAAGGACCCCGCAGATTGGTGAATGGTGTTATCGTGGGCGGTCGGGCACCTCCTCCGTTGAACTTCGGAGATGGTGGAGGTGATAGACCTTACCGGGGCCACCCCGGCAACCGGGATGACGGGCCACTCCCACGCACGGCACCTAAACCGCCGAAGACTACCCAGTATCGTAGAAGATATTACCAGGAGAACGGTGAAGACGATGGAGGTGAGTTCGGCGATCCAGAGCATGACTGGGACGGCGAGGGAGAAGAGCCGCCTCCCAGCGAACCACGGGGTTGGGCCCGTGGAGACAGTTCCATCGGTGTACCAGATGGAGCCAGTGACCTGATCACGGATGCATCTGACGATGAAGCGATTCCTCCGAATCCAGATCATGAACACACGAGCAGAGCCTGCCGGGTGTTTAGAAACAGTCTGCTTCATCTGCCGCGGGGAATTCACTTCCCACGGCTAGCAGAGCGAGTCGTGCTGCATCCGAACATTAGGCGCTTTCGGGCGCTGTGCTTTGGAAAGAGTCCCGCAGATACCGCCAAATTTTGGCGGAAGGGTCCACGTGCAGGTCCAGATGCAGACCTGGGACCCGCGGGGCAGGAAGAAGACCCCATGGAGGAACTTGAGAGACCACGGCCTCGTCCGCGAGACCAGGACGAACTGACTGCGGTCTTCAAGCAGTTGGCCGAGACGATCGGTAAGGCTGTGGGCAAGGGCAAGGGATCCGGGGGAAACCCTGATCCCGAAGAATGTCCCAAGTACCCCGGGGTGAAGGGTGACTACCTCCAGTATCGGAAGAGGGTCACCACGTGGATGCACGAGTGTCTCTCCCAACGGACCAAGTGGCGAAAGGTGTACAAATGGTGGAAGAGATCGCTCGTGGACAAGCATCCAGAGGTCCCGAACCCGGCGGCCATGGTGGCTGAGTATGAACAGGCTGTGTATCAGCAGTTCGGGATCACTCATCCGGAACAGATGCTGATGATCTTCCGATGTGTGTGGGAAGACTTGGATATGCAGTTGCTTCCCTTGACCAGAGAGGCTGAGCGTCAAGCTCTCCAGGAGTTCCGGAACCATTACTGGAAGCAGGACTGCCCCTTGTCGGTGTACACGCATCGCTACATGCAGTTGTGGCACAAGGTTCTGATCCACAAGGGAGACCAGTGGATGACGGAGGAAGAACTCCGTCAACACTACCTCAAGAGGGTAGATCCACGAACCGAACTGATGGAGAACTACCAGCTGAGCCGCATTCAGCAGCGGCGTCCAGTGACGCTGCGCTCGGTTCAGGATTTCCTGGTCCAGTGGGACAACCTGAAGGAAAATGGACTGGTAGATCGTCCGGTGTCCCACCGGAACCGGAGACCCAATCCGGGTCACCATCATTTCGCGGATCTTGTTGAAGACAACTGGTCCCGTGACCCTGAAGACCTTGGGGACATTGACAAGGTCGTCGCACTGCATGCTGAGCGACTCGCGAAGCTCGAGTTGGAAGAAGTCTGGTCGGAGCAAGACTCTGACTCCGACTGTGGATACGTCGAAGCCTTCTACGTGTCAGAGGAAAACCCACAGATGTTTCTGGCAGATACTCAGGAAGGCGATGACGTGATCGATCTGTTCGATGGAGAGGAAACTGATGGTCTTCCGGTACTCAAGATGTATCGAGGTCAGCCCTTCAGGAAGAAGTTCCTCAAGGGACGACGTAGCAACCCGAAGGAGTACCAACGGAGGAAGACCCAGTTCAAACAGCGTGGCCGAGTATTTCGAAGTAATCGAGGTCAACCTCGGAAGACGAAAGGCCACTGCTGGGCCTACGAGAAGACGGGCCGCTGTCCAAATGGCGCCTCATGCAAGTTCAAGCATGTGAAGGGCGGTGGCAAGGGGACGCGCAAGTCCTCCTTCTCGAAGGGCAAGTCGAAGGGCAGCCGCAAATCCAAGGGTTCTCGGAAGGGCAAAGGTTCCGGCAAGAGCCGTCACTATTACGCCTATGACGAGTCCCTGGACGACGAGTGGCATGCCGACGAATACGATGAAGAAGAGTGGTATGAAGATGAGTACCATGAAGGAGACATCTACGTCACTGAAGAAGGACAGTACGAGGACGATGCAGACGGATGGAGCGAGTGGTATGAACAAGACGAGCCATCGTCGACCTATGTTCAACCACCTACGACTGCACCCTCTACACCTTCCCCTGCTGACAAGGGTAAGAGCAAGGGCAAGGGTAAGGGAAAAGGAAAAGGCAAGAGTAAAGGCAAGGGCAAACCACGGGGCCCCAGTGCGGAGCATCCGTGTAGCATTTGCCGATCACCGGATCACTGGGCTCGTGAATGTCCTCGTAAAACCGAGGAAGAGACGAAGAAGTACGAGGCCCAGCTGTGCCTATACGGTCACATGGAAGGAGAACTCCTTTACATGTTCGACTGTCTCTTTGCCAGCACGTTGAAGCATCCATCCCTAGCTGTTCCGTCGATGTCCCCTCCAGCTCATCCTCCGTCCGGACCTCCGCCTGATGGGCCGGGGGTCAACTCGGAATAGGGACTCGGGCCCCAGGAGGGAGGTGACTCCTGGGGCGGGCAACCGAAGGTCTGTGATTTCACGACCTCCTTGACCAAGTGTGATCCAAGAGGAGAAGGATTCTCGGTTGTCTTTGCCCAATTCCGGGGTCAGGACTACGTCCAAGGAATCCTGGATACTGGATGCTCATTTGATACAGTGGGAGAACTCGCTCTCAAGGAAATTGAACGACATGTGAAACAATCTCTTCCCAAGGGAGAGAGACTTCCCACTGGAGCATTCAGTAAGCGCAGATCCAACTGCATTGCGAAGTTTGGATCAGGAGAGTCNCGAGCTCTCTACGATGTGGCGCTTCCAATGCGGATCCTTGCCGAAGACCCATGGGAACTCCGGTGGATTCCCGTGAACG
>P_2C_Liq_1_UnCtyDRAFT_1000669_pt1 | contig 14278 bp, 17 predicted proteins | sample Pon2CUnioCityCA_2_FD_10234 | JGI IMG/M metagenome (IMG submission 10234)
CTTAATCACCTCAAAGCCGTTTGCGTCAATGTCACTCTCGTGTAAACACACGATACGTGTAGACGGTTTGAGTGCGTTTGATGATTTTAACGTCTTTAAAAAAGGCTCGAGGTAGCCCGCTTGATAGGGCGGGTCAACCAGGATTAAATCATACGAGGTATCAGTCGTCTTTAAAACCTCAAACGCATCCGCATGAATGACTGTCACAGGGATTTTTAAATGGCTTGCATTGGTTGATAAAAGAGCGGCACTTGCCTGATTTTTCTCAACCGCATCAACCACTAAAGCACCGCGTGACATAGCTTCAAAGGCGAGACTTCCAACCCCTGCAAAAGCATCTAAAACGCGGGCATACGCAAATGGTTCAAGTTGATTAAACAACGTTTCTTTGACCCGGTCTCGGACGGGACGGGTGTGCGGTAAATCGCCAGTTTCAAATTGTAATCGGCGATGCGTTCCGGCAATAATCCGGGCTTTAGGCATCGTAGGTAATGGCTTGCACGGCCTTAGTATCCAACTTATCAATGACGGCAATCAACAATTTAACTAAGTGATCGTAATCGTCTTCGTGAATCATCGACGTGTGAGAGTGTAAATAGCGCACGGGTAAACAAAACGCAATGCTGGGAGCGCCACTTTTTGCCAAGTGCATCTGCCCGCCGTCGGTGCCTCCTCTTAAAAGGGAGGTTAACTGCACTGGAATGTCGTTTGCTTTGGCAATGTCTAAGACAAAATGACGCAAGCCTTGATGGCCAATCATCGAAGAATCTCGAATCATAATGGCGGGCCCTTTACCGAGTTCCGTTTCTTTTGATCCGCCAGGGAAATCATGGGAAATGGTCGTATCAACGGCAATTCCAATATCTGGGGACACATGATAGGCACTGGTCCGAGCGCCGCGTAAGCCGACTTCTTCTTGCACAGTCGCTACTCCGTACAGTTGGTTCGCATGATTATTGGTCGCGTAGTGTTTCATCACATCAATGACCGCTGCACAACCGACCCGATTATCAAAAGCTTTGCCGAGGTAATACTTGGCATCGGATAATTCAGTGGTCTCAATGTAGGGGGTCATCATATCTCCAATGGTGACGCCACGCTCTTTGACTGCCGCTTTATCTGTGGCGCCAATGTCTAAAAACATATCGGTCATTTCAACCGGTTTTTTACGTTCTTCGGGGGTGAGAATATGCGGCGCTTTCGCTCCGATGGCCCCACGAATTTTCTGGCCATCACGGGTGGTAATGTTGAACTGTTGGGCGAGCATGACTTGTGACCACCAGCCACCTGCAGGAACAAATTTGATGTAGCCTTCATCGGTAATTGCCGAGACGATAAATCCCACTTCATCCATGTGGCCAGCCACCATGACGCGGGGACCATCTTCCCCGTGTTTGGCGATGAATGAGCCAAGTTTATCAGTCGTAACGATCGCGTCATTTTTAAGGTGAGCAGTCATGTAATCACGCACTTCTTTTTCGAACGATGGAATGCCATCGAGCATGGTCAGTGCTTTTAAATGCTTATGCATGAAGATCCTCCATCAAATACGTATGTTGGTTGTCAATGAGTTCGTGGATGATATGCGTAAAATGTTTTTGATCGCGCGGGGACAAAGAATGCAACAAAATGTCTTCACATTTCGATTCTAAGACATGTATCTGACTCAGCTGTGACGCCGCTTTCTCGGTTAGTGACAGGTGTTGTTTACGCCGATCCGCACTATCTAAGTCCTTGATCAGCCATCCCGCATTTGATAATCTGCGCACAATGCCAGACACCGTGGCCTTGTCTGAATCGAGCAATACGATCAATGACTGGGCGAGGATGCCGGGGGCACTTTCGATTTCTTTAAGCGCCAAATATTGGGCATACGTTAGCCCATATTTTTCTAACATGCGATTCATAATTCGTTTGTGATTTAATGATATTTTTTGCAGACTGTTACATAGTTCATGCATCATCTTTGGAGACCTCCTGGGAATCAGATCCAGTCTCTTGCCATTCGATTGAGTTTAAATCTTTAGCCACCGAAGGGACGGCTTGAGGCGTAGGATTCTTATAAGATTTATACGCAATATATGCTGTTTTAATGCCACGTTTCAACGCTACGGTAATGACGATGCCACTCATGACAGCTGGGGTGAAAGTGCCTTGGATAATGAGATAGGTACCGGCGATAAGGGCGGCAACATGAATAAAAAATGTGAGGAGATCTTCCGTGTGAGTGGTAACGCGTGTGCCGTAAAAATATAAGGTCCCACGAACAATCATTAATCCACCAAGTAAATATCCAAACCAAACACCAAGCGATTGATTGGCAATCCACGCGCGGTATATAAAGATGCCCCCAATAATGATTTGACCGGCAATTTCTGCGAGGTATAGTTTGATTGTTAAGGTTTTTTCACGGTTTCTTAGTAAGTGAATCAGTTGGTAACCGGCAAAGACGATGATCAAACTCCCAACAATGGGAACCATAATCAATTCACTATTAAAAATCGCAAGTGCAATTGCCACACTTACGTAGATGAGGGTATAAAAAATGTGTAATGGACCACGGTAGGTTTGGGCGAGTCGCTTCATCTTCAGTCTCCTAAAAGAACTACAGACTTGGAAATCACTCAATAGCAGAACCGACGTCTACTAGGGGGGTCACCTCTTGTTTTAGCTTCAGGATTCCCAGGGATATGGGTCTTCAACACCACTAAAACCTCAGTGCCTTATGCAATAATTTGGGGTCGCTTATGAGTGATTTCCAACCCTGTAGTTCTAAGTTCATTATAAGTCACACCTCGGGGCGTGTCAACGCGAAGAAACCGATGAAACAGATAAAAAAAACAGGAGAAAATCTCCTGTTTGGATGAATCGATTCAATTACGCTTTTTCTAAAAGTGCCACGAGTTCAGCTTTTTTCAGACTTGAGTAGCCTTCTAAGCCTTTCTCTTTAGCGAGTGCTTTAAGTTCAGCGACTGTCATTGATTTAAAATCAACCTTGGCTTCAGCTTTTTTAGCAGCTGGTTTGGCTTCAGCTTTTTTAGCGGCTAGTTTGGCTTCAGCTTTTTTAGCAGCTGGTTTGGCTTCAGCTTTTTTAGCAGCTGGTTTAGCTTCGGCCGCAGGTTTTGGATTCGCGATGCCTTCTTTAGCTTGACTAACTAATGCTTGAAATGCTGCGTCATCGTGAATCGCAAGGTCTGCGAGAACTTTGCGGTTTAATGAAACGTTGGATTTTTTTAATCCATTCATGAATTGTGAATAACTCATCCCATGCATGCGGGCCGCAGCGTTGATCCGGCTGATCCAGAGTTTACGGAAATCACTTTTTCGTTTTTTCCGGTCTCTGTAGGCGTACATGAGCGAGTTCATGACTTGTTCATGTGCGGTTTTGTACAGTAAATGTTTCGATCCAAAGTATCCTTTGGCAAGCTTTAATACTTTTTTGCGTCGTTTTCGGGCGACGGTCCCACCTTTAACTCGAGCCATGATTCACCTCTACTTGATGTTGTCCAAATTAGCTTTAATCCGTTTTACATCACTGGACGAAAGATAATTGGCCGAACGATTATTACGTACGGTATTTTTATTTTTGTTCGATTTCAGATGGTTGTGTTGAGCGTGGGATACTTTAAATGACCCATTCGCAGTTCTTTTAACCCGTTTTTTAGTGGCACTGTGGGTTTTCATTTTAGGCATACGTTGTCTCCTTAAGAGTTAGTTTTTTTTGAGGGGCGATAAGACCATGTGCATGTTCCGCCCTTCGCGTTTGGGACGTGTTTCAATGGCCGCTAAATCATTGCACTTTTCGGCAAAATCAAGCATCACTTTACGGCCCCGGTCAGTGTGCGCCATTTCGCGCCCACGAAAGCGGATTGAAAGTTTCAGTTTATTGCCTTTTTCTAAAAATTTACGGCCATTTTTCAACTTAGTTTCTAAGTCGTGGGCTTCAATTTTCGGCGATAAACGAATTTCTTTAAGAGTTGTCGTCGCTTGTTTTTTCTTCGCTTCACGCTTGCTTCCGCGCCATGTCATACTTGTACTTTGAATAATCCATAAATTTGGCCACCGGAGGTTTGGCACCTGGGGCGACTAAGACGAGATCTAAATCTCTTTCGGATGCGCGTTCTAAGGCTTCTTCTAAACCTAAGACACCAAGTTGTTCACCCGTGTCGGTAATGACCATCATTTCGCGTGCGCGGATGGTGTCATTGACGTTGGTGACCACTTCTCGTTTCCTGGGATTTCGGACGATAAAAATTCACCTCACAATAAAAAAATGTGGACGCCGAACCTGTCCACACCTACAAATAAAGCTTTTGCATTGGCTAGGACCCATCGACGAGTGTCAATCAGGTGAGAGTTTCCTCTGCTTTCCACGATTTACTGACGTATTATAGCACATCCAAGCGGCCTGTCAACTTACTTTAGTAAATCGCGGCGATAAAATACAACGATGCCAATGACGACCAGCACTGCCCCCCACATGGTCATACTCATCACTGACATCTGAGACATTGCTAAATCCGAGAGTGAATAGGCCCAGGTGAGTCGGTGGATAAGCGCATGTTCAAGGTCTAACCAGACCCCCATTAATGCCGTGACATAGACCCCGACAATGATGACAGAAGGGATTCCACACAACGCGAGGGCCATAAAGACAAACCCATTGAGTGCCGTATGCGTGATGAAATCGATCCACCAGACGTGGTCCCACTCAAACATGTGACTTAAAAACCACCCCGAAAGTGCGATGCATCCCACCTGAAAAAGTCCCACACTCACACCGATAAGCATCATGATTAAAAGCGTTTGTCGGCGCCCGTATTGACTAAAAAAACCACTCCACAAGCCAATCGGCTGAATCACAAACACGCTTAAAAATAGCCAAATCGCGTGCGAATACGCCCAGACAATAATCACCCACTGCCGGCTGAACACGGCTTTAAAGGCGTCTCTTTGAAAGTAGGCGTCCCCAGCCGCGTAAAAGCGTGCACTCGCATAGATCAAGAGTCCCAAATGACAAAGAACCGTCCATTTTACGAGCCGTGCCAGAGCCGGAAATTGAAAATGAACGCGACTTAGGAGGGCCACTTAACAATGTCCCATCCAGAAAAGGCATCATTCATATGCGTCACGATAATGACGGGCGATTTGATTGCGCGCAATACACGCATGAAAAATTGGGCGGACGCGTGGTCTAAACTCTTCAGCGGTTCATCAAACAAATAGACATCAGCGGGCCAAGATAACGCATAAAGCATGCGCAGTTTTTGCCGCATGCCACTTGAACACTCCTGAGGAATTAAAGGAAAATCCGCAGTCTTAAAACAATCGTGAAAGATGAGCCGTGCCACACCTTTTGAGGCGCGATAATAAGCGCCAATGGACTGGGCCGCCAAGGGCCCATCATGGGGCATGTAAAACACTTTATTTGGAACTTGGATGGTCCCTTCAAAGGGACTGTACCCCGCCAGTGCCTTGAGCAACGTGCTTTTCCCGCAGCCATTGCGTCCCGTTAAAATGGTTTTGGATGAGAGCGCGAGGGGCGGACAGGTGACCGATTTATTTCGGTAGTGCTTGACACACTTAAAGACGTTAATCATTGGTAATCCCTGGGATAAAATCGGCTGAGCTAAAACTTCGGTCAATAAACTGAAACGGCGCCAGACAGGATTGACGGGTATCAGTTTGAAGCGTGTATGTGAGACACACGGGCGCCGCCTGCAAGGATGTGGCGGGCTCAAATGGAATGATGATGGTTTGCGTTTCCAACGGTTCAAACCCGTACAAAGGACGCACGTCATAGGCGGAAAACGCCTGAGAGTGTGTGAACGCATCGGTGGTCTTTTTAAGTTGCACTGCATCGGCCACTAAATCTGAGAACCCCAAATCAACGGACTGCAACGTGACCGGTGCATCCGTTTGATTTTTAAGCGTCAGATAAAGACCTTCAAATTGGCGGTCTTGAAAGATGCCATACATCGATTGCACGCTCAAATCATCAAATGGGGACGCCGCAAATAGACCCATCTGTAAACCGCTAAAGCGGACCGTTTCACCGTTTAATAACCTAAGCGTTAAATCACCGTCCACAAAATAAGGCGTTTTGACGGCATCAAACGGCCAACTAAATGTGATCATCGTGACTGCATAGTCACCGAATGACCCAGCGGCCTCCACCGCTTCAATGTGGAGCGTGATGGCCTGATCGTCACCCGTAATGCGGGCGTCTAACAGACTCTCTTCATGCAACCACGGGTGGGACGGTTCAGGATGAATAAAGGGGACTTCAAAGGCGTCACCCACGGATAAAGCGTAGCGGTAATCCAGTGTATACAGACGTGTATCCGGCGGTCTTGACACAATGAATAAAGCGACTAACCCACTAATAAGGAGCATCGTCCAGCGGTGTTTTTTCAATCCCGTAATACTCCGTCGCCAACACAAAATATTCATACCCTCCTTCTCTGACAGGTCGAAAGAATCGGTAATATTGAGCCACCCCGTTGCTGATGTATCCTTCTCCGAAAATGGCCACATTGAGACGCGTTCCTGGGTCGACTTGAATGTCAATTTTGGTTTGCTCTTCAATTGAGCGGACCGTTGATTGTGAATACGCGAGGTCAAGTTTGGCTTCTAAATTCAAATCAAAGCCTTTTACTTTGCCCTTGACGCGGGTGGTGATTTGACCGCGCGCGTCAAATTGTACTTTCGATTGTTCCGATACTTTGAGCGTGTAAGATTGTTTGATTGGTGTCGTTCCGGCGTTCTCAATAAGTAAGACTGTCTCTTTGACAAAGTGGACTTTCTCGTGCGAATGCACAGGTTCAATTATCCAGCCCCAAAACCGCCGGCCGTCGATGCGATTGAGATACCTTCGCATGTCAAGATGGGAAAAATCGTTGAGAAATTCCACCGATGATTTTTGAAAATGAATGGATTGAAAATGCGTGTATTCACTAGCGCTCACCGAGCGCATGGGAATGCAGCCAATCATGGCAATTAAAATGATCCATTTCATAGGGTCTCCTTTCACTTAAACCATTCGCATAAAGGGACCTTTTTTCTTTTTTAAAAAAAACACTCTATCCGCGGATAAAGTGTTTGATGCTTTCTAATTTTTCTTCAGCAACGCGTCTGCCATAGGCCATGCGCGATTTGGAGCGCTCTGGGGTGAAATCCAGTATACGGCCTAAATAGTGCTCGGGGTGAATGAATAAAATGTCTGCGTCCCCCGAATGAAAGCGCCGTTTTAAGTTGTACTTAAATAAGTCGATCACGAGGATATGCGTACAGCCATGATCGACCAGTGGTTTGAGAGGTGTATTGTTGTAAACCCCTCCATCCACGTAATATCCATCGCCAAGTTTAATCGGTTTAAAGACGACAGGAATCGCGGTGGATGCCATTAAGGTTTTTTTAATCACCCGTTTTGACAACGTATGTAAGGGCATGTATTCAATCGGTAAATGCCCGTGCCTCAAGGTTTTAAGGTTGTGCGATAAAATTCCTCCAAGACTGGTGATGTCTGGACCGACCCGGGTCGCGCCGATGTAAATTTCTCGCCCATCCAATTTCGAAGGCTCTAACATTTCATCAAGGTGCTGCTCGAGATAATCGGTCGGGAAAACGCCATCATTCAGCCAGTCAAATTCACTGTTTCGAAATTTATCAAGCAGAGATTTTTCCGAGTGAAAGGCATTTTTTTTGTCGATAGTTTCCCAGACAAAGCGCGATGCAGCTAACTGGTTAGAGGCCACACTAAACGCGTGCAATGCGCCGATTGATACCCCGGATATCATGCTGAAATGGTCGAGTACCCCCGCCTCATCTAAAACTTCTAATACCCCTTGTTGAAAGGCGCCCTTGGCGCCCCCGCCCGTTAAGGCAAGTCCGAGTTTTTTCATCGTGGCAATTTTTCATCCTGTTCAAAGACAGCGTCAATAAATCCACCACCCATGCACACATCCCCGTCATAAAAGACCACCGCTTGACCGGGGGTGACAGCTCTTGATGGGTCTAAGAAATGCACGGTAAAGCCGGACCCAGAAAGCGTGATGGAGACCTTTTTATCGGGTTGTAAATGGCGGAATTTAGCCGTACACGTGAGACCATCCGGGTCAAGATCTGACAGCCAATTTAACGCAGACCCGGTGGCATGGGTGCCGTAAAGGATCGGGTGGTGATAGCCTTGAACGGCCAGTAAGGTATTGCTGTCTAAATCTTTACCAGCAACAAACCAAGGAGCTTTCGGGTACTCTTTTAACCCGCCAATCCCCAGGCCCTTGCGTTGGCCGATGGTGTAATGCATCAACCGGTATGTTCACCGATGACATCGCCTTCTAAGGTTTTGATGGGACCGGGTTGAGCGGGCAAATAATTGTTGAGAAATTGATTGAAGTCACGCTCGCCGATGAAACAAATGCCGGTCGAATCTTTTTTCTTTGCGGTGGCGAGATTTAAGCGTTCAGCCATCGCCCGAATTTCTTTTTTCGTATAGTCACCAATGGGAAATAACACGCGGTCGAGTTGGGCGTTTGACAGTTGCGATAAAAAGTACGTTTGATCTTTTGTTTCATCTTTGGCACGCAGCAACTGTAAGCCATCTTTTTTGGATAAGCGCGCAAAATGACCCATCGCAAAATAGTCAGGGTTAAATTGCTTTCCGTAGTCAAAAAATTCCGCAAACTTAATCATCTTATTGCACATGACATCCGGGTTTGGGGTGCGCCCTTTTTGGTATTCGCTGATGAAATACTGAAATACTTTGTCCCAATACGTTTCAATGAAATTGACTTTATGGAGCGGAATCCCGAGTTGATCAGCGACTTTTTTTGCGTCGTTAAAATCACGTTCTTGTTCGCACACTTCATCGTTTAAAGTGGGATTGCCTAAAACATCTTGATTGGTTGTTGAATCCCAGTTACGCATAAAAAGACCAATTACTTCGTGGCCGGCTTCTTGCAATAAATAGGCGGCGACGCTGGAATCTACACCACCGCTCATACCGAGGACAACTTTAGCCATTAAAATCTCCATAACTGATGTCGCTGGGGAGTCTAAAATCCGTACGTGGACTCAATGCGACATCGATCACTTTCGGCGCATCGGGGGATGCTTGCCGTTTAAATTGTTGCGCAAAAAATCGTTTGAAAAAACGTGTGACGTAGGTTTTCGTCTCGTCGTCTGATAAGCCAAACACATCCGCGATTAAAAAAGCAATGCGCGCTTCACTGTCTCCGTGCCGTAAAAACCGGGCGAGAATGAAATCATTGATTTCATACGTGCCAATCATCGTTTCACTGTTTTGACCGGGAATGAGTTCTGGGGAAATTGGAGTATCGATAATGGCCTGGGTAATCGCGTTTATATCGGCGTCAAACCCGTAGGCACCATAGCCAGCGACTAAATAACGCACCAACGTTTTGGGAATTCCTTGGTTAATGCCATACATACTCATCTGATCGCCGTTATACGTCGCAAACCCAAGGGCGAGTTCGCTCATGTCACCCGTCCCTAAGACGATGCCCTGGTGGGCGTTGGCTAAGTTCATCAAAATCAGCGTCCGCATGCGCGCATGGGCGTTTTCATAGGTGGTATCCATGGTCGTTTGGTCGTGGCCAATGACCGCTAGGTGATCATTGACGGCTTGGTCGATCGGAATCTCGCGGCGGCTGACTTGCAACGCTTCAATGAGGGAGTCTGCTTGCGTTTTTGTCCGCTTTGAATTGGCTTTTGCGGGCATCATAACCGCCTGAACGGCACGGCGTTTTAATCCTAATGCGTCCGCCGTTTTCGTCGCAATCATTAACGCAAGTGCACTGTCTAGACCCCCACTTACCCCAACGATAATCGACTGGGCAGCGATGTGGGACAAACGTTTATAAAGCGCGGCTTCTAATAAACTTGACAGTTTTTCAAAGGCCGCACGTGGATCGCCTTTCGGGACAAAGGGCGTCTGATCCAACGGTGTTTCAAACGTATAACTTAAAGCCGGTTCAACGTGGATTTTCACCCGCTGAACCGGATAGGTTAGAGATACTTTGAGATCGCGGAAACTGGAGTAGTGTTGACGTTTGAAGCGAATCGATTCTAAATCGATGTCGGCGGTAATGCGGACGGTATCAGGATTGAAGTCTTCCGTTTCTAAGAGAAGTTCACCGGTTGATGCGGCAACTAAATGGCCGCTAAAGACCGTTTCACTGGTCGATTCACTGGCTCCCGCACTCGCGTAAATGTAGGCTCCCATATTTTTTCTCGAATGCTCGATAATCGTTCGTTTACGGACGTCGCGTTTGCCGAACGTTTCGTTTGAGGCACTGATATTTAAAATCATTTTTGCGCCTTTTAACGCGAGTAAATTCCCAGGGGTAAAAGGCGCCCACATGTCTTCGCAGACTTCGATGCCAAAACTAACCGATTCATCGGCCGTTTCAAACAACAACGAGCCAAACGGGACCGTCTGTTGATTAAAGGTGACATGATCGACGGTATCAATGATTTTCAAGCCACTTGTGAACCACCGTTTTTCGTAATACTCCTGAGTGTTCGGGACGTACAGTTTCGGCACGATGCCCAGCACTTGATCGCCTTGAATGACGAACGCCGTATTGTACATTAAACCCTGATAATCAAAGGGGGAGCCAAGTACGACAATCCCCTTAAATGGATTGTCTTTGAGTAACTCGTTAATCCCATCAAAGGCGTCGTTTAATAATTGGCTTTGAAAAAACAAGTCACTGGCTGTATAGCCGGTCACTGAGAGTTCTGGAAATACAACAATGTCTGCTTTGGACGTGGCTAACACGTCTTTAATAATCCGCATGTTTTGGCGCGGATTACCGACGAACACTTTGGGGCTTACTGCATCAATTTTAATGAACCCTAATCCAGCCATGCGGACTCCTTAATATAAATCGTGGTGGGCAATGTAAGTCGCGACGTTTGAATCTAATAAACGCACGTCTTTGGTCGTTCGATACGCGGTCGAAGAAATCGGTAAATCTAAATGTAATATATCATAGATGGCACCGGGGGCGGAAGCCTTTAAAGCATCGAAACGGTCCGCGTCCGTGCCGGGTCTTTGAATGATTAAAAATTGGAATTCAGAAAGTAATGAATCAGCTTGTTTCCAGGTTGGTAAGGTGATGGCTTGATCGGTGCCAAGGACAAACACCACGGGGGCTTGATAGGCGCTTTCAAGGCGTCGCAGTGACTCGCGCGCGCCTTGATAGGTGGCATCGTTGGTTTCTAAGGGGTCGATAATGACCGCTTCGTCGTGCTTGGTCATCGCCGTTAACATGGCAATCCGGTGATCCGCATGGACCATGTCTTTGGCGTATTGATCGCCCACAGGCAAAAAGATAAACCGGTCGAAATCTGGGCGTTTTTTGACAGCTTCATAGATGGCTTTGTGGGCCAGTGTGGGCGGATTAAACGCGCCTCCTAAACAAAAAATCATCGCGGGATTCATCCTTTGATTAAGCCTTTAATTCTATCTTTATATTACCATAATAAAACCCCTCATTGAGGGGTTAAAGCGTTTCGATATGGCCCTGGTCTAAGCGGACGATTTTCCCGCCGAGTGCCGTCGCGACTGTTTCATCGTGGGTCACGGTCAATACGGTTTGGTTGACGGCATTAAACACCCTCTTAAAGCGGTCGATTAAGGTTAATTTCAGCGCTTTATCGAGGGCTTTGAATGGTTCATCCATGAGGATGAGTGCGGGTCCGTAAAGCAGCGCACGACCAAGCATCACGCGTTGTTTTTCACCGCCTGAGAGTTCTTCTGGGTACCGATCAACCAAGCCGTGAATATCGAGCGCACTGAGCCAGCGGTCAAGCTCACTCATCGGTGTTTTCGGTTTGGCATAGAGTAGGTTTGCTCGGACGGTCATGTGCGGAAAGAGCGTGTCGTCTTGAGAAATCAAGGTGATCGGCCGGGCGTGCGGGTGGATGAATGGTTTAACGAGTGACTGCCCGTTCCAGGCTATCTCACCGCCATCCGGCTTGAGGGTTCCCATCACCAGTTTTAAAAGGGTTGATTTTCCTGCCCCGGAGGGACCAACTAATGTTTGACGTTCACCCGCTTTTAATTGGAAACTCAGTGATTCAAAAAGGACGTTCGCCCCGTAAGCAAAGTGTAATTGATCAATCTTAAGCATCGAGTGAGCGCTCCTTCATCAAGTAAAGAATGGCCAGTGTGGAAAGGCCAATCATAGCGAGTGCTGGGCCAGCGGCTCTGGCGATTTCTTCGTTTTGCATCGAGCGGTAGACAAGTGTGGATAACGTTTCAAAGCCAAACGGTCTGAGCATCAAGGTGAGGGGAAGTTCTTTAATTAAGTCAATCATGATCAATAAGCCCGCTGAGATTAGACTGCCTCTCAGCAATGGAACGTCAACCTTACGTAATGTTTTCCCCCATGATTGACCGAGTGATTGAGACGCCAAGGAATAGCGGTTGCCAATTTTTTTATAGCCACTCGTCAAGGCGTTCATGCCGAGTGTTAAAAAGCGAATGACCATGGCAAATATTACAATGATGACGGAATACCTTAACGTCGCAATATTTAATATACTCAGTCCAATGGCTTCCATGTCAGCGGTGAGTGCCATCAAGGAAACAGCGATGATGCTGCCAGGGATGACGTAGCCGAGGGTGGCCATACGAATCAAGGGAATGCGCTGATTTCTCAGTGGTTGCATGAGGAGTAAACTCACCCCTAAAATGATTCCAACCACCAGTCCACTTAGCCAAGCAGTCCGTATAAAAGCAGCCCCTATCCGTGCCGGCAAGGGCGCAATGCTCAGGTAATAGACAAGTTGGGATAGTGGCACAATGAGTGCAATTAACACTAAAAGCCCCATACTCACAAAACCCATTTTTGGGTGCTTTAAAGCCGGTTTTTGCATCGTTGCTTTCGCGATACGCCCAGTTTTTGGTTTTTTCAAACGGTCCATGACGAGCGACAAAATAAAGGTAAATACGATGAAATATCCCCCGATGCGTAGCGCGGTATTCAAATCGCCCAGTCTAAACCAGGCATCAAAGATCGCAAAGGAGAACACGGGAATATTAAAATACGCCACAGTGCCATAGTCGTTGAGTACTTCAAAAGCGACTAAACTTGCCCCTGCGATGACACCTGGTAAAATCAGTGGCCAGGTGATGGTCCAAAAAATGCGCCATGTTGAAGCCCCGAGTTGGGAAGCGGCAGTTTCGTAGTGAGTGCCGTGTTGGCGGACGGTGCTTTCGGTAATCAAAAACACGTACGGGTATAAGGCGAGTGCAAACATTACACTCACACCCGGCACATTCATCCAAGCCAGCGACACACTCGCATCAAACTGCCAAAGCGTTCGGCCGATGAAGCCCGTGACACTAAATAAATCGGCATAAATCATGGCGTACACGTACGAAGGAATCGCCAGCGGTAAAATGAGAGCGATGCGCCATACTTTTTGGTAGGCAAAGCGTCTTCTGGCAAACACGATGCCTAAGCTTCCACCGATTACGGTGGCCAACAATACACTGATGGCTAATACCGCCAAAGTATGCGATAAGTACGTGGGTAAAAGCGTATCGCGCACGTGCCGCCAAATTACACTGGACGGAGAAAAAAGCGCCCCAATTAGGGCACTAAAAGGAATCAATAATAGTCCAGATAGAAGGAGGGCAAGGCCTTTAATACGCTTCGGTAATATCACTGATCAAAGCCACTTTCATCCACTTTAATGGATACGGTTTGGTACCAATCGCCAAGGACTGACAAATTGATTGGTTGTTCGCTAAAACGTCCCCACGCTGCAATGTAAGGATGCGTATCTGCGGCGTCTACGACGGGATATTCAAAATTGGTTGAGGCAAATACGTTTTGCACATTGGGGGAGAGTAAATAGGCGATTAATTGACTGGCTTCAGCCTGCTTGGGTGAGGCTTTCACAAGCCCAAGTCCGGTGACATTAACGTGCGTCCCGGTCGTCTCTTGATTCGGGAAAAACACGGCAAGTTCCTCCGCCACCGCACGTTCAAACGGATCATCAGAAAATGCCATTTTTCCCATGTAATAGGTATTCATGATGGCAACGTCTGCTTCGCCTGCATACACCGCTTTGGCTTGATCCCGGTCGTTCCCCGAGGGACGTCGTGCTAAATTTGCTTGTAAGCCGTTTAGCCACGCATCAAATGCAGGTTCACCGTTTAAGGCAATCAAGGATGCAAACAAACTCTGATTATAGACGTTTTGAGAACTTCTCAGGACGATGCGTCCGCGCCATGATT
>P_2C_Liq_1_UnCtyDRAFT_1000670_pt1 | contig 14249 bp, 13 predicted proteins | sample Pon2CUnioCityCA_2_FD_10234 | JGI IMG/M metagenome (IMG submission 10234)
CCCCCGAGAGGAAGGGAAGAGCAAGTCGCGGGAAAGTCCGGGCAGTCCCGTGCGGGCGGAGGATCTTCCGCGGGGGAAAAGCCCGCCGGGCGGGATGTTTCCCCGTTCCAGTCGACTCTTTGACCCGAGGGCAGAGGCAGGACTGGGAGGTTCTCGCTCATCCGCAGGATTGGTTGTGGCTTTCGGTGATTCCCCGGCTCCCCTCACTCCAGCGTGCCGACCGTGGATCCGCACTGCAGCATCATGGCGCCGTAGTAGGGGTTCCGGAGGTCGTCGGTGGGCTGGAGCCAATCGGCCCCGCGGTCCTGGTAGACCATGGGGCAATTCATGCGGTAGATCGGCCCCTCCCCCACTTCCGGATGACCCTCGAGGGTGGTGATCATCCCGTTGGAGAGGGCCTCAAAGGCCGGCTTGCGCATCGTCTCCAGGTCGGGGGCAGCCGCCATGTCTGCCAGCAGCCCGGCCAGCTCGCTCCCGCCGGGCACCTTCGCGCCCATCTCCGCCACGGCCTCGCGGGCCGCAGCGAGATCATCCCCGGCGAGAGCTTCCTGGAGGACGAAGTAGTCCGGCAGGACCGCCTCCGCCTCCTCGACCTCGACAAGCACACCGGGCCGCCCCGGCTCCCCCGGCTCTTCCTCCCCCGGGTTCATCATGCTCGGCTTCGCCTGGATCTGGAGCGCGCCGTCGATCTTGAAGGCGCCTCGGGTGACCACTTCCTCGCCCGGCTCCAGTCCGTCCCGCAGCACGAAGAAATCGCCCGCTCGCGGGCCCAGCCGGACCGTGCGCCCCTCAAAAGTGGGCCGCTCCGCCTCCGGCACGCGCACGTAGACCACGGCCCGCTCCCCCGTGCGCAGGACCGCGGACGAGGGCAGGAGGACCGGCTCCGGTTCCTCCTCGGCCCGGGCCAAGGGTGCGAGCACCGTCCCCCGCGCAAACATTCCCGGCCGGAGGCGTCCCCCCGCATTGGGAACCTCCACCCGCACGGCCACCGTGCGCGACCGCCGGTCAAACGTCGGCTCGAGGAGGACGATCCTCCCCGAGAAGCTCTCCCCCGGCAGGGAGCCCACCGTGAAGACCACTTCCTGTCCCTCCGCGAGCCAGGGGTAGTCGGAGGCGTAGGCCTCCAGCTCGAGCCAAAGTTCCGTGAGGTCCACCACCCGGAAGAGGCTTTGCCCGGTCTCGAGGTAATCGCCCTCACGCACATGCTTCTCCACGGCCACCCCGTCGATCGGGGAGCGCACCGGCACGGTGTCCTCCACGGTCGGCGCCATCCGGAGCTCCTCGATCTGGGCGGCGGTGAGATCCCACAGGCGGAGCCGCTCGCGGGCGCCCCGGGTAGCCGCACTCTGCGGGTCGCGCTGGTGGAGGGCCCGGTACTCGGCGAGGGCGGCCCGCAGTTCCGGGCTGTAGATTTCCGCGAGGACCTCGCCCTCTTCCACAGCCACACCGGTCTCACCGACCGCGAGGGCCTCGATACGGCCGGGGAAGCGCGCGGTGAGGGAGCGGTCCCGCGACTCGTCGTAGGCCAGCTCGCCGACCATGCGGATCTCCGCTTCCGGGAGACCCGTCTCCACGACGGTCGTGGCAATCTCGGCGAGGGCCCGGGAGGACTCACTCATGCTGAGGGTACGCGGACCCTCGTCACCGCTGTCCTCCTCGAGCGGGATGAGGTCCATCCCGCAGATCGGGCAGCTCCCCGGACCGTCCTGCTGCACATTCGGGTGCATCGAACAGGTCCAGGTCGTCGGGTGCCCCTCGTGGTCGTGGCCGGCGTGGTCACCGGCCTCCGCGGCCAGGGCCACGGGAGAGCCCGCCGAAGCGGGCGAGGAAGACCCGCCCCAGAACCGGCCGAGGAGAACGCCCAGCCCGAGGAGGAGGGCCCCGAGCAGGAGGGAAAGTAAAAGACGCTGGCGTACAGGTGGCATGGGAAAAAGCTACAGGGGAGAAGGTTGGCAGGGAGAGAGGAGGTCGCGGATGCGCACCGCTCGGACCGCAGCACCCGCAGGTGCCGGTAGAGGCGGTGGAAGGGGAGCAAGGACCGGCGACCCGAGTTGCCAGCTTGCCGGCAGCGATCGCACCGGGTGCAGGCAGGACGGGTCCGGGCGGCTCGAGCCGCCGGACTTCTACGGTCCGCTCCGCGGCGAGCCCCTCAGAGCTGCCAGCGGCAGTGCGCCTGCTGATGGGTACGCCCTTTTCCGGGCGATCGTTGCCACACGGACTCTTCCCGGCGATCCGCCGGTGCCAGCTGCGCCGGGTCGGCCGGCAGGATGCCCACCACCTCTTGCGCAGGGGCCCGCTCCCGCGAACCCGCGTTCTCCCAGGTCTTTCCCGGCTCGGGAGCGTTGATGGGTTCGCCGCCGGAGGATTCGAGCGCACAATCGCACGCGCCCACCGGGCAACAGCTCATTTCTGCCCGCTCACACATCGCGCCCCGACCGTCTCCCTCGCCGGCGGAAAGCGCCGACCATAGCGGGGACGCCACAAGGGCAAAGACAAGGAGGAGGGATCGCACTGCGCTAAATCAGTACCGCGCCTACCGGGCTTGTCAATTCGGCCCGGTCTTCCGCAACCGGGCCCCATTCCACCCGGACCCGCCACCGGCCTTGCCGCCGACCCGCAAAAGGCGCAGGAATGGCAGGGCCCCTGCTCGACCTATCCGTCGTAACCTCCCCACACCCTCCTGCGCCCCCTCCGCAGCCAATCCCACCCCCTTCTACCCATGCCCCAACTCTCCCTCACCACCATTGAATCCACCACCCACAGCGCCCTCACCCGGCACGGAGCTGCCGACTGGGTCGCCCGGGAAGTAGCCCGGGCCGTTCGCCGGGCCGAGGCCACGCGCAACCGGATCTGCGGCCTCTACTACCTGGAGAGCTACTGCCGCCAGCTCGAGACCGGGCGAGTGCAGGGCGCGGTGGAACCACTCGTGGACCGGGTGCGCCCGGCCGTGGTCCGGTCCGACGCGCGCCACGGCTTCGCCCAGCCCGCCTTTGCCCGGGCGCTGCCGGAAGCCCTCGCCGCGGCCCGGGAGGAAGGGGTGGCCAGTCTCGCCGTCCACCAGGCCCATACCTGCACTTCCCTCGGCTACTTCACCGAACAGATCGCCCGGGCGGGCCTCGTCGCCCTCGGAGCGACCAACGCCTTCGCGATCGTGGCCCCGCCGGGCGGACGCGAACGGGTCATCGGCACCAACCCGATCGCCTTCTCCGCGCCGGACGGCGAGGGCGGTGTCTCCCTGCACGTGGACCAGTCGACCACCGCGGTCGCCCTCGGCAAGATCACCATGGCCAAGGCGGCCGGGGAACCCATCCCGGAGGGCTGGGCGGTCGACGAGGAAGGACGGCCCACCACCGACCCGGAGGCCGCCCTGCGCGGCTCCCTCGTATCGGTGGGCGGGTACAAGGGCTGGGGATTCGGCTTAATGGCCGAGGTGCTCGCCGCTGCCCTCGCCGGCGGGGTCCTTTCCCGGGAGGTGGAGCCGCTAAAGGCGGCGGAGGGTTCCCCGCACGACCTCGGCCAGTACTACCTCCTCCTCGATCCCTCCACCTCCCCGGTGTTCTTCGAGCGCCTGCACGGCCTCCTCGCGGCCGTGGCCGACCAGGAGGGCTGCCGCGTGCCGGGCCAGGACAAACGGGAGGAGGATCCGGTCGGGATTGAGGACGCGCTCTGGGACCGCGTTACCGGGCTCGCCGGTTGAAGCGCGCGCGTCCGGGCGGTCCCGCGGGACGCAGGCGCGCTTCCGCTTTGACCTCGCCGCGGCGGTTGCGCCATCCTCGGTCACCGAGCCCGCCCGCCCCCGCCATGACCGACCCCTCCCCGCCCCACCGCCCGGCCACCGCCCGGGAGATCCAGCATCCCGACTTCCCCATCCAGCGGCTTCAGGACGAGTTGAGCGACGAGCTCGACGCCGAGTTCGAGCAGGATCTGGAGGAGCTCTTCGAGGAAAAGGTCCGGCGGGAACACGGGGGTCCCACCCTCGAGGAAGAGCGCGAGAACCGGGAGTTCCGCCTCCTCTATTTCCGGGAACTGCGCCGCCTGCAGATCGAGCTGATCCGGATGCAGGACTGGATCCAGGAAACCGGCTACAAGCTCGCGGTCCTCTTCGAGGGCCGTGACGCCGCCGGGAAGGGCGGGGCGATCAAGCGGATCACCCAGCGCCTCAATCCCCGGGTTTGCCGGGTCACCGCGCTCCCCGCCCCCAGCGAACTGGAAAAGACCCAGCTCTACTTCCAGCGCTATGTGCCCCACCTGCCCTCCGGCGGGGAAATGGTCCTCTTCGACCGTTCCTGGTACAACCGGGCCGGTGTGGAGACGGTCATGGGCTTCGCCACCCCGGAACAGGTCGACCAGTTCTACGAGGATGTGCCCCTCTTCGAGAAGCTCCTCACCAACGCCGGAATCCACCTGATCAAGTACTGGTTCTCCATCGAGGACGAGGAGCAGGAGTTCCGCTTCCTCTGCCGCGTCTACGACCCCCTCAAGCAGTGGAAGCTCAGCCCGATGGACCTGCAGTCGAGGGCCCGCTGGGAGGACTACACCAAGGCGAAGGAGCGGATGCTCCGGGAAACGAACTTCGACTTCGCCCCCTGGCACGTCGTCGCGGGCAATCACAAGAAACGGGCCCGCCTCAACTGCATGCGACACCTCCTCGAGCAGATTCCCTACGAGCACCTCCCGCAGGAGCCGGTGGAGATACCGCCGCGCATCCACCACCCGGACTACCACCGCGAGCCGGTGCCGGGGGCGATGAAGATCCCCGACTACTACGGCCCGGCCGCCGGGGATCGCCCGGAGAGCTGACCGAGATAGGTCACGAGATCCGCCCGGGAGACCGCTTCTTCGCGGCCCGTGGCCATGTCGCGCACGGGGAAGACGCCGGATTCCACCTCCCGCTCACCCAGCGCGACCACCGCCCGGGCCCCGCAGCGATTCGCCTCCTTGAAGAGTTTGCCGAAGTTGGCCCGCCGAAACGGATAGAGGACGGAGAGGCCGGCTGCCCGGACTTCGCCGGCGAGCGCGAGGGCCTCCCCCCGGGCTCCCTCCGCAGCGAGAGCGAGATAACAGTCCACGGACCGGGCCGCCGCGGGCAGGCAGCCGCGCTCCTCGAGCAGGTCGAGAAGGGTGACATCGCCGAGCGCACCCCCCACCGCCTCCAGCGGATGACCGCTCACCCGGCCGATCAAGTCGTCGTAGCGCCCGCCCCCGGCGAGGGCCCGACCCGTCCCACTCGCCTCGAAGATTTCGAAGACCGGACCCGTGTAGTAGGCAAGGCCCCGGACAATGCCGAAATCGACCCGTACAAAGGCATCCAGCCCGAGAGCGCGGACGGCCCCGCGCAAGGCCGACCAGTCGGCAAGCAAAGCCGCGTTGGCCTCGCGCGCCTCGCCATCGGCGGTGAGCGAGTCGAGAAAGGAGGCGAGGTCCTCCTCCCGCCGGATCGTACGCAGCTCCGCCACCCGGCCGAGCACCTCCGGCGCGCCCGCCCCGAGCAGAGCCGCCGCCGCCTCCTTGCGCTCGTCCTCGGGCTGCCGATCCATACGGTCGACGAGGCCGAGCAGGCCCGCGTGCCTCTCCGGCGGCACCGCGAGCAACTCCAGCACCCGGGTCCACACCCGCCGGTCACTCACCCGCACCGCCAGATCCGCCTCCCCGAGCCCGAAGGAGCGCAGCCCGGCGAGGAGGCAGGCGATCACCTCCGCGTCCGCCCCGGGCGAAGCCTCGCCCAGGATGTCGAGGTTCCACTGCGTAAAGGCCCGCTGGCGACCTTTCTGAGGCCGCTCGAAGCGGTACTGCTCGTTCAGCGAGTACCACCGCACGGGCTTCGCGAGGGAAGAGGCGGAGGCGCCGGCGAGACGCGCGAGGGTTGGCGTCATCTCCGGACGCAGGGCCACCGCCCGTCCGCCCCGGTCCTCGAACCAGAAAAGCTGGCCGGCGATTTCCTCGCCGGACTTCTCCGTGTACAGCTCCAAGGGCTCGAGAACGGGCCCGTCGTATTCCTCGAACCCGAACCGACGGGCCGCCTCGTGCAGGCGCGCGAACACCGCCCGCCGCACCCGCTGGCGCTCGGGGAGAAACTCGCGGAACCCGGGCAAGCCCTGGTCCGCACCGCCGTTGGAGGAGGACACCGGGCCTCAGCTCCCGTCGGCCGGCGACGACAACCGCGAGGGGTCGAGCTCCTTCAGGCGGTTCCGGAGCTCCTTGCCCGGCTTGAATTTGATGACGGCCCTTTCCGGAATCACCACATCCTCCTCCGGTTGCTTGGGATTGCGGCCGACCCGCTCCTTGCGGACCTGCATCTGGAAGACCCCAAAATTCCGCAGCTCCACATTCTGGCCGGAGGCGATCGCGTCGGCGATGGCCTCCAGGGTCTGCTGGACAATGTCCTTCACCTCCCTCTGCGGGTACTGGTTCCGCTCGTCCTCGTAGATCCGCAGAACGATGTCTCGCTTGGTGAGGTTTTCGGACATGGCCGATCGGCGGAGGGTCGGGAAGGATCGGGCGATCTCAGGTCGGGAGGGGGCGGACGGTCTCAGATTAAGCGTAGTTTCCGCAGCCCCCCTCACCTGTCAACGGTTTCCCGAGCGGCCAGCGGGGTCCCCGGAAATGCCTTCCTCCAGCAGCCGCAACACCGCGAGGAAATCGTCCTCTCCCCCGCCGCGGCGGACCCACTCGGCCAGCCGGTCGCAGACGGTGCGTAAGTTCGGCAAGTCCCCGGGGGCCGCCCCGAGGGCGAGGCGGAGATCCTTGTGCATGTTCGCCGCGGAGAACTGGGGAGAGAGATCCCCACTGCGCATCTTTTCCTCCTTGAGGGCGGCCACCCCCGACCACGCCGCATTCTCCCGGAGAACGGCAAAGAAGTCCTCGTCGGCGATTCCGGCCGACCGGGCCAGCACGAGCCCCTCCGCGTGCGCCTCCACGATCCCGGCGATCTGCACGTTCATGGCCAGCTTGATTGCCGCCGCCTCCCGCGGGCTGGCAAAGGGAAAGGTTCGCTCGCCGAGAGGGGCAAGGGCTTCCCGGGCCACCTCCCGGTCCCCCGGCGGTCCGCCGAGATAGAAAACGGTCTTGCCGGCCTCCGCCGCCGGGGAACTCCCGGTAAAGGGTGCTTCCACATAAGAAGCGCCGGTTTCCCGCACCCGCGCGGCAAAGCTCTCGGCGTGCTCCGGATCGATGGTCGTGCTCTGCACAAGGAGCTGGCCGCTCCCCAGGCTTGGCAGGATTTGCTCGAGGACGGCGTCGACGGAGGCCGGGTCGTAAAGACAGAGGTGCAGCACGCGGGCCGCCCGCGCCGCCTCCTCCGGGTCTTCGCAGCGACCGGGAAGCCCCGCGCCCGAGCGGCGGCTCCAGCTCGCCACAAGGCGTCCGGCCTGCGCATAGCGCCGGGCCCAGATGGAGCCGATGAGTCCAAGACCGAAAACGGCAGTATCCGCAGTTGCCATGCCGGAAAGGTTGAGCCCGGGAGCACTCCCCTGTCCAAGCGAAAGCCACCCGGCCGGTCCCCCCCCGCCGACGCCGCCTCCTCCGGCCCCGGCTGGGGAGGCGGCGTTGACCCCTTCCCCGGGCGCGGACAGGCTCCCCGGCCGCTCATGTCCTTCCTCCTCCGCAAGACCATCGCCGCCCTCCTCTACCCGCCCTTTTTCTGCCTGCTCCTCGCCCTCCTCGGACTCCTCCTCACCCTCCGGCGTCGGACCCGGCCCTTCGGCCTGGCCCTCGCCGGGATCGCCCTGTTCACGCTCGTCCTCCTCTCCATCCCCGCCCTGCAGGAGGGCATCCTCTCCCGCTACGAGAATCGCTTCCCCGTCCTCCTCGACCCCGCCGGGGACGAGCCACCCGCCTGGATCGTCGTGCTCGGCGGGGGAGTACGGGCGGCCCCGCCGGGCGCGCCGGCCACCGCCCGGCTCAGCCCCACCGGGCTGGCCCGCGCTGTCGAGGCCGTCCGGCTCGCCCGTCGTTATCCCTCCGCACGCCTTCTCTTCACCGGGGGCACCGGTAGCGAGCGCCCGCCCTCCTCCACCGCCATGTCCGCGGTCGCCACCTCCTTCGGAATCGATCCGGACCGGATCACCATCGCCTCCCAACCCACCTCCACGGCCGAGGAGGCTGCCTGGGTCCGCGACCGGATCGGATCCGCACCGGTACTGCTGGTCTCCTCCGCCCTCCACCTCCCCCGTGCCGTCGGGCTCTTCCGCTCGGCCGGCCTCGACCCCACCCCGGCCCCCGCCGGTTTCCTTTCCGACGGCTCACCCGGCGGAGACCTCCGCTTCCTTCCCAGCGCCAGCACCTGGAGGAACTGGCAGGCCCTNTTTCACGAGTGGTACGGCATCCTCTGGGCCCGGCTGCGCGGCACCCTCCAGCCCGAGGGCGGGACCTAGCCCGGACCCCCGTCCCGGACCCGCCCGTCCCCGGGCAGACCCCTGCAGGTTTGTGCTGGACATGAGTGGATGTTCAAGTAGAATCCTGTTCACAATGAAAGGTCTCACCCAGCGCCAAAGGGATATCCTCCGTTTCATCCGCGACCACTCCGTCGTCGAAGGCTACTGGCCGAGCATCCGGAACATCCAGGACCACTTCGGGTTCCGCAGCACCAACTCCGTGGTCGGCCACCTGCGGGCCCTCGAAAAGAAGGGCTACCTGGAGCGGCCCCGCCACCAGGCCCGCGCCTACCGGCTCCGGGAACCGCTCCCCTTCGAGGAGCCACCCTCCCCGGCTCCGGCCGGCCACCAAACGGTGGAAGTCGTAGAGATTCCCATTCTCGGCAACATCGCCGCGGGTTACCCCGACCAGGTGGAACCAGCCGGCGAGGTCGGCTCCCTGCAGGTCGACGCCTTCACCGCCCGGCAACGCCGCCAGCACCGCACCTTCGCGATCCGGGTGCGCGGGGAGAGCATGATCGGCGCGGGCATCCAGGACGGGGACACCGTGGTGGTCGAGGCCCGCGAACCGAAGGATGGCGATATCGTCGCTGCTCTCATCGACGGGGAAACCACCCTCAAGCGCTTCCTCCAACCCGCTGGCCACACCCCCTACCTCAAGGCGGAGAACCCCGACTATCCGGAACTCTACCCGGTGGACGAGCTGGTCATCCAGGGCGTGGCCACTTCCTTCGTGCGCAAGCTCTAGGAAGGGGCCGGCCCAGCCCCAAGCTCGGCGGCGGGAGTTGCGCCCCCTTGGTTTCAAAAATGCCCGCAACCAGCCACCTTGGGGAAGCCTCCCCGAAGTGCCGCTTCGGAATTGCCAGCCCGTGAGTCCACGGCCATCGTCCGGGCCATGAGCTCCTCACCCCGGGATTCCTCTATCGTCAACCCCACCCCAAAGCCACCTGCCGTCCAGGACCTTGAAATCAAGGACCCCACCATCATCTTCGACCGGGTCTGGTCCCAGCTCGAGGAAGAGTTCGGGCGGGAGCAGCTCCGCTTCCCCAAGGAGATCTTCTGGCTGAACGGGGCACCCGGCGCCGGGAAAGGCACGAACACCGGCTTCATCATGCGGACGCGGGGACTGACCGCGCCCCCCATCACGGTGAGCGACCTGCTGAAGAGCCCGGCCGCCCGCAAGCGCATGGATGCCGGCCTGCTCGTCGGCGACCGCGAGGTGACCGAGCTGGTCTTCCGCCGCCTGCTCGACCCCGAGTTCGACCACGGGGCGATCGTGGACGGTTTTCCCCGCACCGGAGTGCAGGGACAGTGCGTCAAGCTGCTCTACAACCGCCTGCAGGAGCTCCACCAGCAGGCGCTCACGGAGGGCCACTTCCAATTCCCGAAGTGCCGCTTCCACATCGTGGTCCTGTTTGTCGACGAGGCCGAGAGCATCAAGCGGCAGCTCAAGCGGGGGCGGGAGATCCAGGCGCACAACGAGAAGGTCGAGGAGACCGGGATTGGCGAAAAGAAGGAAGTGCGCAAGACCGACCTCGAGGAGGAAGCCGCCCGCGGGCGCTACCGCACCTTCAAGGATGCTACCTACCACGCCCTCAACGACCTGCGGCAGACCTTCCACTACCACTTCATCGACGCCCAGGAAAGCCTCAGCGAGGTCCAGGAGCGGATCGACCGGGAGCTGCGCTACCAGAGCTCCCTCGAGCTGGAGGAACCCACCTACCAACGGGTGGCCCGCATCCCGGTCGCCCACCGCCTGACCCGCCACGCCCGCCAGGAACTGGTGGACCGGCTGGACTCCTACACCGAAAAGCTCCCCGAACTCTTTGAGAAGGTGGTCGAGGACATTGAAAAGAGCTTCCTCCCCATCATCCGCAAGCACGCCATCTCCGGGATGGCCCTGATCAACACGGAAAACCCGCTCTACCGGGACGAGAAGGCCCTTGCCATGCTCATCGACATTTTCTCCGAGCGGGGCTACCACGCCGTCGTCGACATCCGCAAGGAGAGGGTGCCGGTACGATTCGACGCCGCCACCGGTGCCATTGAATCCGAGGAGCGCAGGGTCTACCGTGTCCGCATCAATTTCGGCGGCGCCCAAATCCGCAAGAGCCGCTGACGACCCGCCGGCGGGCGGTCATCCCGCTTGACACGGCCGCAGCGGGGCGGGCACCCTCGCCGCTTTTCCCGACGCCGTGACCCAGCCACAGAAGTACACCCTCTCCATCCTCGTGGAGAACAAGTTCGGAGTCCTCGCCCGAGTAGCGGGCATGTTCAGCGGTCGCGGCTTCAACATCGAGACCCTCAACGTCGGCCCGGTCCACCAGGAGGGCCTCTCCCGGATCACCGCAACCATTGTCGGCGACCAGCAGTCCCTCGACCAGGCGCTCAAGCAGTGCAACAAGCTGATCAACGTCGTCGAGGTCGAGTACTTCGGGCCCGGCGTAGCCGTCTCCCGCGAGTTGCTCCTCCTGCGCATCCAGGCGGATTCGGCCACCCGACCGGAACTCATGCAGATCTGCGACATCTTCCGGGCCAAGGTCATCGACGTGACCGCGGAGAACGTGATCGTGGAAGTCACCGGCAACGCCAACAAGATCGCCGCCTTCTACGACCTGGTCATCCCCTTCGGCATCCTCAAGATGGCCCGCACGGGGGCGGTCGCCCTCGAGCGGGGGCGCAGCCCGGAGAAGCTCGTGGGTGCCTCCTGAGCGATCCGACCCCTTACCCCACCCAACCTCTCATCCCCCCAGCAAGCATCGTGAAAGTCTACACTGCCAAAGACATCGACCCGACGGTCCTCGAGGGCAAGACCCTCGCCGTTCTCGGCTACGGTTCCCAGGGCCACGCGCACGCCCAGAACCTTCGCGACAGCGGCCACCAGGTGATCATCGGGCTCTACCCGAAGAGCAAGTCCCGCAAGGTGGCCAAGGACCACGGCTTCGAGGTCTACGATACCGGGGAGGCGGTCCGCCGCGCCGACATCGCCCTCCTCGCCATGCCCGACATGGTCCAGAAACAGGTGTGGAAGGAGGACATCGAACCCAACCTCGAGAACGGGAAGACGGTGATCTTCTCGCACGGGCTGGCCATCCACTACGGGCTCATCGAGCCGCCCAAGGGCATCAACGTGATCATGGTCGCCCCGAAGGGACCGGGCCATGTGGTCCGCTCCCAGTTCCAGGAAGGCAAGGGTGTGCCCGCCCTCATCGCCGTCCACCAGGACTCCACCCGGCAGGCGAAGAAGATCGCCCTCGCCTGGGCCGACGGCCTCGGCGCGAGCCGCGCCGGCATCCTCCAAACCTCCTTCCAGGACGAGGTCGAGACCGACCTCTTCGGCGAACAGGCCGTCCTCTGCGGCGGGGCCAGCGCCCTGGTCCTCGCGGGCTACGAGACCCTCGTGGAGGCCGGCTACGAGCCGGAGATGGCCTACTTCGAGTGTCTCCACGAACTCAAGCTGATCGTCGACCTGATGGTCGAGTCCGGCATCTCCGGGATGCGCTTCTCCATCTCCGAGACCGCCAAGTATGGCGACCTCACCCGCGGGCCCCGCGTCATCACCGAGCAGACCCGCAAGTCAATGCAGAAAATCCTCAAGGAGATCCAGAGCGGCAAGTTCACCCGCGAATGGGTCAAGGAATACGAGGCCGGCCTCCCCAATTACAACCGCATGCTCGAGGAGGGGGAGAAGCATCCCATGGAAAAGGTCGGGCAGCGGCTCCGGAAGCTCATGCCCTGGGTGGCCAAGCGCAACACGAAGGGCTCCCAGGCCAGCTACAGCGGGTAAGGCGCACCGCGGAGGGGAGAGGAGCCCGCCCGGCCCCGCCTCCCCCGCATCCCTTCCTTGTCGGACGCACCCGTCATCCTCGTCACTCGCCGGAGTCGGCTCGCCCGGGCCCAGGCGGCCCTCGCTGAGCGCGCCCTCATCGAGGCGGATCCCCGGCGGGTCACCGCGATCCTCGCGGTGACCACCAGCGGGGACGACCACCCGGACTGGTCCCTCCAGAAGGAGGGCGGCAAGGGCCTCTTCACTAAGGAGATCGAGGACGCCCTCCTCTCCGGGGAGGCCGATGTGGCCGTGCACAGCGCCAAGGATCTCCCCACCGAAATGCATCCGGACCTGGAGATCGCCGCTTACCTGCCGCGCGAGAACCCGGCCGACGTCCTCGTGCTCCGGGAAGGAGTGGAGGAGCCTGCCCGGATCGCCACCGGTAGCCCGCGCCGGCGGGCCCAACTCGCGCGGCGCTTCCCGGAGGCCACCTTCTCCGAACTCCGCGGCAACGTGCAGACACGCCTCCGCAAGATCATCGCGGGAGAGGCGGATGCCACCGTGCTCGCCGCCGCCGGCCTGCACCGCCTGGGCATCGACCGGGCGGAGGGCCTCCGCTTCCGGGAGCTACCCTACCGGGAAATGGTGCCGGCCTCCGGCCAGGGGGCCATTGCCTTGCAGTGCCGGCGGGGCGAGGCGGAGCGGTTCGCCGGCGTCGGCGACGCCCCCACCGACTACGCGGTGCGCGCCGAGAAATGCTTCCTCGCCTCCCTCGGGGGAGGCTGCCATGCCGCCTTCGCCGGCTTCCTCGAGGGCGAAACCCTCTTCCACGCCTTTCACCACGAGCACGGCTACCAGACGGTTGAGTTGCCTCGCCTCGAACCGGCGGCCTTCCCGGAATTCTTCGCCGGGCACTTCCGCACTTGGATCGATCCCGCATCCTGAAGGGCGGGGGCACCCACCTCCTGCTCCCCGAGCTCCCGCCGTACCCATGAGCCTCCCGCTCCAGCATCGCCGCGTCTGCGTGACCCGCCCGGCCGACCAGGCCGACCCACTCACCGCGCTCCTCGAGGAGCAGGGTGCGGAAGTGCTCCGCCTCCCCCTCATCGAGACCCGGCCGACCCGGGACCGCTCCGTCCTCGCGGAAATCCTCGAACAACCGGGCATTTACGACTGGATCGTCTTCACGAGCGCGAATGGGGTCCGCCACTTCTTCGAGGCTCTCTACGAGCAGACCGGAGACCTGCGGTCGATCGCCTTCGCCCGGCTCGCCTCCGTAGGCACCACCACCTCCTGGGCCCTCCGGGACCTCTACCTGCGCGTGGAACTGCAGCCGGAGGAGGCCAACGCGGAGGCCCTCGGGCAGGCGCTGGTGGCTACGGGAAGCCTCGACAGTGCCCGTGTCCTCGTCGTCACGGGCAACCGGAACCGCCCGGAATTGCCCCGCATCCTCGACCAGGAAGGACGCGCCATCGTCGACACGGTGCCGGTCTACGAAACCCGCAACCATCCCGTCGACGCCCTCCCGGCAACGACGACCTTTCGCGAGCAGGGGGCCGATGCCATCCTCTTCACCAGTGGCAGCGCCGTCGAATCCTTCGTCGACCAGCTCGAGCACCTCCAGCCCGGTCCCACCGCACGCCCCGCCCGCGCCTTCAGCATTGGACCCTCCACCAGCCGGGTCATGGAGGAACAGGGCATTCCCCTCGCCGCCGAGGCTCCCGAAGCCACCCTCGAGTCCCTCGTCGCCACCGTCGCCCGCCACCTCGCATGAGCCGGCGACCCCTCGTCAAGATCTGCGGGCTGACCCGCCGGGAAGACCTGCGGAAAGCCCGGGAGCTCGGTGCCGATTTTTTCGGCAGTATCGGCGTCCCGGACACCCCGCGCTACCAGCCCCTTCCCGTGGCCGCCCGCCTCTTCGCCGAAGCGACGGATCCCCGGCAACGGGTTCGCGTTTTCTCGAACCCACCCCCGCGGAAGCGCGCGCCGCCCTCGAGGCGGGATTCGGCACGGTCCAGGCCCACTGGGACCCCGCCGGATCCTACGACCCGCAGGCCCTCTCCGCCGCGATCGGGACCGCCCACCTCTGGCTGGCCCCCCGCCTGCCC
>P_2C_Liq_1_UnCtyDRAFT_1000671_pt1 | contig 14235 bp, 11 predicted proteins | sample Pon2CUnioCityCA_2_FD_10234 | JGI IMG/M metagenome (IMG submission 10234)
ATAGACTCGTCCACCTCCACGTCCCCATACATTTCTCGTTGTACTTAACCAAAGTGTATTGTCAATTCCAATTTCAAATTTATTGGCTGCAACAGGTTTCCCATCTACCTCTAAAGTGAGTTGAGACCAATTTGCACCTTGATCTGTAGATTTAAAAATTCCATAATCATTTAATCCAACCCAAGTACTTATAGGATTAGAACTGTAAAAAGCCCCACCAATTGAAGCAAAAACTTCAGAATCATTTGTGGTTGCAGGATTTCCGTCTTTATCTCTAACAATTATATCTGTCATAAAATAGGTTCCTGGCACAATAATAGAACTTGTAACAGAAGTTGTTTCTCTTAATTGATACACATTTACCCAAGTTGCACCACCGTCTATCGATTTCCAAATTCCATTACCTAAAGCTTGTTGTGGATTGTATAACTCTCCTGTTCCTATGTACATAATCTGTGAGTTGTTAGGATCTACAGCCATACACGTTACGGATAAATTATCATCTATACCTACTTGTGTCCAAGAGGAATTTACATCGGTAATATCATCATTTACCCAAAGACCTCCACTAACCCCGCCAGCGAAAACACGTTTGTGTGTTGCATCATTAGGGTCGTACATTACCATTCTTGTTCTACCACCCACATTGTTTGGGCCTCTTTCTACCCATTGGTTATCAATAGCGTCTCCAGGAGTTCTGCGTTGTAATAATCTTTGCTCTTTTAACTCTTTTTGAACTTTATAAATATTTTCTGGATGGGTTCTACCTGTATGCGGATTAATTTCTAACAAATATTTTTCTTCAAAATATGTGTTTGGAGGTAAGCCTTTTTCTAGTCGTTCTTTTTTAGAAAGTTGTGTTGTTTGTTGAAGTGAATGATGTTTTAAAATTTCAGTATGTTGCGTCTGAACTTTAAGTGATATTTTATGCTTTATGATTAAAAAACTGCCTATAAAACTGATTACGAGTAGGTAAATAATTTTCTTTTTCATACCCTCAAAAATAAGATAAAAATATGATTTTATGCTATACAAGAAAAGGCAACCAAAAGAAAGTCTCTTTTTAGTTGCCTTTTTAAAACTGCTGAACTGTAGTTAGCTATTTTTTATTACTGCTTGCGCTTTGCCTCAATACTTAACGTAGCATGCGGAACTAACATTAAACGTTGTTTTTGAATTAATTTACCAGTAACTCTACAAATTCCGTAAGTCCCGTTTTCTATACGTAACAATGCGTTTTTAAGATCTCTAATAAACTTTTCTTGACGAATAGCCAATTGTACATTGGCCTCTTTACTCATTACTTCTGAACCTTCATCAAAAGATTTAAATGATGACAATGTATCATCTGTACCATTGTTTGCATCGTTTTTATAGGCGGCTTCTAACAAGGCTAAATCTTCTTGCGCTCTTGCTATTTTTTTGTTGATGATTGCCTTAAATTCTTTTAAATCTTCTTCTGTATATTTTACTTTTACGTCTGACATAATGTTACATTTTTTTTATTAATATTCTACTTTTAATGGTGTCAAACTCAATTTCGGTACCATTAATTAATTCATCTACAAAAACCAACTCTTTGGTTAAAGTTTCGCTCATGATATAGCTTTTATTTTCAGTAATAGCCGCTTGTAAATCTTGGTCATTTAAAACAGTCAGTTTAATTTTATCTGTAACTTCTAAACCTGAATCTTTACGTGCATTTTGAATTCTATTTACCAGTTCTCTTGCTACACCTTCTCCGCGTAAATCTTCGGTTATGGTTACATCTAACGCAACCGTTAACGCCCCTTCATTTGCTACTAACCAACCTTCTATATCTTTTGATGATATCTCTACATCTGCGAGTTCTAAAGTAATATTTTTCCCACTAACTTTAAGCAGAATGTTACCATCTTTCTCGATTTTGTTAATATCTTCTTGAGTAAACTGCTGAACCTCAGCTGCAATAAAGCGCATATCTTTCCCAAATTTAGGGCCTAAAGCTTTAAAATTGGGTTTAATTTGTTTGATTAAAATATCTGAAGCATCCTCTAAAATCTGAATTTCTTTAATGTTTACCTCGTGTTTAATCAAATCTGCAACTGCTAAAATTTCTTCTTTTTGTTGTTGATTATCAACAGGAATCATAATTTTTTGCAGTGGTTGGCGCACTTTTATCTTTTCTTTAGCTCTTAATGATAATACTAAAGAAGATATAATTTGAGCATTCTCCATTTTACGCTCTAAGCTTTTATCTACCAAACTTTCATCAAAAACAGGGAAATTAGATAAATGAATACTTTCTGATGCTTCTTTACCCGTTACCGAATTTAAATCTTGATACAATCGATCCATAAAAAATGGTGCAATTGGTGATGCTAATTTGGCAATCGTAACCATACAGGTATATAAGGTTTGATATGCAGAAATTTTATCGGTTTCATAGGTTCCTTTCCAAAAACGTCTTCTACTTAAACGTACATACCAATTACTTAAATATTCGCCGGTAAAATCGGAGATTGCTCTGGCTGCTCTTGTTGGCTCGTAATCTGCATAGAATTTATCAACTTTATGAATTAAGGTATGTAATTCTGATAAAATCCATCTGTCTAGTTCTGGTCTTTCTTCTATAGCAATATCTGCTTCAGCATAAGAGAAACCATCAATATTTGTGTATAAACTAAAGAAAGAATAGGTGTTGTATAAGGTTCCAAAAAACTTACGCTTTACTTCTTCTATTCCTTCTAAATCAAATTTTAAATTGTCCCAAGGATTTGCATTCGAAATCATATACCAACGAGTTGCATCTGCTCCGTACGTTGATAAAGTTGTAAACGGATCTACTGCATTTCCTAAACGTTTCGACATTTTATGTCCGTTTTTGTCTAAAACCAATCCGTTAGAAACTACATTTTTATACGCAACCGAATCAAAAACCATAGTTGCAATTGCGTGTAAAGTATAAAACCACCCGCGAGTTTGGTCTACTCCTTCTGCAATAAAATCTGCTGGGAAAGATTCGTTTCCATCAACTTTATTTTTATTTTCAAACGGATAATGCCACTGCGCATAAGGCATAGAGCCAGAATCGAACCAAACATCAATTAAATCGCTTTCACGTTTCATTGGTTTTCCTGACGGAGAAACTAAAGTAATTTCATCAACTATGTTTTTATGTAAATCTATTTTTGCATAATTTTCATCAGACATATTTCCAACTTCAAAATCTTCAAAAATGTCCAATGGGATGAATCCCATTGCAACCGATTTTTTCATTTCAGCTTTTAATTCTGCAACAGAACCAATACAGATTTCTTCTTTACCATCTTCTGTTCGCCAAATTGGCAATGGAATTCCCCAATATCGAGAACGTGATAAATTCCAATCGTTTGCATTTGCCAACCAATTTCCGAAACGTCCAGTTCCTGTAGATTCTGGTTTCCAGTTGATGGTTTTATTTAAAGAATGCATTTTATCTTTTATATCAGTTACTTTGATGAACCAAGAATCTAATGGATAATATAAAATTGGCTTATCTGTTCTCCAACAATTTGGATAACTGTGTTTGTATTTTTCGACTTTAAACGCCTTGTTTTCGTTTTTTAGTTTTAATCCTAAACGTTCATCAACAGTTAGATATTTATCTTGATTTTTTAAAACGTCTTTTAATTTTTCTTGCTGAACTTTTAATTCTACTGCAAAATCGTCTTCGTTTAAATATTCAGATTTTACGTATTCGCTTGCAAAACCATAAATAGGATCTTTAATTTCTTTTCTAAATTTACCTTGTAAATCTACCAAAGGCACTAAATTATCGTTCTCATCCTTAATTAATAAAGGCGGAATTTCTGGACTCGCTTGTTTGGCAACCAAAGCATCGTCTGCACCAAAAGTCGGTGCTGTATGTACGATTCCTGTACCATCTTCTGTGGTTACAAAATCACCCAAAATTACTCTAAAAGCGTCTTGCTTATTCTCAAAATCTAAATCGTAATCTAAAAGTTGCTCATATTTAATATTAACTAAATCCTTACCAATACATTCTTTTACAACGAAAAAAGGAATTTTTTTCTCTCCACGTGTATACGCTTTTAGTTCTTCTGCTGTTTCAACTTGAAACGCATTTTTACCTCCAAATTGCTTACTTATTAAGTTTTTAGCTAAAATTACTTTTACCGGCTCAAAAGTATATTGATTAAAAGTATCCACTAAAACATAATCAATTTTTGGCCCAACTGTTAAAGCTGTGTTACTTGGCAATGTCCACGGAGTTGTTGTCCAAGCTATAAAATGAATATCACCTAAATTTTGTAAAAAGTCTGGTAATGTTTCATTTATCGCTTTAAATTGCGCAACCACTGTGGTATCAGTAACATCTTGATAGGTTCCTGGTTGGTTTAATTCGTGAGAACTTAAACCAGTTCCTGCTTTTGGTGAATAAGGCTGAATGGTATAGCCTTTATAAATTAAGTCTTTGTTATAAATCTGCTTTAATAACCACCAAACAGATTCCATATATTTTGGTTCGTAGGTAATGTATGGATCATCCATATCTACCCAATAGCCCATTTTTTGAGTTAAATCGTTCCAAATATCTGTATAACGCATTACTGCTTTTCTACAAGCTGCATTGTAATCTTCAACCGAAATTGTTTTACCAATATCTTCTTTGGTAATTCCTAATTCTTTCTCAACACCTAATTCTATTGGCAATCCGTGTGTATCCCAACCCGCTTTACGTTTTACTTGATAACCTTTCATCGTTTTATAACGAGGAAAAATATCTTTAATAGCTCTGGCTAAAACGTGGTGCACTCCAGGCAGTCCGTTTGCAGAAGGTGGCCCCTCAAAAAATACAAAAGGCNTAGCACCTTCTCTAGAAGTTACACTCTTTTCAAATATGTTGTTTTCTTGCCAATAATTTAGAATTTCTTCTGCTACTTTTGGTAAGTCAAGTCCTTTATATTCAGGAAATTTCGCTTTCATTTTATCTCTTTTCTGATAAGGATGCGAAATTAAGGAATTTCTGCAAAATGCAAGGTGTTAAGTTTAAAAAAGGAAGTGAGTAATGGATTGTTTATTAAACAAAATAAAAATCTTGCTAAATTTGGTATTGTTAAAATTAAAAGTTAACTTTATAAACTTATTCATCCCCTAAAGTTTATTCCTATGAAAAAATATTTTTTTAAAATATTATTTCGATTGCAAAATTTAGGAAATAAAGTCATTCGTTCGAGATTTTATACTTCAACCAAAATTTTTCCTTATTTCGTTTTTATTTTAATTGCCCTTCAAATAAATGGTCAGCAAAATGCTAATTTTATTATCGACAACTCTACTCCATATGTTATAAATGCTGCAACAACAGGAAGAACATTTAGTGGAGGAGATACCATATTTATAGCATCGTCAAGAACCAAAGCCATTAAGTTTGAACAATTGCAAGGAGTTTTAGGGGCGCCAATTGTAGTCACAAATATAAACGGACAAGTAAAAATTAAAGATGCGCAAGCATGGGGAGGCATCACTTTCGAGAATTGTAAATATATAAAAATATCAGGTGCTGGTCATGCCAATTTTAAATATGGTTTTGAATTGGGAGGAAATAACTGTGGCTTGGCCTTTTCGGGAATAAGCTCAGATTGTGAAGCAGAAAATATAAAAATAGATCATGAAGGGTTTTTTGGAATTTTTGCAAAGAAAGATTTTGGAGGTAATCCGCCTGTTCCTTATCCTGTTTTTGAAAACTTAATTATTCACGATTGTTTTATTGAAAATGTTAGCGAAGGAATNTACATCGGTGAGACTGCATCACCANGTATGGAATTTAAACATCTAAAAATTTACAATAATATCATAAGAAACACCAAAAGAGAATCTATTCAAATTGCAAATGCTGTAGAAGATATTGAAATTTACAATAACACAATGATCAATGCTGGATTAGCCCACACCTTATATCAAACTAATAATTTACAAATTGGAGACAATAGCGTTGTAAATGCCTATAATAATATTATGATGCAAGCGCCCTCTTTCGGCATTATTACACTCGGAAAAGGGGATTGTAATTTTAGTAATAATTACATTTCCAATTCTCAAGGAGTGTTTATTGATAACGGACAGTTTACTGATATAACAAAACCAATTACACTAAACAATAATTATTTTAGTAGTATTAACGGTAAGCAAATAATCAGAAATATGAATGAACTAAATCAAATACATATCAATAACAATATCTACGATATTAACATTCCTTTTTATAACAATGATTCTGGTAACTTAAATAATTTTAGCCTTAGCAATAATGTTTTTTCAACTATTCATCAAATTAATTTTAAAGATCCTATCAATAATAACTACAGTCTTGTTGATGATACTCCCGAAGAATTTAAAGGATTAGGGGCAATTAGTGGGCCTGAATTTTTTGATATTGTACCATTATCTAAACAAATTATAATCGATAGTACTATGGTTACTGACCAAGTGGCTGGAGGAAGTGTGGTTTCTCCATTATATCTTTTTGATGAGCAACAAACTGATGTATTAGCCAATGAACATCCTACAAGTAATTCTTGGAAACCTTATTGGTCTTGGGATCCGCAAACAGCACCTTATCATGTGGTTGTTGATTTGGGAGAAGAATATCATATCACGGAAATTTCTCTGCATGATATGAATGATAGTTACGAATTTACAGTTGAATATGGCAGCGAAAATAATTGGAATGAATTATTTGTAGATCCATGTTCGGATTTTAATACTTGGAAAACACATATTACGGATGTTGATACAAGATATTTAAGGTTATCAATGTATGAAAATGTATATGGGGCAATAAATGAAATTTTAGTCTTCGGTTATTCAAATACATTACCAGAAAGTACCGATGAAGAAGAAGATCCAATAGATCCTACTATTGAAGAGGAAACTACATCGTTTCTCAATCCACTTGGTGAATACGAAATTAAAATTTTCGATGTTTACGGAAAAAAGATTCTATCAAGTGCTTCGAAAATACGTGATAAAAAGACCTTTGAACTATTTAAAAAAGCAAGGCTTAAAAATTTAAATACAGGCTTTTATATTGTTTTGTTTAAAAATAAAACTGATGGAAGTTCAAAAACAATAAAACTTTATAAGCGATAAAATTGATTATCAGAATTACTAAAAATCTCTTTCAGATTTAATTTTTTGATACGCATCTTGTATGCTTTGAAATTTTTCTTTTGCACCTTTTACATGTTCATCGCCCAAATCTATTAATTTATCTGGGTGATATTTCTTCACCATTTTTCTATAGGCAGTCTTTACTTGATCATTTGTGGCAGATTTATCAATCTCTAAAATTTTATATGCACTACCAGAAGCATCATAAAACATGGCCTTTATAGACTCATAATCATTTTGGTTGATGTATAAATATCCCGCTATTTTTCGTATTTCTTCTACCTCTTTTTCCGATACAAACTCGTCTGCTTTGGCAATACCAAATAAAAAGTGTAGCAGTTGCAAACGCGAGGCGTGCGACATGTGTTGTCTTATTTGAATACAAACTTGGCGAGCAGAAATGTCTTTTTTTACAATTCCTTTAAATAATTTAAATGCGTTGTTAGCGCGCTCTTTACCATACATACTTAAAAACTGAGAACGCACAAAATTTAACTCACGTTGATCAATTTTTCCATCAGATTTTATGACGATAGATGCCAAAACGAGCAAACTAATTTCAAAATCGCCTGAATTTGTGTTTACTGTATTTCTTTTTTGTTGCTTTTTTTGATAATCTCCTTGCTCTAAACGTAAATCTTTTTCTGAAAAACCATCAATAAAACTGCCCAATGCAAAGCCAAGAGCAGCACCAATTGGCCCACCTAATGTAAAGCCTAAACCTGCACCTAACCACTTGGTAAAACTTCCCATAAATATTCTAAATTTTGCCTCAAATATAAGAAATCGTCATCATTATTACTGTTTTTTAGAATATCAATTTTATTGATATATCTATCAATACTAGTATTTATTCTTGGTTTGAATTCTGTACTTTTTATAGTTATCTTTGCAATCTAAAATTATAAATTATTATGTATCCAGAAGAATTAGTAAAACCAATGCGTGACCAGTTAATCGATGCTGGTTTCGAGGCATTATATACAAGTGAAGATGTAGAAAAAGCAATGGCAAAAGAAGGCACTACTTTAGTGATGGTAAATTCTGTTTGTGGCTGTGCAGCTGGTACCGCAAGACCAGGAGCAATTGCTTCTTTAGGCGCAGAAAAAACACCTACAAATTTAACGACTGTTTTTGCTGGTGTAGAAAAAGAATCTACACAAAAAGCGAGAGAATTTATGGTTCCTTTTCCACCTTCATCGCCTGCAATTGCGTTGTTTAAAGATGGTAACTTAGTACATATGTTAGAACGCCATCATATTGAGGGTCGTTCTGCACAAATGATTGCACAGAATTTGGCTGCTGCTTATGATGAGCATTGTTAAAAATTTGAAACAAGATTTGTAGCATCACGAAACAAGATTAAATCCACTTTTTAGTGGATTTTTTTGTAATTCAAAAATCAAAATTATGGCATCACAATTTTCGTCTTATACCACAGAAGAACTTATTAAAAAACTGAAAAAACAAAGGTTTTGGCTATTGTACAAAGTATTTTGTTATTGTTTATGGTAATTTTTGCAGTGTTTTATACTGTTGAAAAAGGTGTCTCTTTCCAAACCTTTTTACCTTTATTTTTTGCGCCAATGTTGTTTGTGATGCTATTTGAAATGAAAAAAATAAAATGAATCAAGAAAAAGTAATACAAAATACCATCGACTTTGTAAAAGAAACATTGAAAGATGCAGAAGGTGGCCATGATTGGTTTCATATAGAGCGTGTTTTTAAAAATACCATTCTCATATCAAAAGAAGAAAATGTAAATATTTTTGTGGTGTCGTTGGCGGCTTTGTTACACGATATTGCCGACCCAAAATTTTTTAATGGTGATGAATCTATTGGCCCAAAAGTGGCTCAAGAGTTTTTAGAAACACAAAAAGTAGATGAGAAAACAATAAACCACATCATTACGATTATCAAACACATTTCTTTTAAAAATTCATTTGATAAAAAACAACAAAGATTTACATCAAAAGAATTAGAGGTTGTGCAAGATGCAGACAGATTAGATGCTATTGGTGCCATTGGTATTGCACGATGTTTTAATTATGGAGGATTTAAAAATAGGGCGCTATACCACCCTGAAATTTTGCCAAATTTAAATATGACTAAAGAAGAATACAAAAATTCTGATGCGCCAACGATCAATCACTTTTATGAAAAATTGTTGCTTCTAAAAGATAAAATGAATACTGATTCAGCAAAAAAAATTGCTGAACACAGACATGTATTTATGGAAAAGTTTTTAAAACAGTTTTATGACGAGTGGAATGGCTTATTATAATTAGCTTTCTCTTGCCACCTCTAAAGCTGTAATCTTATATTCTAAAACCGCCAATTCTTCTCCGAATTCTACGATTTGTTCTACGGTTAAATCTTTGCTAGAATTGACAAAATCTCTAATTTGTCTACTTTTAAAGCTATAGTAATCAATAGCTTTATCAATTTTGGTTTTTACCATTACACTCATAATTATTGTATTAAATTTTTTAACTCGCTTCTATATATTGAAGCACTCTTACCTGTGAACTCTTTAAATAACTTATTAAAATGAGAAAAATTGTTGAAACCACACTCAAAACTTATATCAGCAATACTCATATTGCTTTCTGCTAATAGTTTTGTTGCGTGTACAACTCTGTACTCGTTTACTAATTTTGTAAATGTTTTACCTGTAGATTTCTTAAAATACCTACAAAATGCAGGCACTGTCATACTTACTAGTTCTGAAACTTCATCTAAGCTAATATGGTCTTTAAAATTCTCGTTAATATGTTTATAAATTACCTCAATCTTATTGCTATCTTGATGATTACTTTCAAAAGCAAAACCATTTGCATTGAGTAACGTATAATCATCTGTCGTTGCTAAATCATTTAAAATTTCTACGAAAGATGTTATTCTATGTACGCCATCTAACTCCGTTAATTTTTCAATTTTAGCCCCTATTCTTTGTTTAATATCTATATTAAATCGAATTCCTTTTTTGGCACGTTCAAAAAGTGCATTAATAGCTGCCATCTCTGGGAGTTTAAAAAAATCTTCTCCTAGAAAATCTGGCAAAAATTGTATTAATGTTTCAGAACCATTCGTAGTTAAACGATCTAAATAACCAATATGTGGCAAATTAGAACCTATTAATACCAATTGACTGTTATTAAAATAACTTATATGATTACCAATATGTCTTTTTCCTTTTCCTTTATTAACATACACAAGTTCTATTTCTGGATGAAAATGCCAAAAAGGCGTATTTGTTTTTAAAAACTCCACGTGTTTCTTTAACAAAAACGAACTACCAAAATTTGGTGTAATTTTTTCGAGAGTTGGTTTTTTCTGTATCATACTGCAAAAATACAATATTACTACATGAGTATCTATATAGAATTATCAATTTTATATACTAAATTAACTTACCAAAGATTTAACATAGTTAAATCTGTTAATTTAGCACACAAATATACCAATTCTGTGGTTTTACACAATCAATTTACAATGTAATTTTGCTATGTAAAACTTAAATAATATAAGTTCTGATAAACAAAGAAAGTATTCTATTTATAAGTGTAATTGTGTTTTTTACATTCTTATTGTTGATTCAATTAATAGCAGTTGGTCATTTCATATTTGGTAATAAAAAACAAAAACGTATTCATTAAAAAAATTAAATAGTATGATAAAAATTAAAACAAGAGTATTAACAGCCGTTTTTATGATGGCAACATTCATAAACTACGGAAACAACACAGATTTAAAGAACAATAACGTATTTAATGCTAAACAAGTAAAAGTAGTATTCAAGGCAGTTAAAAAAGGACAACAATTAAGTATAAAAAATAATAATGGTGTTGTTCTCTATACAGAAAATATAGAAAAACAAGGTTTACTTGCTAAAGTATTCGATTTCTCAAAACTTAACGATGGAAATTACACTTTAGAACTAGAAAAAGATTTTAGTATTGTTGTTAAATCTCTAAAAATAGTAGGAAATGAAGTAATTATTGATGAAAACTCTACAAAAGTAATTTTTAAACCTGTTGTTCGTAATGTTGATGACAAGTTAATGATCTCAAAAATTGCTTTTGATGAAAAACCATTACAGGTTGATTTGTATTTTAAGGACGAAATCATTTACTCAGAAACGATTAAAGGCAATACAATTTTAAAAAGAGTTTATAAATTAGACAAGCGTATTAAAGGTAATTATAAGGTGGTATTACATAACAATGAAAGAAGTTATATTAATAATTTCAAAATTTAGGAAGATAGTTTTTAGTTAATTTTTAGATTTATTTTAAATCTAGAAAACGAGCCTTAATTGGCTCGTTTTTTTTGGGCTAACACTAAATATATCTATTCGAGATACTGCATAAAATTGACACTCAAATACACTATTTTAACCTTACATTAATTTTACATTAATTTTACAGTTAAAATAGTATAAACATTAACCAATTTTGTTGTTTTCTGAACTAAATCTACACCATAAATTTGCAGTATAAATCTTAATAAATTTATATTATGAAAAAATTTAAAACACGATTATTAGTAGTAGTTTTTATGTTGGGAACATTAGTAAACTATGCAAACGACAAAGATGTAAATAATGTAATTCATGCAAAAAAAACAAAAGTTGTATTTAAAGGAGCAAAAAAAGGACATCAATTAAAAATTAAAGATAGTAATGGAGTTCTTTTGTATGTAGAAAATGTTAATATAGAAGGAAATCTTATTAAATTTTTCGATTTCTCTAAACTTCAAGATGGTGATTATACGTTAGAATTAGAAAAAGATTTTGAAATTATTATTAAATCTCTTGAAATTAAAGACAACGCTGTAATCTTCAATGAAAATGACAAGGTGGTAATTTTTAAGCCTGTTATTAGAAATGAAAAAAATAGGGTTATGATATCTCAAATTAGCTTTGATAAAAAACCACTCAATGTAACCTTGTATTACAACAATGAAATTATTTACTCAGAAACGTTAAAAGAAGATTCAATAATAAACCGAGTATATAAATTAGATAAAGAAATCAAAGGTAATTATAGTGTTGTTGTATGTAATTATGGTAGAACTTATGTTAATGAATTTAAAATTTAAAACAATATCTTAGATTGATTATTAGGTTTATAAAATAAAACCTAATTTAAAGAGGTCGTCTAAAAAGTAATTTTTAGGCGATTTTCTTTTTTGTATATTTTTAGTTTCTTGCTTTAATTTTTCTTTTGTTTTTTAAAAAGTTCGGTTTTAAAAAATTAAAAGCGATTTTATATCGCTAAACTGAACTTATTCAAGTTGTGTGCTATTGCAATTAACCCTATTTCTACATTTACTTTATCTATTCCTCTTAGCATAAAGCGTTTAAAATTCATATTTTGCTTTATATTCCCAAAAACAGCCTCTACATCCCAACAACGTTGTTTTCTTTTTGCAATTCCTTGTTCACTGATTAATAATGTTTTTGCTTTTGCTTTTAATCGGATTAGATTGTAATTGCGTTCTATAATACGATTGTACTTGGATTTATGACAACTGCTTCTGAGTGGACAACCCTTGCAATTTTGTGCTTGGTATCTATGAATCTCTTGTTCAAAACCATTTTTTGTTTTCTTTTTATAACTACCAATGTTAGTCATTGCTTGTCCCATAGGACAGTAATAAGTATCTGTTTCTTTGTTATAATGCAACTCATCTGGGTGGAAGGGATTTATTTTTCCTCTCTTTTTATCTAACTGTTCTTTATGGAAGTAATTGTATTTTACAAAAGCAGTAATGTGTTTATCTTCTAAATTGGTGTAATTTTCTTCACTTCCATAACCAGCATCTGCAGTGAGGGTTTCTGGGGTTTGGTTATAGTTTTCTATATGATTATTGACGTGGTCTTTTAGTGTGGTAGTGTCTGCTGTGGTTTGTGCTAAGGTATAATTGGTTAGATATTGATTATTGGTAGAAGCTTGAATATTATAAGCGGGTTTGAGTTGTCCATTCTGCATATGGTCCTCTTTCATACGCATAAAAGTAGCATCAGTATCAGTTTTACTGTAACTGTTTCGCTCTTTTAAAATGGCTTCTTGCTTTTGGTACTTTGCCATATTAGAAGGCCAGTTCTTCTTAGCATAGTTTAACTTTTGCTTTACCTTCTTGTCAATGTCTTTACCCTTTAAAGCGTCATTGATTTGATGGATGGTGGCTTCTATTTTATCAGCATCTATAGCTTCAAAGTCAGGTGTATTAGGTATGGTTTGTTCGTCTTTATGAACTTTTTCAACATAAGTCCAAAGTTCTTTTAACTGTTTTTTGATACGTTCTTTACTTGTCTTTATAGATTTACCCCATACAAAGGTGTAACGATTTGCATTCGCTTCTATTTTTGTTCCATCTACAAAAATATCCTTTAAGCTAACAACGCCTTGTTCTACAAGAAGTAAAACGACTTGATGGAATATCTTTTTTAAATTTTCTTGTAAACGTTTCCCTCTAAAATCATTGATGGTATTGTGGTCTGGTTTACTCTGACCACTAAGCCACATAAAATGAATATTCTCACTCAGAGCTTGTTCTATTTTACGTGAGGAGTATAAATTACGCAAATAGGCATAGATAATTACTTTGAGTAACATTCGGGGATGATAACTCGATGTACCTCCTCCTTTATAACTTTGTTCTAAGCTACTAATATCAACTTGGTCTATAATTGTATTTACAATACGAACTGGATGATTTTGGGGAACTAAATCATCATAACTGGGTGGTAAAAGACTTAATTGGTCTTGAGTATAGGTCTTAAAAACTACTTTTCTATTCATCCTTAAAAATAAGAAATATCAGAAAAAAACGCAAAAAAAAGACTGCCTTTTCAGACAGCCTCTTTATAAATTATGTTCAAATAATTTACAATATTAATTATGCTAATTCTTCTTCCACCATCAATGAATTAATTGCGGATTGAATTTTTTGATGCTGCATTTCTAACATTTTTTGTGTTGATGGTGCAAAATCTTCATAGTTTAAAATTTCTTTATATTCTTCCAAACTTGCTTTTTCACCTCTTAAAGCTTCTTCTAAAATTGCTTCTTC
>P_2C_Liq_1_UnCtyDRAFT_1000672_pt1 | contig 14227 bp, 11 predicted proteins | sample Pon2CUnioCityCA_2_FD_10234 | JGI IMG/M metagenome (IMG submission 10234)
GTCCTCATCATCGAACGGCGACAGGAAGTGTCCAGCGTTTTGCAGGCAATAGGCTTGCGCGGTCGCCAAGGTATCGTCGAAATAATCGCCAACGAGACGGACCTCAATGTTATCTCCCCCGAACTTCCGTGTTTGTCCGATTTTTTGCTGCGGTGTTGTCACAGGCATGAAAACGGTGCCACGCACACCGAAATGCCGACACATGAACGCAACGCCCTGCGCGTGATTTCCAGCACTCGCGCAAACGAAATGCAGGTCCGCCGGGACACCGGCTATCGCCTTGCGCATGGCGTTGAAGGCACCGCGCAGCTTGTAAGAACGGACCGGGCTGAGATCCTCGCGTTTGAGGTAGATGTCCGCCTGATACCTATGCGACAATGTCTCGTTCCGCATGAGCGGAGTGGGGTCAAAGACGTGGCGCATCCGGGTTTCGGCGACACGGGCCAAGGTAGGAAAATCTGTCATGTCATCCTGATTGGCGTAATGTACGAGCACTGGCAAGGGGTGGACCGTCCAGCGCCTTGCCCAAACCGGGAAAACCGGCTAAGCGCCGGGCGCATATGGCACGAAAAGGGGAAGACCATGACTGCGCCCAAAAAAGTCGTTCTGGCCTATTCCGGGGGGCTTGATACCTCGATCATCCTGAAATGGCTCCAGACTGAATATGGCTGCGAGGTGGTCACCTTTACCGCCGACCTGGGACAGGGCGAGGAATTGGGCCCAGCGCGCGACAAGGCGGAATTGCTGGGGATCGCACCCGAGAACATTTATATCGAGGATATCCGCGAAGAATTCGTGCGCGATTTCGTGTTTCCGATGTTCCGTGCAAACGCGGTTTACGAGGGTCTTTATTTGCTTGGAACGTCCATCGCGCGGCCGCTTATTTCCAAGCGGCTGGTCGAGATCGCCGCAGAAACCGGCGCGGATGCGGTGGCCCATGGCGCGACGGGCAAGGGCAACGACCAGGTGCGGTTCGAACTGGCTGCCTACGCGCTGAACCCCGATATCAAGGTGATCGCGCCGTGGCGCATCTGGGATCTGACCAGCCGGACCAGACTGATCGACTTTGCCGAAAAGAACCAGATCCCGATTGCGAAGGACAAGCGCGGCGAAGCACCGTTTTCGGTGGATGCCAACCTGTTGCACACCTCTTCGGAGGGCAAGGCGCTGGAAGATCCGGCCGAGATGGCACCCGAGCATGTTTATCAACGCACGGTCAACCCCGAGGATGCTCCCGATACGCCCCAATATATCGAGATCGGTTTTGAAAAGGGCGATGCAGTCAGCATCGATGGCGACGCGCTTAGCCCCGCCAACTTGCTGACCCGGCTAATGAATTGGGCGGCGAGCATGGTGTTGGTCGGCTGGACCTTGTCGAAGGACGCTTCGTGGGCATGAAAAGCCGCGGTATTTACGAAACACCCGGTGGGACCATCCTGCTTGAGGCACATCGCGGAATCGAACAGATCACGCTGGACCGCGGCGCCGCGCATCTCAAGGATGAATTGATGCCCCGTTATGCCGAGCTGATCTATAACGGATTCTGGTACAGTCCGGAGCGTGAAATGCTGCAAGCAGCGATTGACCACTCGCAGGCGCATGTCACAGGCACGGTGCGGATCAAGTTGTACAAAGGGTCAGCGCGGATCGTCGGGCGCTGGTCCGAGCATTCGCTCTACTCGGAGGCGCATGTCACATTCGAAGACGACGCCGGTGCCTATGATCAGAAAGACGCGGCAGGTTTCATCCAATTGAACGCGCTGCGGCTTAAACTTCTGGCAGCACGTGACCGGCGCTTGAAATAAGCTTCTTCGCAGCAAAACATGCTTTGGGCGGCGCTAGTATCCTGCAACGCCCAAAGCGCTTGCTGCGATCCCGAGTTTTGCGAACAGGTCCACTGCATCCTGACAGGACAGCGGAAATCGTTAAACAGTGGGGCAGAATATGATTGGGCATAAAGAATTTATGGCCGTTTTGCGCGGGATTTGTCATATTGGCAGGCTCCAAAACCGCGCCTGAAAGCCCGAAATCCCAGAAAGTCGGTGTTGTATAAGCGTCTTGACCGCACCAGAACAGTGTTTCGGCTTTCGCCCCCAAGCCCGAGTTTGTAGGGTTTGCGACGTAGTCAAAGGGGGGCAGGCGTGAGCAGGACGGACGTATCCGTGACGCCGATGATGGCGCAATATCTGGAGATCAAAGCCCGGTATGCCGGCGCGTTGCTGTTCTACCGGATGGGCGATTTCTACGAGCTGTTCTTTGAGGATGCGGTTGCCGCCGCCGAGGCGCTGGACATTGCCCTGACGAAGCGCGGCAAGCATATTGGCCAGGATATCCCGATGTGCGGCGTCCCGGTGCATTCCGCCGAGGGTTATTTGCTGACCCTGATCCGTAAAGGATTTCGAGTGGCGGTTTGCGAGCAGATGGAAGATCCCGCAGAGGCAAAAAAGCGCGGCGCTAAATCCGTGGTTCACCGCGATGTGGTGCGGCTTGTCACGCCAGGCACGCTGACCGAAGACAGCTTGCTAGATGCACGGCGGCACAATTTTCTCGCCGCGTTTGCTCGTTTGCGCGACAAGGCGGCACTCGCCTGGGTCGATATATCGACCGGCGCATTTCACGTGATGCCATTGGCAGAGGTCCGGCTGGTACCAGAACTTGCGCGCCTTGCCCCCAGTGAACTGATTGTCATGGATGGGGACGAGCCGGGCTTGAGCGACGTCCTGTTGGACACAGATATCCCACTCACGCCGCTTGGACGGTCGGCATTTGACAGTGCCGGTGCGGAACGACGGCTTTGCGCGCTGTTCGGAACACAAACGCTGGAAGCCTTCGGCAGTTTCGAGCGCGCGGACATCGCGGCGATGGGAGCCATCGTCGAATATCTTGAGATCACACAAAAAGGTAAATTGCCGCTGCTTCAACCGCCAATACGAGAGGCACTGTCGCGTGTCATGCAAATCGACGGGGCCACGCGGCGCAACCTTGAACTGACACAATCACTGTCAGGGGGGCGTGGCGGCTCTCTTTTGGCAACGGTTGACAGAACGGTAACAGCCGGGGGCGGACGGCTGCTTGACCGGCGAATTTCCGGACCAAGCCGCGTCTTGAGCATAGTGCAGGACCGTCAGGATGCGGTGGCTTTTGCCGTGGAACAGACCCGCTTACGCGCGGATCTGCGGGAATGCCTGCGCAAGGTGCCGGATCTGGAGCGGGCCCTGTCCCGGCTTGGTCTTGATCGTGGGGGTCCACGAGATTTGGCCGCCATTCGCAACGGGCTGACGCAGGCTGTGGATCTGGCCAGTCGGCTGGATGCGGTCGAGCTGCCCGATTTGCTGGCCCGCGCGACTCAGGATCTGACAGGCCATGACACGCTTTTGGCCTTTTTGGATCAAGCGCTGGTGGCAGAACCACCGCTATTGGCACGCGATGGCGGATTCATAGCAGAGGGTTTTGAGCCCGAATTGGATGAGGCGCGCAAACTACGCGACGAGGGACGCGGCGTGATTGCGGCGATGCAGGCCGAATACGCACAAAAGACCGGCATCACGAGCCTGAAAATAAAGCATAACAACGTTCTGGGCTATTTCATCGAGGTAACGGCGATCCATGCCGAAAAGATGCTGTCAGCCCCGCTGAACGAAACCTTCAAGCATAGGCAGACCACTGCGAATCAGGTGCGGTTCACCACCGTGCCATTAAGCGAGATGGAAACCAGAATCCTGAATGCAGGCGGACAGGCGCTTGAGATCGAAAAGCGGCTCTATCAGGCGCTAAGACACGCCATTCTGGATGACGCGCCACGGATTTTGCAATGCTCGAGGGCGCTGTCGGAAATTGACCTTGGGCTTGCGCTGGCCGAACTGGCGCAAACCGAGGATTGGTGTCGGCCAGTGGTGGACGAAAGCCGCGCGTTGGTGATCGAGGGCGGGCGGCATCCGGTGGTTGAGGCTGCGTTGAAACGGCAAGGCGGCAACAGCTTTATCGCCAATGACTGCGCCTTGGGGCAGGGGGCAGATATCTGGTTGGTAACCGGGCCAAACATGGCCGGCAAATCCACGTTCCTGCGGCAAAACGCATTGATTGCGGTTCTCGCCCAAATGGGTGGTTTCGTGCCTGCGCGCTCGGCGCATATTGGTTTGGTCAGCCAGCTTTTCAGCCGGGTTGGGGCCTCTGACGATCTGGCGCGGGGGCGGTCGACATTCATGGTCGAGATGGTCGAAACCGCCGCGATCCTGAATCAGGCGGATGATCACGCGCTGGTCATTCTGGACGAGATCGGGCGCGGCACGGCCACCTATGACGGCCTTTCGATCGCCTGGGCGACCTTGGAAAACCTCCATGAGGTCAATGGGTGCCGCGCGCTTTTCGCAACGCATTACCATGAATTAACGCATCTGAGCGACAAGCTGGACCGGGTGGAAAATGCAACCGTCGCAGTCAAGGAACATGATGGCGACGTTATTTTCCTGCACCAAATGCGAAAGGGTGCCGCAGATCGTAGCTACGGTGTGCAGGTGGCCAAGCTGGCCGGTTTGCCAAGTGCCGTTGTGGAGAGGGCGCGGGTGGTGCTCGAAGCATTGGAAAAAGGCGAGCGGGAGGCGGGGGGCAAGCGGGAAGCGTTTATCGACGATCTGCCCCTGTTCCGGGTAAACCCGGTACCAGAGCAGAGCAAGGCGAAACCCTGCCCCGTTTCCGAACGTCTGAAAGCGGTGCGGCCGGATGACCTTAGCCCGCGTGACGCCTTGGAATTGATTTATGAATTGAAGAGCCTGGGTGAGTAGGGTGGGCAGATTGCCCACCCTACCTTTGTATCAGCCCTTGAAAGACGACACGCCGACCTGCGCGGGGCGCAGGATGCGGTCATGCAGCATGAAACCCTGTGCGGACACCTGAATGATCTCGCCGGATTTCGTTCCGGGAACCGGGGCTTCGAAAACCGCCTCATGATGCTTGGGGTCGAACTTGTCACCGACCTGTGGGTCGATGACCTGAATGCCGTGTTTACCAAACACGTTGAACAACTCTCGCATTGTCAGCTCGATCCCTTCGATCAGGGCAGCATTCGCAGTGCGTTGTTCGTCCGTCACCGATTCGACGGCGCGTTTCATGTTGTCAAAAACGGGCAACATATCACGCGCCAGTTTCGAGCCACCGTAATTCTGCGCCTCGAGCCGATCCTTATCCGCCCTTTTGCGGGCGTTCTCGGCATCGGCGAGGGCGCGCATAAACTTGTCCTGAAATGCATCGCGCTGGGCGCGCATATCGTCAAGCTGCGCTTCAAGACTGTCTGGCGCATCCTCTTCGGTCAACGCCGCCTGTTCTTGTGCTTCGGCCTCTTCCACATCATCGAGAAAGGGATCTTCTTTCGAGTCAGCCATGCTTCACCTTTAGCTTCGGTCGGCAATGAGTTTACCCACCAGTTGCGCCGTGTAATCCACGATCGGGACAATCCGCCCATAGTTCAAACGGGTCGGGCCAATCACGCCCACGGCACCCACGATCTTACGGTTTGCGTTCATATATGGAGACACGACCAAAGAGGAACCCGAAAGTGAGAAAAGTTTGTTTTCCGAACCGATAAAAATACGCACGCCTGCGCCCTCGTCGGTAAGCTCCAGAAACTCGGCGATGTCGCGCTTGCGTTCCAGATCGTCAAAGAGCGTCTTGATTAGATCGAGGTCTTCCTCCTCGGTACCGGCATTGAGCAGGTTGGAACGACCGCGCACGATAAGGCGTTCGTAATTGTCCGCTTCGCCCTCCCAGACGGCCAGGCCGCTTTCAACCAGCTGATGAGCAAGCTGATCTATCTCTTGACGCCGTGATTCGATTTCACGGGTGATGACGGTGCGCAGATCCGTCAGCGTCTTGCCCTCGATCAGCGCATTCAGGAAATTCGCCGCTTCGCGCATCGAACTTGGGGTCTGGCCAGGCGGCGGATTGAAAATCCGATTTTCCACATGTCCGTCAGCAAAGACCAGCACCACAAGCGCCCGGTCATGTCCCAACGAGACAAACTCGATATGCTTGATCGGGGCCTCATGTTTCGGGGCAAGCACAAGCGACGCGCCCTGTGTCACACCCGAGAGGGCAGACCCGATCCGATCCAGCGCATCGGACACATCGTCCGAATTGGAGCCAAGCGTCGCGTCGATCATCTCGCGGTCGCTGGTACCCAGATCACCGACCTCAAGCAGCCCGTCGACGAACATGCGCAGCCCTTGTTGCGTCGGTATCCGCCCCGCGGAAACATGTGGCGAATCAAGCAGGCCGAGATATTCCAGATCCTGCATGACGTTGCGGATCGTCGCGGCTGAAACCTTTTCGGTCATGTCGCGGGTCAGCGTGCGAGAGCCCACGGGATCGCCGGTCGCAAGATACCCCTCGACAACGCGGCGGAACACTTCGCGCGAGCGGTCGTTCATCTCCTCAAGGATCTGACGGGCTTTTTCCATCTGCTCAATCTGATTGTTGCGGTCTGCCATTAAAAACGCCCCGCTCAAAAGGTCAATCGGGGTTGCGGACGGGTTTCAAGCCCTTGTATCCCGGCAACATGCGAAAAGGAGTATCGGCATGCGGCCTTCAGGTAGAGACTTAAGTGAAATGCGCGCGGTTTCAATCGAGACCGGCGTGACCAAACATGCCGAAGGTTCGTGCATGATACGGATCGGCGACACCCATGTGCTATGCACCGCGACGCTNGAAGATCGCGTGCCTCCGTTTATCAAGGGGTCTGGGCTTGGCTGGGTGACGGCGGAATATGGCATGTTGCCCCGCTCGACAACCAGCCGCATGCGCCGCGAGGCAACCGCGGGCAAGCAAGGCGGGCGCACCGTGGAAATCCAGCGGCTGATCGGGCGCAGCCTGCGCGCCGGTGTGGATCGTGTTGCGCTGGGCGAACGGCAGATTACCGTTGATTGTGACGTGATTCAGGCCGATGGCGGCACGCGCTGTGCCTCGATCACCGGCGGGTGGATCGCATTGCGGCTGGCGGTGAACAAGCTGATGAAAGCCGGGGATGTCACAAGCGACCCATTGCTTGACCCCGTCGCGGCGGTCAGCTGTGGCATCTATGCTGGTCAACCGGTTCTGGATCTGGATTACCCGGAAGACAGCGTGGCAGGTGTCGACGGGAATTTCATCATGACTGGCAGCGGCCAATTGATCGAGGTGCAGATGAGTGCCGAAGGCGCAACATTCTCTCGCAACCAGATGGATGAGCTTATGGGCCTGGCGGAAAAAGGTGTGACAGAGCTGGTCGCGGCCCAAAAGGCGGCAACCGGTGCGTAAATTCCAGGGCGATACGCTTTTGGTGGCGACGCATAACGCGGGCAAGCTGGAAGAGATCGCCACGTTGCTTGCACCTTTTGGCGTCAAGGTAATCGGCGCAGCTGAAAAAGGTCTCACGGAACCCGACGAAACGGAAACCAGTTTCGTCGGCAATGCCCGGATCAAAGCTCATGCCGCGGCCAAGGCCACCGGCCTGCCAGCGTTGAGCGATGATTCCGGGATCGAGATTGCCGCGCTTGGTAATGCTCCAGGCGTTTACACAGCCGATTGGGCCGAAACCGGCTCTGGTCGTGATTTTGTGATGGCGATGACCAAGGCACATGACTGGCTTATTGCAAAGGGCGCTCCGAAACCGTGGCGCGCGCGGTTTTGCTGTACATTGGTCATGGCCTGGCCAGATGCGCATGACGAGGTGTTTCCCGGCACCGTTGATGGGCAGATCGTTTGGCCAATGCGGGGGGATCACGGGCATGGATATGACCCGATCTTCCAACCGGACGGGTACGACATCACCTTTGCCGAGATGGACCGATGGGCAAAGAACGAGATCAGCCACCGCGCCGATGCGTTCAAACGATTGGTAAAGGGCTGCTTTGACTGAGGATTGGCGCGCAGGCGGTTTCGGAATTTACCTGCATTGGCCCTTTTGCGCTGCCAAATGCCCGTATTGCGATTTCAACTCTCATGTCAGAACTGAAATCGACCAATCCCGCTGGCTTCGAGCCTATCTGGCCGAGATTGAACGGTATGCGGCCCTTGTGCCCAGGCGGGTTCTGAACTCTGTTTTCTTGGGTGGCGGCACGCCCAGCCTTATGGCGCCTGAGATTGTAGAGGCGATATTGTGCCGTATTCGTGCGCTCTGGCCGCTTGCCAACGATCTTGAGATCACGCTTGAAGCAAACCCCGGCTCTGTGGAGGCTCGCCGCTTTGCCGGTTACGCACAAGCGGGGGTCAATCGCGTATCTATGGGGATCCAAGCCCTGAACGAGACGGACCTCAAGCGCCTAGGACGGTTGCACACCGTTGCCGAAGCCTATCAAGCGTATGATATTGCAAAAGAATATTTTGATCGCGTCAGCTTTGATCTTATCTATGCCCGGCAATATCAAACGCTGGACGCCTGGCGTACCGAACTGCGGGGCGCGTTGGAGCTGGCGGTGGATCATCTATCACTATACCAACTAACGATCGAACCGGGTACTGCGTTCGGCGACCGCGCCGAGCGGGGAAAATTGCCCGGCCTGCCGGATGAAGATACAGCGGCAGACATGTATGAGATGACACAAGAGCTTTGTTCAAAAGCGGGTCTAAATGCCTATGAAGTCTCTAACCATGCGAAAACCGGTTCGGAATCCCGGCATAATCTGATTTATTGGAACTACGGTGATTATATCGGGATCGGTCCGGGGGCGCATGGGCGTGTCACTCTGAACGGACAGCGCTATGCTACCGAGGCATGGTCGAACCCAGAACGCTGGCTGACCATGGTTGATCAGGGCAAGCCCGAGAAATCGTGCGTTCCCGTATCATCAAAGGATCAGGCAGGCGAATACCTCATGATGGGTCTGCGCGTGCGGGAAGGGCTTGATCTGGCGCGTTTCGAGGCTCTGAGTCCGACCCCGTTGGATCACGAAAAGGTATCACATCTGCAAGACCTGAATATGGTTGAGCTTGTGCAGGGCCGTTTGCGTACCACGACAAAGGGACGGATGATACTGAACACCGTGATCAAGGAACTTTTAGCCGATTGATCAAGAGCTTAGCCGCCGACACAGCTCATCAAGCTGGTCAAGAGTTTCATAACTGATCGTGATACTTCCACTTTCTTTACCAGACTTGTGGTTCAACGCCACCGGCATCCCAAGATTGGCAGAAAGATCACCTTCCAGTGCCTTGGTATCGGCGTCTTTTCCCGTAGACTTTGGTTTGCCCGGCTTTGCGCCACCATTAAAGATGTTCTCGCCATCGGACTTTNCCAGTTTTTCAGTTTCGCGAACGGATAGCCCGCTTTTGATTACTTTTCGGGCCAAGGCAAGCGGATCATCTGCCGTGATTAACGCTCGCGCATGGCCAGCGGAAAGCGATCCGTCTTTCAAGAATGTTTGCACATCATTTGGCAACCCAAGCAGGCGAACCGCGTTCGCGATATGACTGCGGCTTTTGCCGAGTGCAGTTGCGAGTTTTTCTTGGGTGTGGCCAAATTTTTCCATCAACTGCGCATAACCGGCAGCCTCTTCGACCGGGTTCAGATCTGCGCGCTGGATGTTTTCAATAATCGCGATTTCAAGCACTTCGGTGTCGTCAAATTCCCGGATCAGGACCGGCAATTCGTGCAACTGCGCCATCTGCGCCGCACGCCAACGCCGTTCACCGGCGACGATCTCAAAACCATTTTCAGTTCGTGGGCTGGGTCGTACGATCAAAGGTTGGATAACACCCTTTTCCCGAATGGACGCAGCAAGATCCTCAAGTGCGTTGCTATCGAAACTGCGTCTTGGCTGATCTGGGTTCGGTTCAATTGCCTCGATCGGCAGCGTGCGATCAGGTTGTTTTGGCACCTCTATGGGCGTGCCAGGATTATCGGCAACATCCGACATCAGAGCGGATAACCCACGGCCCAAGCCACGCTTGTTTCGTTTTTCAACCATGGATGGCCTCCGTTTTACGCCGCTTTTCGCGTATTGTTTTTCATGAGTTCACGGGCCAGGTCTCGATACGCGACTGCGCCCTTGGATGTGGAATCATAGGCAAGGACCGGAACGGAATATGACGGGGCTTCGCTGACCCGGACATTGCGTGGAATCCGCGTCTCAAAGACCAGTTCCCCAAGATTGTCGCGCGCATCCTGCTCCACCTGACTGGAAAGATTGTTACGACCGTCAAACATCGTCAATACGACACCCTCGATCCGCAGATCAGGATTGGCCGATTGGCGTACTTCGCGGATGCTCAGCATCAACTGAGAGAGGCCTTCCAACGCGAAAAATTCCGACTGAAGCGGGATCAGCACGGAATGCGCGGCGACCATCGCGTTGACTGTCAATAGATTGAGCGACGGAGGGCAGTCGATCAGGATGAAATCGAACCCAAAAGCATCCATGGCCGGCTGTCTTAGCGCGTCATACAACAGAAAACTTCGCTTTTCGTTGGATATAAGCTCCATATCCGCGGAGCTGAGATCAACCGTTGCTGGCACAATGCTCAGATTATCCTGCTGCGTTGGCTGAATAACGTCGTCAAGCGCTATTTCTTCAAGCAAAAGCTCGTATGTCGTATAATCCCGGTCTTTTATTTCGACACCCAACCCGGTAGAGGCGTTGCCCTGTGGATCAAGGTCTATGATCAGCACCTTGCAACCAATTTCGGCCAAAGCCGCGCCAAGGTTGATGGTTGTCGTTGTCTTGCCGACACCACCCTTTTGATTGGCAATTGCAATGATTTTTGCTGTGTTGGGGCGCGTCGGATCAGACACGGGACACTCCTGTAACGGAAAGGATGACGGGACCGTCTTCTGTTATGCTTTTATCAAGGCGGTGTGCAAAGTTCCACTTGGATTGCGCGTCGGCAAGTTCTTTCTCCCATCTTACGCCCTTTGGGAAAATTGCCGTGCCACCCGGCAAAAGATGCTGGTCGGCATATCCGATCAAACTGGACAGATCTGCGAGCGCCCGAGCGGAAACCACATCAGCCCCAAGACCAGGTATGTTTTCAATGCGGTCGTTAATGACCCGCGCTGGCAGATCCGCTTCTCGAATCACTGTTCGCAGAAANGCAGCTTTGCGCGCGTCGCTTTCNACAAGGGTAACATGCCGCGGCAGTCCTCTTTCTTGCCCGATTATGGACAACACGAGGCCGGGGAATCCGCCGCCAGATCCAAGGTCCACCCAATACCCGCTGACACGAGGCGCAATTTCGATGAGCTGAGCGGAATCAAGAAAATGTCGGGTCCATAGCTCTTGGATAGTCGTCTTGGATACGAGATTTATGCGAGGGTTCCACTTTCGCAAAAGCTCTGCGTAAAGTTCAAGCCGCTCCATTGTTTCACGTGAAACATCAAACCCCGCGAACCCTGTCATGCCATCTTCAGGCGTTTGGCCTGCCGGAGCCGACCTAGAAGCAGTGTCAGTGCTGCCGGAGTCATTCCGTCAATCCGCCCCGCCTGAGCTATGTTCTCTGGCCTCGTTGCCGTCAACTTGACCTTGAGTTCGTTCGACAAACCTTCAATCGCCGAGTAATCAAAATTTGCCGGGATTTCAAGAGCTTCATCCCGCTTGAGCATGTCGACATCGCGTTGCTGACGGTCTATGTAATTTGCATAAAGCGCGTCCTTTTCCAGCTGGCAACGGATCTCTGATTCAATGTCCACAAGGCTTGGATCAAGTCGCAGAAGCGCGCTAAAATCAACATCCGGGAACGCCAAAAGCTGAAAACCTGTCCGCCTTGATCCATCTTGGTTCAGCTTGATCCCGACTTTCGAAAGATCTTTAGGCGTAAAACTCTGTTTCGCGATCCGGTCACGCCCGGACTGGAGTTTGGACATCTTTGTATCAAATGCCTGCTGACGGGCAGCCTCCACGCAACCCCACGTGATCCCCAGCGGCGTCAAGCGTTGATCCGCATTATCCGCACGGAGCGATAGCCGGAACTCCGCACGCGAGGTAAACATGCGATACGGCTCTGTCACGCCACGCGTGGTGAGGTCGTCAATCATCACACCGATATAGCTGTTGGATCGGCTGAAATGGATCGGCTCCTTGCCCAAAACCTCACTCGCCGCGTTCAAACCGGCAACCAGCCCCTGAGCGGCGGCTTCCTCATACCCGGTTGTTCCATTTATTTGACCAGCCAGATACAGACCCGGCACGGATTTCATGGAAAGTGTTGAGGACAATGATCGTGGATCGACATAATCATATTCGATCGCATAGCCCGGCTGGCAAATCTCGGCATGTTCCAGTCCGCTGATCGAGCGAACATATGCCAGCTGCACATCCTCGGGCAGAGATGTGGATATACCGTTTGGATAAATTATGTCATCCGATAGACTTTCAGGCTCCAGAAAGATCTGGTGTGCCGTCTTGTCGGCAAAGCGCACGATCTTGTCTTCTATAGATGGGCAATATCTTGGGCCAACGCCATCTATATGGCCGCCATACATCGCCGATCGTTCCAGGTTCTCACGGATGATGTCATGAGTTTTTTCGTTTGTATGGGTGACACCACACGCAATTTGTCGTGCCGAAGGGCGACGCGACAAGAATGAAAAGAGTACCGGATCATCATCGGCAGGCTGCATATCAAGTTGCGTCCAGTCGATGGTTTTCCCATCCAGGCGCGGCGGCGTGCCTGTCTTGAGGCGACCAAGAGGCAGCGAAAAACTGTCCATGCGTTCCGCGAGTTTGATAGAGGGTTTATCCCCCATACGGCCACCGGAATAGGACACGTCCCCAATGTGGATTGTCCCACGCAAGAATGTGCCGGTAGTAAGTACAACCGCACCCGCCCTGATTTGCGACCCGTCGCCAAGCACAACACCGGAGACATGCTCGGACTGCATCAGAAAGTCAGTGACTTCACCTTCAATCACGTGCAGGCCCGGAGTTTTTGCAATCTCTGCCTGCATAGTCTCGCGATATAACTTGCGATCTGCCTGCGTTCTTGGACCTTGGACGGCAGGGCCCTTGCGGCGGTTCAAAAGCCGGAACTGAATTCCTGCCTTATCGGCAACCCGCCCCATGACACCGTCAAGCGCATCAATCTCGCGCACAAGATGACCTTTGCCGAGCCCACCAATCGCCGGATTGCAAGACATCACCCCGATTGACGCTTGCGTCAACGTGATCAAGGCGGTCTGTGCGCCCATGCGCGCCGAAGCATGGGCTGCATCACATCCCGCATGGCCACCACCGATGACAATCACGTCAAAATGTTTCACGTGAAACACTCCTCACTTACCCAGACAAAAGCTTGCAAAGATTTCATCAAGAATATTTTCGATGTCTATCCGTCCTACCAGAGAATCGAGCGCACGGATAGCCGTTCGCAACTCTTCGGACACGATGTCGGTTACATCGTTATCCTTTGCCATAAGGTCAAGCACGACATCCATTGCGGCGAATCCACGCTCCATCGCCTGCTTGTGACGTAACCTTGTCGCAAGACCAGCGTTGGCAGCTTTTAAACCTAATCTTTCTGTCACCAACTGTACCAAGTCTTCGATACCAGCACCTGTTTTACCCGAGACAGCATTCTGTGGGTCATCCAACAAGTCTGCCTTGGCCACCAGCACCAGATCATCCTGCCGTGGCGGCAACTCTGGCAATTTCCCGTGTTCAACCAGAAAAACCCTGAGATCAGCTTGCTCCGCGCGCGCACGTGCCCTGTCAATACCGATGGATTCAACTACGTCTGCGGTTTCGCGCAAACCCGCCGTATCCAAAAGCGTGACGGGCAGACCGCCAAGATCCATCCGGACCTCGATCACATCGCGCGTTGTACCAGCATATTCAGAAGTTATCGCGGCCTCACGTCCCGCAAGCGCATTCAAAAGAGTAGATTTACCGACATTCGGAGCGCCAACAATGGCAACCTCGAACCCGTTTCTGATACGCTCCGCAGTGGCAACGCCTGCAATTTCCTTGGCGAGCGCTGCTTTTACTGATGTAACAAGTTCAGTCACCTCCGGCGACACATCTACCGGCACGTCCTCGTCTGCAAAATCAATCGTCGCTTCCAGCAGGGCCGCCGCCCGTATGAGACTTTGCCGCCATGTCTCGGCGCGTTTTCCAAGATCACCGGACAACACGCGCAGGGCCTGTCGCCGTTGCGCTTCTGTTTCAGCGTCGATTAGGTCCGCAAGCCCCTCAACCTGTGATAGGTCGAGCCGCCCATTTTCCAAAGCGCGACGGGTAAACTCGCCTGGGTCCGCCGCACGCAGTTT
>P_2C_Liq_1_UnCtyDRAFT_1000674_pt1 | contig 14208 bp, 17 predicted proteins | sample Pon2CUnioCityCA_2_FD_10234 | JGI IMG/M metagenome (IMG submission 10234)
TTGACTTGGCTTTTACAGTTTTCGTAAAAACGAGTAATGGCTCTCAAGGTTCGCTCGACCGCCGTTTGGCAAGCATGAGAATTGAGTTCTTCGACAAACTTAAACTCTTTTCTCAGTTGTGTGTTGTACCGAAATAGCTCAGTCTTACCCACACCCCGATTGTCCATCCAGTAACGCAAAACCTTATTGCGGACGAACTGAGTTGTCCGAATGGCTTCGTCGATGGCTTCGACTTGATCAGGTTTGGGTTTGACCTTGTATTCGAGAACAAACATTATTTGACACTGGCTTGCTTGGTATCATTGTAGCACTCCTAATGCCGCCATGAAAGGGCGGGGCTTGAAACCCATTATTTTTGGTCACAATGTGGCTGATTTTTTCTATAAGCTTGGCGATCGCCGTCGGGTCTGGCTGTGATATTCATCACACCGAAGTGGTAATTGCGATCGCCCCTCCAGTTCCGTCCTCCAGTTCCGTCCTCCCGGCCCCTCAAAAATCATCTCACTCACCCGCGCGTCCAACCCAACTCACAGAACCCCGCAACAATTCTCAAGCTTGAGCCATCCGGATTCCCCCACAACCGTGAGGAATACCTGAGAGAACAGGGGCATATCTTTACAGAAGGACAACGCTATGACAACTATTTTGGTTGTAGAAGACGATCCCATCAATTGGATGGTGTTTCAGAAAGTTCTCAAGCGACGAGGAGGACTCGACTCAATCCACAGTGAAAACGTCGAGGAAGTTCTCGAAATCGTCCGTTCGGGACAAGTTGCCGTGGTTTTGATGGATGTTTCCCTCAAAAATAGCCATTACCAGGGAGAGTCCGTCGATGGAATCCGCATCACCCAACTGCTGAAAGCCGATCCCGAAACCGCCAAACTTCCCGTGATTCTGGTAACTGCCAACGCCATGGTGGGCGATCGCGAAGCCTTCCTCAAAGCGAGTGGCGCTGATGGCTACATCGCCAAACCGATTCTCGATCATGTCGGCTTCGTGCAGCAGATCAAGACCATTATCGCCGATCACGACTCCCCCTAAAATTCCCCCTTCAAGTCCCGTCGCTGATCCCCGTTTCTGATACCATAGATAGCGAAGACACTGGCTCAGACATCAAGCGCGGACTGTCACCTATGGCTGTTGAGGTGGGATTCAATACCCTGCTGCTCATCGCGGCATATCTGTTTGGCTCAATCCCCACGGGATATTGGGTCACCTATCATCTTAAAAATATCGATATTCGTCACTATGGCTCCGGCTCAACCGGGGCCACCAACGTCTTGCGCGTCGTCGGTAAAGGCGCAGGGCTATTTGTCTTATGCGCTGATGTCTGCAAGGCGATCGCCGCCATTAGCCTCGTACGAATCGCCTATTACCTCGGGGATTTATATCAAATTCTGCCACCGGGAATCGACCTCAACATCTGGAAACCCTGGATGATGACCCTGGCCGGACTCGCGGCATTGTTGGGCCATTCCAACTCTCTCTGGCTAATGTTCGGTCCGGGACGGGATGCCAAATTAGCCAATGGGGGCAAAGCCGTGGCCTCGAGTTTAGGGGTTTTGCTAGCTCTCTCCTGGCCCGTGGGTTTGGCGACCTTGGGCATTTTCGTGACTATCATTACCCTGTCGCGCATCGTTTCGCTCAGTTCCATGCTCTCGGCGATCGCCATCTCCGTTTTGATGATCGGCACCGACCAACCCCTCCCCTTCTGTCTATTTGCCATCGCCGCCACGGCCTACGTCCTCATCCGCCACCGCGCCAATATCGATCGCCTCCTAGCCGGAACCGAACCGCGCCTGGGGCAACAGGTGCAAGCTAGTGACTAACGACGATCACCATCAGGCATCACCGTCTCCTCAAACTGTACCCCTTCTAACTCCGCATCCGTTAAGTCCGCCGCCGTTAGATTAGCCCGGCTGAGATTGGCTCGGCTGAGATTAGCTCCTGTTAAATCAGCATTGCGGAGGAAGACCCCTTCTAGGTTCGCCTCCGTCAAATCGGCCCCGGCCAAATTCGCTTCCGTCAAGGCCGCCTCCGTCAGATTGGCCCCAGCCAAATTCGCGCCCGTCAAGTTGGCCCGATCCAACAACACCCGCCGCAAATTCATCCCCGCCAAATTCGCCCCAGACAAATCTGAGCGGTTCAGTCGCGCCTCTTGCAAATCCAACTCCCGCAAATCGGCCCCCGCCAAATTGCAATCAAAGCATTCCCCCGTCTCTTGCAACTGCACCAACGGGTCAATCTCTTCAGCGGTCGGATTACAACCCATCACACTCAAGGCGCTCAGGAGTAGGAGTCCGAAACCTAGTTTTTTGTTATTCATCGCGATCGAAGTTCCTCTAATGTTTGTTGTTGTGGAGCCAGAACATAAAACGTATCCCGTCCCGCATTATCACTCGCAATATGGAGAAATTGGGGCGGCTGATCCTCCCGAGAGATCTCATACACCCGCAACCCTGTATCCCGATAACTCAAACGCCACTGGAACCCTTGGGCCTCCAAACTCCCCTGTAAGTCTTGAGTAACCGCCCGCACGGTTGCCCCTTCCAGAAAATGGCAATCTAATGAGCCATGACATCCCGGCTCAGCCCCCTCCAGGTGAGGAATCCCAGCTACAAGTTCCTGTCTCGGTTCGGGAGTGGGTTCGGGAGTCGGTTCTGGCTCAATGGTTTTAGCCTGCCAATCGGGAGTGGGTTCTGGCTCAATGGTTTTAGCCTGCCAATCGGGAGTGGGTTCGGGAGTTGGCTCTGGCTCAGGGGTTTTAGCCTCCGAGTCAGGTGTGGGTTGGGGTTGAGGTGGCGGTGTGGCCTGCCGTTGTGAGACGGGTGTCGGGTTTACGGGAGCCTCCGCTGTGGATTCTGGGATGGGTTCGGGTGTCGGGTCCGGTGTCGGTGGCGTTAACGCCGCTAGAGGAATTGTGGCGATCGCCTCTTCAGGAGACTCGTCTGAGTCCTGAGTTGGGGCGATCGGGTCCAACTCAACGGCGGCTTGGGGCATCGGCAACCCTAAAAGCCCCCCATGAATGGCGCTTGCACAGATAAAAGCCAGAGGAAATTTAAGCTGATGCCAGGAGGGATACCACATGGAGTTAAGCAACGGGCAAGGACATAGGCTGGCCACAAAAACACCGTACCCTTTAGAATTTGAGTACGGCGTTGAACTCATCGAAAACGATATCGCGTCCGCACACCTATATGCAAGTTATATGCAATAAGCAGAAGCGTCACGGAAGCCATTATTCAACCTCATTTGCATTATCGCCAACCCACCTCATCCATGAGACGAGCTGCATCGGGTTGATAGCGTCCCAAATCAGCAACATTCAGGGAGTCGGCTTGCAGTGGCCCATGACTGGCGAGAACGGGGTCGATGGGAACTCCGGCGATCGCTGGATACTCGTTGTTTCCTTCGGCGAAATAACGCTGAGATTCATCGGCGGCCAGATGTTCGAGGAAAGCGATCGCCGCCTCGCGATTGGGAGCATTTTGCAACACCCCTCCACCACTGATATTGACATGGGTTCCCCGTTCTCCTGGGCCAGTGTTGGGGAAAAACAGACCCACCTTCTCTACCACTTCGCGATCGGCGGGGTCATCGGATTTTTGCAGACGGATGTAGTAATAGCTATTGGCGATCGCCACATCTCCCACTCCAGCAGCGACAGCGCGAATTTGCCCCGTATCATTGCTTTCGGGTTCCCGGGCAAAGTTGCTGACCAAACCTTCTAACCAACGGCGGGTTTCGGACCGTCCATGGATGGCAATACGGGATGCCACTAAAGACAGGTTATAGATGTTACTGGAGCTACGAATGAGGATTTTACCCCGCCATTGCGGGTCTGCCAACGCCTCATAGGTGGATAGATCCACCGGATTAACGCGATCGCGACTGTAATATAGCACCCGCGCCCGTTGGGTGAAGCCATACCATAAGCCATTGGGGTGACGCAGGTTGTCCGGAATACGCTCATCAAGCGTAGCAGAGCGAACGGATTGGAAGAGTCCGGCTTGTTCAGCACGCCATAAACGACCAGCATCGACGGTTAACAGGACATCGGCGGGGCTATTGACTCCCTCACTCTGAATCCGCTCAATGAGTTCTTCGGCACCGGCTTCGATGAGGTTCACCTCACCGAACGCATCGTAGAGAATATCATCGGTGTCGTAATGTCGCGAGGAGTAGAGATTTATGCTACGAGACTGGGCTGAGGCACGTCGCGGCAAATTCGCCACAACAAGGGCAGTCAGGGCGGTTCCTCCCACAAAAAAGCTGCGCCTGGAAATCTGAGTTGTCATTGATATCTATGGCAATGGACGATGGGTAATGGATAATCAATAATAGACAGTTGATATAGGACGGATAACAAGCTGGACTTACTGTATTTGAAGAATTTATTCAAATAGCAGCGTCCTTTTTGTTATGACCTTTTTTCTGTCAGTCCGAGTCAGCCGTGAATGAGGTTCACCCGGACTTGTGCCTGTTATTGATAATTACCTGCAACAAGCTAAAGAGTATTGAAGCACTTGTCTCGGATAATTGCAAGGGATTACTATTTAGAAGTTGTCCATCTCTCCTCCGACGATGCTGCGATCGCCCCTGCTGCTGACTGAAACGCCGAGACTCTTCGATGAACTTCTCAAAGGGGGGCCAGTCATGGTCCCCCTGTTGCTGTTGTCGATTCTCACCCTCACCACCGCCCTCGAACGAGGTTGGTTTTGGATGCGACTGCTAACTCAAGAAGATCGGATTGTACGAGAGGTTCTCGATGCAGCAGCCGAGGATTTAGCCAAAGCTCGGGAAATTGCCGAATATGCGCAACATTTAGCCATTGGGCGCTTTCTCCTGGCCCCCCTTAAGCTGCGTCGGCCCAGTCCCGAAACCTTCCGGCTGGCTATGGAAGCCACAGCGGATAAAGAGTTTGCGCGAATGCGACAAGGGGACAAACTCCTCGAAACCATTATCGCTCTAGCTCCCCTGCTTGGCTTATTGGGAACCGTCACCGGCTTAATTCGCACCTTTAACAATCTCAACGTCGGGGGCGGAGGCTCAAGTGCTGAAGCCACTCAGGCCGCCTCCGGGATTGGCGAGGCCCTCACCACCACCGCAGCGGGAATGATGGTGGCGATTTTTGCTCTCCTAGTGTTCCGGATTTTGGTCAGTTTACAATCGCAACAGATGGATTATTTCGCGCAAGTCGGTAGTGAGTTAGAACTGATTTATCGTGAAATGTGGTATGAACCTCATCATTCTCTTGCCAATTTATTACCGGCGGCAAAAATTGTTGAGAGTTGATGATTAGACCTTTCCAAGAAGTTTTTATGATGATTTTTATGATGTTGTAAATATGAAAAATAGGGCAAAATTCCCAAGGATTCCAACCGTAAACTTGGTACCGATGATTGATGTTTTGATGTCGGTGTTGACCTTTTTTGTGATTTTAGCTATGTCATTAACGGGGCAAGTGATTGAGGATTTAGAGCCACCTGAGGTATCCAGAAGCCTTTCCCAGCCAGAGCAATCCTCCAATAATGTCAATAATTTGCCAGCAACCTTTGAAGCTGGATTAAATCGAAATGGAGAATTATTGCTCGAAAATACGGTGGTGGAAGAAGATGATTTTTTACAGGCGATCGCCCAGTTTTTAGAAACCCATCCTCAAGGAGAAGTGAGGTTAAACGCCCATGGGCAGTTAAATTATCGTCAAGTGGATCAGGTGTTAAGCCAACTGGTTGAGATTGGGGGCGATCGCGTCTTCTTAGTGCTACGAGAATCCGATTAAGACCATGAGATTCAAACAACAACAATCCCGAAACGAGTTACCAGACCTCGAAATCACCCCCATGCTCAACGTGATGTTGGTGGTATTAGCCTTTTTTGTCGCCGTGGCCGCCAACCTCACCGAAGAGGAACAACATCTGATGGTTCGTTTACCTCAAGACTCGCAAATGTTGGATATCGAACCCGCCGAAGCAGACGAAACTCCTCCCGAAGAGCTAGAAGTTCTCCAAGTCGTCTTAGAAGAGGGAGGACAACTCTCGGCCAACGATCGCCCCATCTCGATGGTCCAACTGCTCGAACAATTGCCCGGTTATTTGCAACAGTCTCCCCATCGCCAGGTTTATCTACGAGTCTCAGGGGAGGTATCCTATGAAACCGTCATCGAAACCTTAAGCCGCCTAAAAGGGATTGGGGGCGATCGCGTCTCCTTAGTCATCGGTTCGAATCAGAGCCGTTGAGCCGGCATCAACAAACCCAAACTCGCCAACACACCACTACTCCACCGTCACAGACTTAGCCAAATTGCGAGGTTGATCCACATCCAAGCCACGCCGAGCGGCGATGTGGTAGGCCAACAATTGCAACGGAATCACCGCCAAAATGGGCGAGAGCAGTTCCTCAACCACCGGAACCGGCAACAGATTATCAAAGGTTTCTTCAGCGTCGTGATCATCCATAGGAGTCACCCCAATCAGACGAGCATCCCGGGCTTTGGCCTCTTGAGCATTGGAGAGAACTTTATCGTAAACCGATCCCGGCATGGCGATCGCCACCACCGGCACCTTAGCATCCAACAGCGCGATCGGGCCATGTTTCATCTCTCCAGCGGGATAGCCTTCAGCGTGAATATAACTAATCTCCTTGAGTTTCAACGCACCTTCGAGAGCGATCGGAAAATTAATACCCCGGCCGAGGAAAATAAAATCTTGCGTTTCCCCAAACTCATGGGCCAACTCTTCGATATAGCGTTCCTGACTTTCGAGCACCGACTCAATCTCCCCAGGAAGTTGTCGTAACCCCGTCAGGATCTCCTCAATGCGTGGTTCCGAGAGCGTCCCGCGACGGTAGCTCAAATCGATAGCCAGAGCATAAAAGGCCATCACCTGAGCGACAAAGGTTTTTGTCGCTGCAACGCCAATTTCAATGCCAGCATGAGTATCAATAATATTTTCCACCAAATTTCCCAGAGACGATTCCGGGCGATTGGTAATTCCCAGCAAACGGGGACTGAATTTTGCCTCTAAATTCTCTCGTCGTTCCTGTTCCATCGCCAACGCCGCCAACGTATCCGCCGTTTCCCCGGATTGCGTCACACCAATCACGAGAGTATTAGCCATCAACGGCGCTGGTGCATAGCGAAATTCCGAGGCATATTGAACCATCGTCGGAATCCCCGCCAACTGTTCTAAGAGATATTTCCCCACCAGGCCCGCGTGCCAACTGGTGCCGCAGGCGAGAATTTGGATATGGTCCAGGCCCTCGTAGAGACTGGGGTTGAGATCTAAGTTAACGGGTGGGTTGGGTTGGCCCGCTTCCCAAGTGCTATCGGTATAGGCTTCGAGACAGACGCGCACCACCCCCGGCTGCTCATAGATTTCNTTGAGCATGAAATGCTTGAACCCCTGTTTTTCCACCACAATGGGGTTCCAGGTGAGGGTNCGNGGGCTTCTCTTGAGGCGATCGCCCTCGAAGTTATACAGTTCAACCCCCAGAGGGGTCAGTTTGCCCATTTCCCCATTGTCTAAGGTTAAAACCGCCCGAGTATGGGGAATGAGGGCAGGGGTATCCGAGGCGCAGAAAAACTCCCCTTGGCCAAAACCAATCGAGAGAGGAGCCTGTTGGCGGGCCACAATGAGTTCATCGGGATAGTCGGCATGAATGACAGCGATGGCAAAAGCCCCTTCTAGGCGGTTGACGGCTTGACGCACCGCTTCGAGAAACGTCGATGACGTCACCGTCGCCGGGGCAGCCGAGGCGGGAGCCTTGAGGCATTCTGCAATCAAATGGGGGATGACTTCCGTATCAGTATCTGATTTAAACAGATGGCCTTTGGCTTGTAAGTCCGCCCGTAGTTCCCGGTAATTTTCAATAATGCCATTTTGGACCACTGCAATCCGGCCCGAGACATCCATGTGAGGGTGGGCGTTGTATTCTTCGGGTTTCCCGTGGGTGGCCCAACGGGTATGACCGATACCGATTTGGGCTGGGTTGTCGTTTCCCTGAAGTTTGCTACGCAGGTTGTGGAGTTTGCCTTTGGCCCGCACACAGTGAATGGTTTTGTCATTCACCGTCGCGATTCCCGCTGAGTCATAACCGCGATATTCAAGTTTTTCGAGGCCGGCCAGTAAAATCTCGCTGGCGGGCTGCATTCCGATATAGCCGACAATTCCACACATTAGTTGTTCACTCCTGACAAACCCATTGACAAACCACACCTGGCTTATGAACTTAGCAAACCTTGAGGCCTTTTGACAGGTTGAGCGCCTCTGTGTCCGGATCATCTACTTGAGATGGGGGATCACAGCCGGGAGTAGGGCAGCAAAAAAGGGGTGCGATCGCACCCCCGTCAAGACCAACGGGATCTCGGTTTAAACTAGGGTTTAACCGAGCGTCCCGAGTCCGTGAATTAGTAAGCCAGACCCATGCTGCGGCTGGTTTCCGCACCAAGATAGACTCGAACGCTCAAGAAGTCGGTCGGGCAAGCCGTTTCGCAACGTTTGCAGCCGATGCAGTCTTCCGTACGGGGAGAGGTGGCAATTTGGCCGGCTTTACAGCCATCCCAAGGCACCATTTCCAACACGTCTAAGGGACAAGCACGGACGCATTGAGTGCATCCGATGCAGGTGTCATAGATTTTTACCGAATGAGACATTGAAGATTACTCCAAACGAATGCTCTGCGACTGGTTTTTGATTATTGTCGGATTGGCAAAATTAGAAATTCTGTCAATCAGCGACCTTTGGATTATGGGCTAGTCTATCGTGTCACTCGGGCTACGATGACAAAATGCAGCAAAACTTTAACAAAGTTGACATTTCGGAAGTCCACAGAGAAACCGTTACAGCCCTCAGCCCATAAGCTCTTGGGGGGATTAAAGCCCCAATTTTGCTAAAACGGGGCTTGTGGATACCATGTGGCGATCGAGGCCTAAGACCTTGGGATCAAGGCCGAGGGCCAGAGCCACGAGTTGGGGTAAATGCAGCACCGGTAAGCCAAGTTTGCGGTCCATGACGGTTTCGACATCCGGTTGCCGGGAGTCGAGATTCAGATGACAGAGGGGGCAAGGTGTTACCATACAATCTGCCCCTGCGTCAAGTGCGGCTTGCAGATGAGTTCCGGCCATCTGAAACGACTGTTCTGTGGCGTAACTCGACAGGGGCCAACCACAGCATTGGGTCCGTCCACCGTACTCAATGGGGGTAGCGCCCACGGTGCGAAAGACGTTTTCCATCGACTGGGGGTTATGGGGGTCATCATAGGGGAGATGACTCTGGGCGCGGAGAATATAGCAGCCATAGAAGGCCGCACATTTGAGACCACTGAGTTTGCGAGTGACCCGTTGTTGCAGTTTCTCTAGGCCATAATCTCCCACTAAAGCCCAGAGGAGATGTTTGACCTCCGTTGCGCCCCGGTAGGGGGAACAATGGTCGTGACTGAGGAGATCATTGATTTGCTCGACATACTCGGGGCGATCGCCTTGAGCCGCCTTCAAGCGTTCATCGACGCGCCCAATCACCCCCTGACAGGTACTGCAATGAGTCAGCAGGGGTAAGTTGAGTTCTTCGGCCAGAGCAATGTTACGAGCATTGACTGTATCTTCGAGGAGAGCCGATTCTTCCTTGAAGGTTCCCGAACCGCAACAGGCGGCCCGTTTCAGTTCAATCAGTTCAATATCGAGAGCTTGCGTTAACGCCGCCGTGGAATCATAGAGTTCACGACAGGCCCCCTGGGCCACACAGCCAGGGAAATAAGCATATTTGAGCATCAAAGTTGTCCGGGTAAGCGTTCTCTTGTCCCATTGTCCCTAATTGCGGTCTTCAGCGCAGCAGGGGGGCGATCGCGAACCATGACATTCGACCTTGGCCAGAGCCGTCAATGAGTCCTCAATTGCTCGTAAACCGACGTTCCCAGAGCAAATTCAGAGGATAGTAAACCACCGGCGACCATAAACTATTTAAAACCGCTGAGCCGAGAGCGACCTCCTGATAATAGCGCCAAATCTCCTCAAAGCTCCAAAATACCGCTGATGCCGGTAAACGCCAAGCATAGAGACTAAACTGAAGCGCTCGAACCGTCTCACCGACTACCGTCATCGCGAAGACAATCAATAAAACCGAGATGATATCATCCTGAACCACCCGTTCGCGCTGTAAACGAGCGGTGAGCAGTCCCACAACCCCCAAACTAATGGCATGGGTGGGAACCGCCGCACTCATGCCATCTTGCAACAGTCCCAGGGTGACACCGGCCACAGCACCTTCCCACACCGAGCGTTTAATACTCCAAGCCACCACCCAAACCAATAACCAGTTGGGGGCAATCCCTAGCAGTTCCATACCCGGCAAACGGGCCGGAAGCAAGAGCAAACAAGGAAGGACCGAGAGAACCGTGAGCGTCCAAGACAGCAGCCGCTGTCGGAGCGCTTGCCAACCCACTGGGGGGGGCTGGGTTAATCCCGTGGCACGAACCGGACGTAGGTTTGGCTGCATAGGGACAGGACAATCATGAATCGAAAATCAATCGAGTTGAAGCGTCTCTCCGAGGGGGTCAATTGGCTCGGCCGATTCACTCGGGAGTGGGACCGAGGGCTTAGGATACACCATCACCCATTCGAGAGAACTCAGGGGGGCTGAGAGTTCAATTTCGGCTTGAGGGGCCGGACTCGCATTCAAATTGACGGCTACTACCGTGCCGAGAGGCAGTCCCGAGGTAAAGCGCTGACTGTAGCGAGAGGAGAGAATTGCGTCACCTTCTTTCACATCGGGCAGTTTCTCGAAAAATTCAACCACAGCTCGGTTGGAGCCTTTTCCCCGCAACAGGCCCATCTCCCGAGAACGACCAACGGTGACGCCGAGGGAACTACTGGCATCACTGATGAGCAAAACTCGACTGGTTTCATCGGTAATACTCACCACTCGCCCCACAATACCGCCGGGGGCCATGACAATATCATCGATCGCCAGACCGCTGTTGCGGCCGCGCCCGAGAAGAATTTGTTGCCACCAGCGATCGGCACTGCGGCCAATCACTGGGGCAAAGGTTGGCTCTTGCGAGGTTTGTGGCTCGTAATCCAACAGCTCCCGTAGCTGAAGATTCTCCTGATTGACTTCGAGCAATCGTTGTTGAAGTTCGAGCACTCGGGCGTTAACGAGCTGTTGTTCGCGCCCTGAATCCGCCTCAAAGGGGGCGGATAAGCGCTGATAGATCTCAAATACGATCGCCCCGTCCGTCTGACGAAATACCCAAGCGGAGCCGATGGCTAAGGTCGCCAACAGCCCCAAGATTCGATAGCGTTGCCAGTAACGACGCAAGACGTACAATAACTTTCTCCTGTGCTATCTGTTTTAAGGTGAGTGAGCCTTGATTGGGTCTCGATTGAGCTTAGATTGAGCTTACAGAGATCGAGATTGACCTCGGAATACCCGTTCGAGTTGTTTGAAGTTCTCCAACACTCGTCCGGTTCCTAAGACCACACAACTAAGGGGATCGGCGGCCACATGGGTGACAATCCCGGTTTCATGGCTGATTAGGGTATCGAGTCCTCGGAGTAAGGCGCCCCCACCGGCCAACATGATACCGCGATCGATAATATCGGCCGCCAATTCAGGAGGGGTGCGCTCGAGGGTGCGCTTAACGGCTTCGATAATCACCGAGAGCGGTTCTGACATACTTTCACGAATTTCAGGCCCCTTAATGGTGACGGTACGGGGCAACCCAGACAACAGGTGCAAGCCTCGGACATCCATGATGATGTCATCTTCTTGGGTCGGATAGGCTGAGGCCACCTGAATTTTGATTTCTTCGGCAGTCCGTTCCCCAATCACCAGGTTATGGACTTTTTTCATGTATTGGGTGATGGAGTCGCTGAGTTCATCGCCAGCCACCCGAACTGACTCACTCAGAACGATTCCCTGCAAACTTAGTACGGCGACTTCAGTGGTTCCACCGCCGATGTCTACAATCATGTTCCCGGTGGGTTCGGCGACAGGTAAGCCGGCCCCGATCGCCGCCGCGATCGGCTCGTCAATCAGACGCACATCTCGCGCCCCAGCTTGGATGGCGGCATCCATCACCGCACGGCGTTCTACGCCGGTGACGCCACTGGGAATCCCAATGACAATACGGGGTCCGACGAGTCCGGTACGGCCACCATGAACTTGCCGGATGAAGTGTTTGAGCATCAACTCGGCGGTGTCGAAATCGGCAATCACACCATCCCGCAAGGGGCGTAGTGCAACAACGTTTCCTGGCGTCCGACCGAGCATTTGCTTGGCTTCTTCCCCTACGGCTAGGGGAAGTTTATCGTCTTGATCGATGGCAACCACCGATGGTTCTTGTAGGACGATGCCTTTTCCAGAGACATAGACTAGGGTATTTGCGGTCCCTAGATCGATACCCATGTCTCTAGAGAGTGAGAAGCGACTTAAATTTGCCACGCGCGCCTGTGCCCTCCCAGTTTAGAATACGCTTGTGCTAGCAGAGATAGTAAGGAAACTTGTACATTGACCGAGGTGGATTCTATACCATGGTCGCCGGTTCCGTCTAGTGCCTCTAGCTAAATAATGCTACGCCTTATCATACGCGCTTTTGGTTTTTTGTCGGGATGAAATTACTGGTTCTAGGACATCCGATCAGGGTTAAGATTAGGTTGACGTATCATTCAACATAAATTCTCCATGACACTCAATGTAGTCACTCTGGTGGGTCGGGTCGGGTCTGATCCTGATGTCAAGTATTTTGAGTCAGGGGCGGTGAAGTGTCGTTTATCCCTAGCGGTGAATCGCCCGACCAACAAAACCGATAAGCCTGATTGGTTCAATTTAGAATTATGGGATAAGCGAGCTGAGGTGGCAGCTAATTATGTGCGCAAGGGCAGTCTCATCGGGGTCAAGGGATCGTTGAAGATTGATCGTTGGCAGGATAGCAAAACCGGAGCCGATCGCTCCTCGCCTATGATTCGGGTCGATCGCCTCGATCTCCTGGGGTCGAAAGGCGATCGCGATACCTCTGGACTTGATACCTTTGAGGATGATGAGTTCTAAGCCTCGGGGGTGATCCCCGATGGTAACCGTTCATGTCTCCCTGTCCCATTTGTGGCACCGATTGTCCCGCCGATTGGCTCACCTGTGCCAAATGTGGCTGGGATGTTACCCCTGAGTCGCGATTGGCGATCGCCCAACAGCCGAGTCATCTGCATTGGGGGCGATCGCTGTGGCAACAACTCCAGCGAGAACTAGCCCTCAACCAACGTTTTGAGGCGATCGAACAGCGACTGACTCAGTTGGAATATCAGCACTCAAGCCGAGATGCGTTAACGCAGATTTCACCCAAAATCTCGCCGGAAATCTCAGAGTTCGATGATATCTATCATCCCCTAGCCTTCCATCTGGCTCAACCCGATTGGCGCGAAGCCGATGCTTGGACTTGGGAACGGATTTTAGAGGTGGCGGGACTCGATGGAGGCGGTTGGCTCGACGGCGATGAGATTGCGGCCTTTCCTCAGGGGGAGTTACAAACCCTCGATGAACTGTGGTACGCCTATAGTGAGGGGCATTTCGGCTGGTCAGCACAAGCGGAGATTTGGTGGGCCAGCGGCGCCGATTACAGTCAATTTTGCGATCGCGTCCATTGGCGTTCTGGCCGAACCTGGCTCTATTACGAGGAGTTAAAGTTTGATCGACAAGCACCTCGGGGTCATTTTCCGGTTCTTCCCTGGCGTAAACGAGCCTGTTATGGACTTGGCGGTTTAACCGCTGCCGAAACCCTCAATCACTGGATGGCCCGTTTCCCTCCCCTATCGTGATCGTCGTCACAGACCCCTGACCGTTCAATCTGAGAGGGGGGTCTGATGGGGGGAGTCCGTTAAAGTCAAGACCGATCCATCCCCGAGCCTCTCATTTGTTAAGATCGCTCAAGCAACGGTCTGTGAACGGTCATCTCCCGATGACCTGGGGCGAGTGAGCAGAGCTGATGGAGCGATCGCCTCTGTGATAGATTTCAACCATCTGACGCAGTTCTGACACCGTCCCAGACTGATCAAACACCCAGTCCCAGCTAAGCTGTTGCCACATCCTCTGATCGAGAAGGTTCCCTTCACCTTCAGAAGATGTGTGAACTACCGAACGCGCTCATCAAAGATTACAGCGTCGGCTTCCTACCCAAAGAAGCGCCTCCAAGTTAAAACTTTTTGGTCTTACCTTCTGGCGA
>P_2C_Liq_1_UnCtyDRAFT_1000676_pt1 | contig 14190 bp, 7 predicted proteins | sample Pon2CUnioCityCA_2_FD_10234 | JGI IMG/M metagenome (IMG submission 10234)
TCTTTTCCTTCTTTTACAGTTTCTACAATGCCAATTGGTGTTTTAAAATCGCCTAAATTGGTGGGTAATTCTTCTTTTAAGCGATATCCATTTAAGCATTCTATTACTAAAGCAGGATCATCACCAGCTAACAATGTATTGTAAAAACCTGCAGCTTTGGTCATATTTCTAGGTACTAAAACATGAATACCTCTTAGGTTATTGATAATGCCACCCATAGGCGAGCCTGCGTGCCAAATCCCTTCTAACCTGTGTCCACGAGTTCTTATAATTAAAGGTGCTTTTTGTTTGCCAAAAGTTCTGTAACGCAAAGTGGCTAAATCATCACTCATAATTTGAAGTGCGTACAACAAATAATCTAAATATTGAATTTCTGCAATTGGCCGTAAACCTCTCATTGCTAAACCAATTCCTTGTCCGATTATGGTTGCTTCTCTAATGCCTGTATCTGAAATTCTAATGTTGCCGTATTTTTCTTGTAAACCCTCTAAACCTTGGTTTACATCACCTATAAAACCTGCGTCTTCTCCAAAAATCACTACATCTTGGTGTTTAGAAAGTATTGCATCAAAATTATCGCGCATAATAATTCTGGCATCAACCATATTTTTGTCTTGCGCATAAGTTGGTTTTTTCTCTAAAATTTCTAAACTACTTAAATCAGTTTCACTAGTTAAATGTGTAGAATATTTGTAATGTGCATCTTTTAAGGTAGCTTTTATAAAGTTTTGCAGCTCGATTTTTTCGCTAAAATATTCATCTCTCAAATACCACAAACATTTTCTAGCTATAGACAAAACATCTTTTCTTGTTGGTTCTGTAATGTTTACTAAATCGTTTTTATACTTGTTGATAAAAGTACCATTTACACTTTTCTTAGCTATGCCTTCTAATATTTCAGTAACTGCTAAAAGTTCTGATTTTATTTCATTTAAATAAGCGTTCCAAGCATTTCTTTTTGCATTGGTTACTACTTTTTTAGCTTCTTTTTCTATGATAATTAAGTCTTCTTCGCCATCAACAAAGCGTAAAATATCTCCGGTTTCCGTTTCTAATTCAAAATCTAGAATCCACTCTCGCATTTTAGTGATACAATCGTGATTTTTTTCCCATTGCAAACGGTCTTTGTCTTTATACCTTTCATGAGATCCAGAGGTAGAGTGCCCTTGAGGCTGCGTTAATTCTTTAACGTGAATTAAAACAGGTACGTGTTGTTCTCTTGCAATTTTAGCTGCTTTTTGATAAACATCCATCAACTGCACATAATCCCAACCATTGATTACAAAAATTTCGTAACCTTTATGGAGATTGTCCCTTTGAAATCCTTTTAAAATTTCAGAAATACTTTCTTTCGTGGTTTGGTATTTTGCGTGCACAGATATTCCATATTCATCATCCCAAACACTCATGACCATAGGTACTTGTAAAACTCCGGCTGCATTTATGGTTTCAAAAAACAACCCTTCGCTTGTACTTGCATTTCCAATAGTACCCCAAGCAACTTCATTACCTTTGTCAGAAAATTTGGTTTTATGTTGTACACTTTTTTCGTTTCTATATATTTTTGAAGCTTGTGCTAAACCTAATAAACGAGGCATTTGCCCAGCAGTAGGAGAGATGTCTGAGCTAGAATTGTATTGTTTTGTTAAATCTTTCCAGCTTCCGTTTTCGTGTAAACTATGTGTGGCAAAATGTCCTCCCATTTGCCTTCCTGCAGACATTGGGTCTTCTTTTATGTCTGTATGTGCATACAAACCTGCAAAAAATTGTTGAGCAGTTAGCTCGCCAATGGCCATCATAAAGGTTTGATCTCTGTAGTAACCCGATCTAAAATCGCCTTTTTTAAAGGCTTTTGCCATAGCTAACTGAGGTACTTCTTTTCCATCACCAAAAATACCAAACTTTGCTTTACCTGTAAGTACTTCGCGCCTTCCTAACAAACTACATTCTCTGCTAATTTTAGCAATTTTATAGTCGTTTAAAACTTCCTTTTTAAATTCATTAAAAGTAATTTCTTGGGCGTTTACAGCAACTGTTTTTTGCAACATAGTTTACTAATTTTTGGTTTTGCAAAGATAGTTTTTTTAATCGAAATTTAAAAATTAGTCTGATACTTAAGAATATGTTAAGAATTTATCAATAAAACTTAATTTTGTTGATAATTACACAATAAATGGGTTTTTGTTTGAATTTATAGAATTCCTCTTCTAAAGAAATTAAAAATAGAGCGAAGATTCCCTGTGAAGGTAAAACGAATTTTTTCTGCATACGCTTCTTGCCCTATTTCCCAACCATTATTAGAATAGAAAGGAAAGTAAATTTCAAAAATATTATGTACAAAATTAAATCGAATTCCGTTATTATACGCAAAATACACAGGGATATTTTTGTTCTTTAAGAAGGCAACATCGTTGTAAAATTCGACCCATCTCCATAAACCAAAACTCGAATTTAAAGATACCATATATTGGTTGGCAAATCTTGTGGGCAAAATAGATTTAAAGCCACCTTCTGCAATAATGTATTGTTGACTAAAAATACCAGATTGTTCAGATCGTCCAAAATAATTGAGTTGAAATAAATAATCATTTGCTCTATCTAACCCAAAGCTAAAATAATCTCCTGAAGAACGATTGCTTAAAAATGAACCTGCATAAAGTCTAAAATCTAATTGTGAGTCTGAGGTCGATAAAGATCGGTATCTGATATCTGCAGCAACTTTCGAGAAGTTTTCTGCAACTTCTAAACTAAAATTATACCTGAATTCTTTAATAATGTCGGGGTTCATGTAATTGTATTGCAAACTAAAAATATTGTAATTATCTTGTGGACTCTCTATTTGTCCGAACGGAATTTCTTTATTGATGTGAACTATTCGAGCGCTTATCGATTCTTGCGTAGCATCTCTTAAATCTTTTCGTTTAAAAATTAGATTTACAAACGGAATTAAAGACTTATAGGATAAATCTGGGGCATAATCAGATGTTCCTCCAGCAACGCCATATACTATTTTATAAATACTGGTTTCTTCAAAAAATTGATGATATAAAATAGAGAAATTGCCTATGATAGAACTACTTTTAGCAGCATAAGAAGGTGCTACAGAAAATTCTAAATTTCTTTTTATTAAGGGTTTGTTATGAATGCTTACCCCAAAAATTAAGCCATTGTAAAAATTATAAGCAAAATTTGGTTGATAAAAGAGCTGGTTGTAATAGGGGTCTTGAATGTCTTTAATTAAGCTAAACTTTAAAGGCTTGTTGAAAATCTTATTTTTTAACCTTTTCCAGTTATCAAGTGTATTTAGTTCAGGGTAAAAATTTTCATAGTTTAAACTAACCTTATTGATACCCTTTTTAGGAATAGTAACAGTAGCTGTATCTTCTATGCCTGTAATCCATTTTTTAAATTTTATTTCTTTATCCTTAAGGCCATATAACAAAACAGGAGTTGTCATATTTCTTTTATTTCTAATGGTAACAGATATACTATCTCCTCTAATTTTTAAATTGTCAATGGTATGATCAATTTTTTTATTGGTAGTGATAAAATCATTAAAAAACCAATTAATTTCTTTGTCTGTTTTAGTAGATAATAATTCTTGAAAATCGGTACTACCCACAATTTTTGTTTGGCTATTTTGGTAAAAGTCTTTGATGGTACTATTTAAAATACGATCACCTAAAAAACCTTTTAAATACCTAAAAGCCAAGCCAGCTTTGTATTTGTTGGCTACTTTTCTATTAAAATTAGATAATGAATCTGCAGAGGTAGTTAAAGATTGGTCTAAAAATTTTCGTGAAATAAATTGATAAATTAATGGGTATTTATCGTTAAAATCTGCCTTAGAAAAATTAAAACTTTTTATGAACCAATTGTTTGAGAATTTACCTAATAGTTTGGTGTCAGGATAAAATTCCTCAATATATTCAATCATTAAATAGTTTTGTAAGCCATCTATAAGCCAATAATCTTTTCGTTTATTTAAAAGTAGCGTGTTTTCTATAAATTTTCTACTTAAGGCTTTAAAGATGGTAATATCTGCTTTAAAGTTCTCTGAAAAAGGATGTAAAAAATCAGGAAGTTGTGTAAGTCCATACACAGGATCTTTTCGTTGTGTAACTTTATCCACATATATTTCTTTATGGGGATACTTACCCAAATATTTTTCTAGAAAATTGAGATTTCTATTTAAAATGTTCACTTTAGTTTTGTAGGTTAATTCTTCTTCATCCTCGAAAACATCTGTGTAAACCGTTACTTTTTTAGTTTTGTAAGTTTTTGATTGTTTAGTTTTGTTGATACTTAAAATAATGTCTGTTGTCTTTTTACCAACCAAATAATAATTGGTCGAATTTGTGCTATTTGTTTCGTATTGATAGAGGTTACTTTCTAGAACATAGGGTTTAGGAATGTCTATTTCAATACTAAAATTGGTAGCTTCTTCATATAAGTCATCCATATTTAAATTGCTCATTAACGCCCAACCTTTGTTGTAAACTGCGGGTGTTATGTACCAAAATCGTAAATGATAGCCTTCTTTGGTTTTGCCATACCCTGTAAAAGAAGCGTTTGGTATTTTAACAGTATAAGTTAAAATTATTTTAACACTATCGTTTTGTGCTAATGGTTTTTGTAAAGTTACTTTTAAAATATCGGCTTTATCTTCTAACTCATTAAAAGAAGTATTTTCAAAATTTACGGTTAAGTTTTTTATGAGGGTTGCCCCTAGATTTTCTTTTTTTGCAAAATATAAATCTTTTCTATAATCTAAAATAAACCTTTTAGATAGTGGAGTTTTTCGATCTTTAAAGCTATTTGCCCAATTGTGTAAATAGATGTTAGTTAAGATACTGTCTGTATCATTTATAAAAATAATTTCTTGCTTTATTAAAAGCTCATTCGTATCAACGTTTAAAGCTGCTTTTATGTTTATAGTATTTTCTTGCGCGTTAAAGGCACAACAAAAAAAACAAATAAGAAGTGTGATGTTGATGTTTTTCAATTTAATTTTTTACAAATTTTAGAGGAGTGTAACTGTCTGTTTTTAAGAAGTAAATCCCCTTTGAAAACGTACTTGTATCAATGGTCAATTCAGTTTTACTATTATTTTTTTGCTGGTAAACAATTTGGCCTAGCAGATTGTAAATAATAATTGAGTTCACGGTTTCTTTTAATGCTAAAGTTATTGAATTTTTAACAATATTAGTACTTGAAAATGAAATTGGATGATAATTTTTTGAGATAGATAATGTATTTTTTGGTGTTTCTATACTCATTACCACTGGTAAATGATCACTAAATTCATATAAAGCATTTCTCAGCTCTTGAGAATACACGCCATGACAAGAAGTATTGCTTACAAAAGAGTTATAGCAATTACCATTATTACCAATGGTTTTATAACTATCTTTTACATAATATAAATTTGTATCGGTGTTAAAGTTTTCAGACATCAATATAAAATCGAATCGATCATCCATTCCTCCTCCAGCACCATCTCCATTTAATTGAGAAGTTCGTGTAGATTGAGTTTGGATATCTGCAAATGAACTATGTCTCCAAAAATAATTTGAACTAGAGCTGTAAAACTCAAAAGGATCACCAACGTTCGAATTATTTGGAAATTGATTTGCAGGTCTATCAATAGGATCTATAATTTTAATATTATTTCTTCGGTCTGTTAAAACTCTAAAACCATCTTCATTGCTTGTATAAAAATTAAAATCGCCCGAAAACAATACAAAACTATCAGAAGGTAAAGTATCTAATTCATCTAAGAAATTTAGGATAGAATTGTATCTTTTTAATCGATTGTCGCTTCCTGTAGACGCTTTTAAATGGGTTACAAAAACTTCTAAAGTTATAGGATTTGTTGCTGAATCTTCTGTATTTATGGTAAAGGTATAACGATTAATATCTCTTATACCTGTAGGAATAACTTTTGTTGATTTTAAAATAAGCTTAGCTGTATTATAATATACCATTTGAAGTAAATCTGTTGCAGGAGATTGACTGTCGTTAAAAGGAGCTTTATTAAAGTTTGATAAATTTGAAACAATAGCATTCTCATATAAATAATCTGAAGCGGTTTCATTTTTTAGCTCACATATCATAAATAAATCGGGTTGTACTGCTTCTAAAATCATTTTTAAGTGAATCGTTCTATTTTGGCTTTCAGTGTTAGCGTCATAATTTAACGTGTTGTAAAACATCGTTTTAATTCTAGTTTGCCCAGATATAGATAAAACAACAAATAAGAGTAAAAAGAGAATTCCTTTTTTAAGCATTCTTAGAAGTTTGGCTTTAATTTATATTTTGCATAAAATTTGTTAAAGTGCTCAACTGCTTCATCAGCGGTATCAACAATTCTAAACAAATTTAAATCTTCCTCGCTAATATTACCTTCTTCGATAAGTGTATTTTTAATCCAATCTAACAAACCTGTCCAAAATTTCTTACCCATTAAAACAATAGGAAAACGCCCAATTTTTTTAGTTTGAATTAAGGTTATGGCTTCAAAAAGTTCATCCATAGTGCCAAATCCTCCAGGCATAACTACAAAACCTTGTGAGTATTTTACAAACATTACTTTTCTTACAAAAAAGTAATCGAAATCTAAACTTTTTCCACGATCAATCCAAGGGTTGTCATGTTGTTCAAAAGGGAGTTCAATATTTAAACCCACAGAAAGCCCTTTGCCTCTGTTTGCGCCTTTATTACCGGCTTCCATAATTCCTGGGCCACCACCAGTAATTACTCCAAAACCACTTTTTGTTAATTTAAAAGCAACTTCTTCTGCTAATTTATAATATGGATGCGTTGGTTTTGTACGTGCAGAACCAAAAATAGATACACATGGGCCTATTTTACTAAGTTTTTCATAACCATCAACAAATTCTGCCATTATTTTAAAAATAGCCCAAGAATCGTTGGTTTTAATTTCATTCCAAGTTTTTGGTTGAAATTGTTCTTTTATTTTTCTATCGTCTTGTGTCATAATAAATCTATTTTACGAACTTTTCAAAAAGAAAAGCCCACCAAATTAAACCTTTTTCAAATCTCTATGGCATTTTTTTAGTTCAACTTTTAATTTAATTCTTTTTTCAAAAATTTAGCGGTATAACTTTTTTTGTGCATCGCCACTTCTTCTGGAGTACCTGTAACTAAAATTTTTCCACCATTTTTTCCACCTTCCATACCCACATCAATAATATAATCTGCCAATTTGATAACATCTAAATTATGTTCTATAATTAAGACTGTATTTCCTTTATCAGCAAGTTTATTTAAAACTTCCATCAACACACGAATATCCTCAAAATGCAAACCTGTTGTAGGTTCATCTAAAATATAAAACGTATTTCCTGTATCTCTTTTCGAGAGTTCAGCAGCCAATTTAATACGCTGCGCTTCTCCTCCAGAAAGTGTGGTAGATTGTTGGCCAAGCGTAATATACCCCAAACCAACATCTTTAATAGTTTTTAATTTTCTGTGGATTTTAGGAATCATTTCAAAGAAATCTGTAGCATCTTCAATGGTCATATTTAGAATATCAGAAATCGATTTTCCTTTATAACGAATTTCTAAAGTTTCTCTGTTAAAACGTTTTCCTTGGCAGGTTTCACATTCTACCTGAACATCTGGTAAAAAATTCATTTCAATGACACGAACGCCACCACCTTGACAGGTTTCGCAACGACCACCTTTTACATTAAACGAAAAACGTCCTGGTTTGTAACCACGAATGGCAGCTTCTGGGGTTTTAGCAAATAAACTCCGAATTTCGTCAAAAGTTTTGGTGTAGGTGGCTGGGTTAGAACGTGGAGTTCTACCAATTGGAGATTGATCAATATCAATGACTTTATCTACATGTTCTAATCCTTCAATTTTCTTGTAAGGCATTGGTTTTTTTACGCCTCTATAAATATGCGCATTTAAAATTGGATATAAGGTTTCGTTAATTAAGGTTGATTTTCCGCTTCCAGAAACGCCGGTAACACATATCATTTTACCTAAAGGAAATTCAACGGAAACGTTTTTTAAATTATTGCCAGAAGCGCCTTTTAGTTTAATGGTTTTACCATTGCCTTCTCTACGTTTTTTAGGGACTTCAATTTTCTTTCTTCCTATTAAATAATCTGTGGTTAAGGTGTTGTTTTTAATGATTTCATCATACGTGCCAATACTCACAATTTCTCCACCATGTTTGCCAGCTCCTGGACCAATATCAAGGATATAATCTGCTTTTTTCATCATATCCTCATCATGTTCAACAACCAAAACAGAGTTGCCTACATCTCTGAGTTTTACTAAAGAATCGATTAATTTTTGATTATCTCGCTGATGTAAACCAATGCTAGGCTCATCTAAAATATATAAAACACCCACTAATTGCGAACCAATTTGGGTGGCTAATCGAATACGTTGTGCTTCACCACCAGAAAGTGATTTCGATGTTCTGTCTAAGGTTAAATAATCTAAACCAACATCTAATAAAAATTGAATTCGCGTTCTAATTTCTTTTATTATTTCTGATGCAATTGCAATTTGTTTTTGCGATAGATTTTTTTCAATACTCCTAAACCAAAAAGCCAATTCAGTAATATCCATTTGTACTACATCACTAATATTTTTAGAGGTGATTTTAAAATGAAGGGCTTCTTTTTTTAAACGTTTTCCTTGACAAGTTTTACAAGAAACTTCATCCATAAAACCATTTGCCCAACGTTTTATAGAAGTGCTTTCTGCATTTTTATATTGATTTTCGATAAAAGCAACAATACCTTCAAAATCGATTTTATAATTTCTAGTTACCCCAACCGTTTTAGATTCAATAGCAAAAGTTTCATTACCACCATTTAAAATGATGTCTAACGCTTCTTTTGGGATGTTCTTTACAGCGTCTGTTAATTTAAATTGATAACGTTCTGCAATATTTTGAAGTTGTTTAAAAATCCAACTATTTTTTTGTTCACCTAAAGGCTTTATTCCTCCGTTTTTAATAGAAACTGTATCATCTGGAATTACTTTATTTAGATTGATTTCTTGTGTAATTCCTAATCCGTTGCACGTTGCACACGCACCTTTTGGTGAGTTAAAAGAAAAGGTGTTTGGTTCTGGGTTTGGATAGGCGATTCCTGTTGTTGGGCACATCAACTCACGACTAAAATATCGAGGATTATTATCATCAATATCAATAATCATCATAATATTATTACCAGAATATAAAGCAGTTTTTATGGTTTCTTCTAAACGTTTTACTGAAGATTTGTTTATCAATAATCGGTCTATAACTACCTCAATATCGTGGTTTTTATAACGATCTAAACGCATTCCTTTTTCAATCTCTTTAATTTCACCATCAACCCGAACTCTAACAAAACCTTGTTTCGAAATTTGTTCAAATAATTCGCGATAATGTCCTTTTCTAGATTTTATTAAAGGGGCTAAGATGGCTACTTTTTTACCATTAAAATCTTTGAGAATTAATTGTCTAATTTGCTCATCAGAATAACTCACCATTTGCTCGCCAGTATTATAAGAATAGGCATCTGCGGCTCTGGCATATAAAAGTCTTAAAAAATCGTAAATTTCAGTAATAGTACCAACTGTAGATCTTGGACTTTTATTTGTGGTTTTTTGCTCAATAGATATTACAGGTGATAGGCCATCAATTTTATCCACATCAGGTCTTTCTAAACCACCCAAAAACTGACGCGCATAAGCTGAAAACGTTTCTATATAACGTCTTTGTCCTTCAGCATAAATGGTGTCAAAAGCTAAAGAAGATTTTCCACTTCCGCTTAAACCAGTGATCACAACTAGCTTTTCTCTAGGAATTTTAACGTCAATGTTTTTTAAATTATGAGCTCTTGCTCCGTAAACTTCTATGTATTCTTGGTCTTTCAAAAAAAGGTGATTTTTGCAAAAACGCAAAGTTAATCAATACAAATCATTTTTAATCGAAATGTAAATAACAAATAGCAAGATATTGTTATATTGCATCAAGAATGCAGAACAAAAAAATTATACATACAATTCGCCATTTTTTCGAGAAACATGGCTTTGGTTTTTTTCAAAGATTAGCAGATCGATTGGGTATGCGAGCTAAAAACGTACGCATCTATTTTATCTATATAACCTTTTTTACGGTCGGACTTTCTTTTGGGTTCTACCTTACATTTGTATTCGCTATGAAGTTAAAAGATTTAATTTATACCAAACGAAGTTCGGTTTTCGATTTATAATTGATGAAAGTTTTAGATTCTAAAATTAATAAAATTTTGGTTTTGGTTGCCTCGATTATGGCAATTGGTACCTCTGGTTATATGTTGCTTTCTGGGTATTCTTTTATAGATGCCTTGTATATGACCGTAATTACGGTAACCACAGTGGGTTTTGGTGAATTAAGTCCTTTTTCATCAGAAGAAAAACTATTTACAATTTTTTTAATTTTAATGAGTATCACTATTTTTGGTTATGCTGTTTCTGCTTTTTCAGAATATTTGGTTAGCGGAAAATTATTTTATCATTTTAAACAAAGAAACGTGGAAAAACAAATAAATAGATTGTCTGCCCATACCATAGTATGTGGTTATGGAAGAAATGGTAAACAAGCGATTTTAAAATTAAGAAACTATAATAAAGCGTTTGTAGTAATTGAAAATGATAAAGAAGTTATAGATTTTCTCGATTCAGAAAATATATTAAATGTTCAGGGAGATGCAACTACAGATGACGTTTTGATTAACGCAGGAATCTTAACAGCTTCTAATCTAATAACTGCTTTACCTTCTGATGCAGATAATTTATTTGTGGTGTTAAGCGCAAGGCAATTAAATAAAAAGTGCACGATAATTAGCAGAGCCTCTAAAGAAAGTTCTTACAGTAAACTAAAAATTGCTGGAGCAGACAATGTCATTATGCCAGATAAATTAGGAGGTAATCATATGGCTTCTTTGGTTACCACTCCAGATGTAATTGAATTTGTAGATCGATTAACTATTGAAGGCGAAACTACTGCAAATTTAGAGGAAATTGCTGTAGACGATTTGCCAAATAAATATTGGGGTAAAACCATTTTAGATTTAGATTTAAGAAGGCAAACCGGTTGTACTGTTATTGGTTTTAGAAATCCAGATAAAGATTATGTTATAAATCCAGAAGCCTCTACACCTTTGGCACAGGGAGCACATTTAATTGTGTTAGGTAGGCCAGAACAAATTATAAAATTAAGAGAGTTATTTTAGAATGATAAAAGTAATTATTACTGGTAGCAACGGCTTGTTGGGGCAATCGTTATTAGCTTTATTGCTAAAAGAGAAAGAAAAGTATAACGTTTTTGGATTTTCAAGAGGCGAAAATAGAAGTGGGAGAGATGATTTCTCTTATCTTTCTATTGATTTAACAAAAGAAGAAAATCTTAAAAAAACAATTCGAGAAGTTCAACCAAATTTTATCATCAATACAGCTGCAATAACTTTAGTGGATGATTGTGAAAGCAATAAAGAAGCTTGCGATCGTTTAAATATTGATGTTGTACAATGGTTAACAGAAATTGCTGGAGAAGTCAATGCGCATCTTATACATTTATCAACAGATTTTATTTTCGATGGTATAAAAGGATATTATAAAGAAACTGATATTCCAAATCCTGTAAGTTATTATGGATTGTCTAAAGTGAAATCAGAACAGGTATTGCTCAAATCAAAGATCGATTATACTATTCTTAGAACCATTTTAGTATACGGAAAAGTGTTTTCTATGAGTAGAAGTAATATTGTGCTTTGGGTAAAAAGCATGTTAGAACAAGGCAAAGAAATTACAATTGTAAACGATCAGTTTAGAATGCCCACTTATGTTGATGATTTAGCTATGGCCTGCAAAATTGTTGTTGATAAAAAAGCTACAGGAATCTATCATATTTCATCAAACGAATTAATGAGTGTCTTTGAAATTGCCCAAGAAGTTGCAACTGTTTTTGAGTTAGATAAAAATTTGATCAAACCAATATCGTCATCAGCATTAAATCAAACTGCAAAGCGTCCTCCAAAAACTGGATTTGATTTATCTAAAACCAATAAAGATTTAGGCTTGTATCCGAAATCATTTAGAGAAGATTTGCAAAGATTTAAAGAAACCTTAATCTAAAATGTACTTTTAACTGTTAAAACTTGTTAAAAGAGCATTTTTTTAAGATATTGCACGTCAGTAAATTCAAAACTAACAATACTATAATTATGAAGAAAAAACTTCTTTCACTGCTTTTATTAGCTATTCCAATGTTATCATTTGCACAAGAAAAAGGATTAGACCAACAGATTGATGAGGCATTTGGTAACGCAACAGGATGGTTTGTGGATCTTATTTTTTATCAAATTCCGTTTACAGATACAATTAGCATATATTGGGTGTTGTTTCCACTAATTTTGGGAGCTATGTACTTTACATTTTATTTTAATTTTATCAATTTTAGAGGTTTTTTTACTTCCGTTAATATTGTAAGAGGTAAATATGACGGTTTAGAAGGTAAAGGAGCAGGAAAAGCTATTGAGGTTTCTAGCAATGTTTCTACAACAGAAGAAGGTGATAATCCAGATACTATTAGAGTTGAAGGTCATGATGGAGAAGTTTCTCACTTCCAAGCTTTAACAGCAGCTTTATCTGCCACGGTTGGTTTAGGTAATATAGCAGGAGTGGCAATTGCAGTGTCAATAGGTGGTGCAGGTGCTACTTTTTGGATGATAATAGCAGGTTTTTTAGGAATGGCATCAAAATTTGTTGAGTGTACTTTAGGTGTAAAATATAGAGATATTGAGGCAGATGGAACAGTTTATGGCGGACCAATGTATTATTTAACAAAAGGTTTAAAAAATAAAACACTTGGAAAAATATTAGCTGGACTTTTTGCGGTTTTTGTAATTGGAGGCTCTTTTGGTGGTGGTAATATGTTTCAGGTAAACCAAGCATTTCAATTGGTAGAAAATATTACAGGAGGTAAAGAATCATTCTTGAATGGATATGGTTGGGCATTTGGTTTAGTAATGGCTGTTTTAGTAGGTATCGTAATTATTGGAGGTATCAAGAAAATTGCAAAAGTAACTGATAAAATTGTCCCTTTTATGGTGGCAATTTATGTAGCTGCATCTCTGTATGTAATTTTCTATAATTATGATATGATTGGTGATGCTTTTGGTCAAATATTTAATGGCGCTTTCTCTCCAGAAGGAATAGCAGGTGGTGCAGTTGGTGTTTTAGTTCAAGGGTTTCGAAGAGCAGCATTCTCAAACGAAGCAGGTATTGGTTCTGCATCTATAGCACACTCTGCTGTAAAAACGAAATATGCTGCAAGTGAAGGAATGGTTGCTTTATTAGAGCCGTTCATTGACACTGTTGTAGTCTGTACAATGACAGCTTTAGTATTGATTATTACAGGAAACGTAACTGCAGAAAATGCATCTTTAAATGATGCACAAGCAATTTTATTAACTTCAGGAGCATTCGAATCTGCCATATCTTGGTTTCCATATGTTTTAACAGTAGCGGTTGTTTTATTTGCATTTAGCTCTATGATTTCTTGGTCTTACTACGGTTTTCAGGGTTGGGTATACTTATTTGGTAGATCGAAAAAAATGGAATATACCTATAAAATAATCTTCTGTGTGTTTGTAGTTATTGGAGCAGCAGCAAGTTTAGGTTCTGTAATTGGTTTCTCTGATGCAATGGTATTTGCAATGATGGTTCCAAACATGGTTGGTTTAATCATTTTAGCACCAAAAGTAAAAGAGGAATTAAAAAAATACACGAATGCTATTAAGGTTCTTAAAGCAGAGGCATAAAATTATAAAATGAAAATATTTAAATCCCATTTTTGGTATACCAAAAGCCAACGAAATGGGATTTTTTTGTTAGTTCTACTCATCATTATTCTTCAAGTTTTTATTTTTGTAGATGTTTTTTCTAAAAATGAAATTACAGAGACCTCCCAATCAGAATTGCTTGCTTTTCAATATCAGATAGATAGTTTAAAAGCTATTGAAATTGAAAACAATAAACCTAAAATCTACCCATTTAATCCAAATTATATTTCAGATTATAAAGGCGAACAATTAGGAATGTCTTTAGAAGAAATTGATAGATTACTAGCGTTTAGAAAAACAAACAAATTTGTCAACTCAAAAGAAGAAT